>Ga0209284_10006851_pt1 | contig 10681 bp, 8 predicted proteins | sample FRY03_FD_187211 | JGI IMG/M metagenome (GOLD analysis project Ga0209284, IMG submission 187211) | Freshwater microbial communities from Lake Fryxell liftoff mats and glacier meltwater in Antarctica - FRY-03 (SPAdes) (version 2) | ecosystem: Environmental > Aquatic > Freshwater > Ice > Glacier... | reverse complement strand
TACAAACTAGTTAAACGTACTACTGCAGAAAGGAAAGTCTATCTTAAGAGTGTCGGTAAATCCGACTGGGATGTCTTTTGGGCGACGTGGTTTTGATGCCGCGCTCACCGACATCAGTTTCTAGACTGACAGATGTACCAGAGGACCTGAGGGTCACACTGGTTCATCATGAGCACCAGCTCGGTGCCCTAACAAACGACGTCCTGGAAATTAAAAAGGGGCTCTCTGACCAGTACAGTATTCTTGGTGCTATCCGAGATAAGCTAACCGAACAGCTCTCAATAAGACACGTTAGTACAATGGATATTATGAGGACGACGGCTCTAGGGGGGAGCATCGTTGCAATGACTTCAGCAGCTATCACCTATCTCGTTCTTAGTGTAGTTAACCCCGTTCTCTCTGAGATCAAGTTTACTGCAAACTTCAGAGAGGCCCGATTATCCGCACTAGAGCAAATACAGGATAGCGGTGATAAAGAACTTCGCGTATACTACCGTGAACTGCTACAGAAAAGCATCGAAAGTAGAGGTACAACACCGTGAGATATACAGTCTTAGAGATGACACAGGAAATCCTAGCTTCTATGGATTCCGATAACGTCTCTAGTATCAATGATACCGATGAAGCATACCAAGTAGCTTTGTTGCTTCGTGGTGTGTACTATGATCTTGCTACTGAGCTAGAGCTTGACGAGTATGATACTCTGTTTGAGCTGACTGCATCAGGTGATTCGGCTAAGCCAACTCTTATGACAGTTCCTACTAATGTTATTAGACTAGATTCAATCAAGTATGACAATAAGCTTACTGCAGATACATACTCCAATTGGAAGAGTGTAGCCTTTACACCTTTCAATACTTTCTTGGAATTTCAGACTGGTTTACGTAGTGCCACTAGTAATGTAGGTGAGATGGACTACACTCTGAACGGCACAACCTTTAATATCATGTACCGTTCAAATCAATTTCCATTGTACTATACTACGATGGATGACTATACATTGGTCTTTGATGGATACTATTCTGCTGAGGATACTACTCTACAGGCGTCAAAGACAATGTGCTATGGTTCAGTGTACCCAACATTTACACTGAGCGATACGTTCGAACCTGATCTAGAACCCCAGCAGTTTGCGTATTATCGCAACCGTGCTAAGGTCAGGGCATTCGCCGAACTGAAACAAGCACAGAACCAGGATGCTGCCTACGAAACAAAGAGGCAGAAGATCGCTGTGCAAAAGAAGCGTAGAATCGTAGAAGACCTTCCTGAGGTCTACAAGGTAGGCTCAAGGTTTGGCAGACGTTCAACAACCTATGGACGTTCATCTAAGATACCTAGATTCCTAAGGAACGGGTCGTAACGACCCTACGCAACTAAAAGGAGACCCCTATGTTTAATGAAGATCATACACAGACTGAAGAAGAGAGCTACAGCTTTGACTACAATGGCTACACAGTTGAATCAGGCAATAAGTACGGCCTTTGGTATATTAAGGCGCCTAAGCAGCAACTCCCTATTGAGTTACGCGGGGCCTTCACAAGCCGTGAAGAAGCTCGTTTCGCAATTGACCGATACAAAACAAAGAAAGAAGAGCCTGGTAAAAGAGCCAAGGATCACTACGACAGACTCGGTCTAGAACCTACAAAGGAATAACATGCCTACTACTGCACACTCCGGTTTAACCGGGGCTAACTTACATGAACCTAAGGGTGTTGCTGCAGCTGTCTCTGGAACAGTCTACGTCGCAAATGGTGCGGCTTCAGGCGCCTGGGCACGGCTAGTACCTCTCGGTATTATTTCACCCTACGGGGGGACAACTGCACCCAGTCTCTGGCTTCTCTGCTATGGGCAGGCAGTATCTCGTACTACCTACACTGATCTTTATGCTATCGCAGGAACAACCTATGGTGCTGGTGATGGTTCTACCACCTTCAACATCCCTGATCTAAGAGGTCGTGCGGTTGCTGGTCAGGATGATATGGGCGGCACAAGTGCTAACCGTTTGACTGGTATAACCGGCGGCATAAATGGAGATACTTTAGGTCTAGCTGGAGGTGAGGAGGCGCATACGATGACAACCGCAGAACTCGCAGCACACGCCCACGGCGGTAACTACTACGCCGCCACCACCTACGGCGTGTCCGGCGGCGGCGCGCAGGTCCTCAGCAATCAGGCCACGACAGCTACAAGTACTACGGGCAGCTCCACACCTTTTAACGTTGTCCAGCCTACCCTTATTCTTAACTATATCATCTTCGCAGGCGTCTAAGATATGCCCAGAAACCAAGGTTTCCAGGTTCAGAACAACTTTACTGCTGGTCTGGTCTCTGATAATACACTATTAAACTTCCCTGACAATGCTTGTACGGAAGTAGATAATTGTGTGTTTGACGAGACTGGCCGCGTAAGGCGACGCTTTGGATTTGATTTCGAGCCTAACTATTCTGGCAACAACGTGGAACCGGCGGGTTTGATTACGTCTAATTATACCTGGACAGAGATCAATGGTGATGGAACACAGAATCTCCTGGTCGTACAGATCGGAACGATTCTATACTTTTATGATCTATCCTTCCCTTCGCTATCTCAGGGTAAGTTAGCCAGTACTGTAAGCCTACTTGACTTTGATGCACCGGGAGCTACAGACGTAGGTACACAGGCTTGCTCCTTTAGCCAGGGTCTTGGCTTTCTATTTGTCGCGCACCCACAATGCGATCCATTTTACGTGACGTACGCTAGCAGCGCAGTTACTGGAACAGTCATAACAGTTAAGATTAGAGACCTTGAAGGGTTAGACGATTCACTCGGTGTCGACGAAAGACCTACTGCAACAGTAGCGAGTCTTAGCGTAGCGCATAAGTATAATCTCTACAATCAGGGATGGTACTACAACGCAGCAGGACACTTGACATCCTGGGACACAGCACTCCCTACAATGCCCTCAAACGCAGATATCTGGTGGTTCTACCGCACTTCTGCATACGTCTTTGATACGGCTCTTGTAGCTACCCGGACTCTGGGCAATACACCTGCCCCTAAAGGTTACTACGTATTGTCAGCCTTTAGTGAGGATCGCTCGACAGCTTCTGGCATCACTACGATAGCCGTCGTAAGTACAGGAGCTAAACGACCCTCTTCTTCTGCTTTCTTTGCAGGACGTGTTTGGTATGCTGGCACAGCCTATGCAGGATTTAGCAATAAGATATTCTTTTCTCAGGTCTTGTCGGATGTAGCTCAGGCAGGTTACTGTTATCAGCACAACGACCCTACAGCAGAAGACTTGAACGATCTACTGCCTAATGATGGTGGTTATATAGTAATACAAGGTGCCGGAACTGTCTACGCTATGCGTGAGATGGAACATTCAATAATAATCTTTACTTCTAATGGTGTCTGGGCTGTCTCAGGTTCTTCAGGGACAGGGTTTCTGGCCACAGACTTTGCTGTACAGAAGATAAGCTCTGTTCCTTGCACCAACGCTACTAGTATCGTCGAAGTTGATGGTAGCTACATGTGGTGGAACGATGAGGGTATTTGGACTATCGGCGCAAATCCTGAGGGAGCGGCCAGGCAGCAAGACCCCAACTATAACACACTACCTACACAGAATCTGTTCACAATTACTTCGTTAACCAATCATAAAATTCGTAGATATCTAGCTACTGTAATGCCCTCTATTAGTCGTAAGCAATCAACAGGTGCCTACAATGCATCTGATAAGGTTGTCTACTGGTTGTTTAGTACAGCACAGTCAACGACACCAGACGAAATTACAGACTACAATAAGATGCTCTGCTACAACCTACTGAGCAAGGCTTTCTATGTCTGGACGATCCCCAACACTAATGTAAAACTACGGGGAATACTTGTTTTCAAGGGCTTTGCTGGAGCTAATATTTCTTACGATGTTATTGATGCTTCTTCTAACCTTGTTATTGACGCCGATACTAATCAGGTGATCTCCTACAATCTTACAGGTTCTTCTGAACAAGCTACTAACAAGTATATTGTGTCTTACGTTGATGGCTCAAGCGATACTCAATTTACCATTGCAACCAATGTTGATACTCTCTATCTAGACTGGGCTGCTTATGATACCTTTGGTGTGTCCTTTGACAGCTACTTTATTACAGGCTACATGATACCTGGTGATGGTATGCGCTTCTTCCAGCCTAACTACGTCCAACTATTCCTTGAACAAGAGACCGGTGCCGGTGGGAAGATACAGGGTATCTTTGACTGGACCTCTAGTACAGATTCTAACCGCTGGTCGGGACTACAAAACATTTATAATACGACCTGGACTAATCGAGTAGCCAACTTCCGTAGACTTAAGATACGTGGTAAAGGTAAGTCGATTCAGCTTAGAGTTGAGTCTGAGATTAATAAGCCTTTTACAATTGTCGGCTGGGGAGTAAAGCTTGTTGGCAACGCTGACCTCTAATTTATCGTATAAGAACATCAACGAGATTGTAGACCTTGCACTAGACTGTCATTCAGAATCAGTCTACAAGGATTACGAGCCTAAGCCAGAAGCTCTACGGGCTTGGATCGCTCAGTGCAAGGATGAGGACATCATCACCTATAAACAGGGCGACGTTGTCGTTGGGCTTATCATTCCAATCATAACCAATGCTACATTTATGGAGTGTATCGTTGCTAGAGAGTATGTCTGGTACGTTTCAAAGAATATTTCTAATCGTAAAGAGGTCTGGTTAATTCTTCTAGACATGTTTGAGCAGTGGGCTAAGGACCACGGTTGCAATCTAATGGCGATCGGTTCGTATAGCCCCACTCTTACTGGAGTCTATGAGACACGAGGCTTCGTTAAAAACTGTGACACACTATTTAAGGAGCTAACACTATGATGTGCTTTTGATCCCGTTTCCGCCACTATCGCAGCTGTCGGTATCGGCACGGCAGCAGCAGGAGCCATAAAACAACAAGGCGCCCAGAAGAAGATTGCGAGGGCTTCTGAAGCACAGAATGCTGCCTATCAACAGCAGTATGCTGCTAGTGTTGCTTCGTCTGCTGAGTCTAAGAAGGCTGAACAGGCTAAGTATGAGCAGGCCTCTATCAATACTACAAGAGCTGTAAGACAGACTATACGCAATCAACTTGTGGTTGCGGCTACTGCCGAGGCTCGAGCAGTTAACGCTGGGGCAGGTAAGTCATCTGCAGCTATTGGTGCTCAACAGCAGACAGCTGGTCAGAGTGCTGCTGGACAAGCGGCTGCCTACGAGAACTTCGGTGTTACAACCAAGGTCTACAACGCTAACTTAGGTATCCTTGCTGCTAACGAAGCATCTGCTGCTGCAGGTTCAATCGTTAATTATCAAGGCACACAAATTAATGCTGCGCAGTCTCAGTACAACCTCGGGACTAACCTAGTCAATCTTGGACTTGGTGTGGCTCAGTCCGCACAGGGTCTTTCGAGAATAGGCGGCGCAGCTCAAGCAGAGATAGGATCGGCATTACCTTGACAGGCTTTAGTAATAAAATAAACTTCTCGGTTGATCCGGAGGAACCTATTGTTACCTCTGGATCGATCAAGATGTTTATGGAAGATCAGTCTCCTCCAGTTCCTCCTATGGAGGCTGACGCAAAGGCTGACATGTACGACTATTCTCTGGGTGTTAATTCACCTGGACAGGATCGTATACGTGAGTCCTTGACTGTTGGTGGAGACCATAACTTTAGGCGTAGTATAGCTTGGAATACTCAGGTGACTGAGGATAACCAGCGCATGAAAGACCTACAGGCTAAGTTGTTCGACATCTCTCAACGACGCAATCGTGGTGAAGATATCTCTCCTGATGAACTTGCGTTTGTTGAAAAGCAGCTTCGTCCAAGTATTAATGCGCCAGAGACTGTTGTGGAGAAGGAGTATGGCAAAACCGTTATAAGTAATGCTTCTGCTCCTGACACCCCATTAGGTAAGGCCCTACAAGACGTGCCTCCTACAATGGCGGCGCTTGTTAAAGAGTCTTCGTCTAAGCTGTTAGCACACACTACCTTGGCCGCTAAAATATTAGCTGAGTATCAGAGTAAGTATGAAGAAGAATCAATTCTTGGTACGGTAGCTGATATTGCAGCCAGTAGCCTTATCCCAGGTCTTGACTGGTATCGTCAGCAGAATAGGCTTCCTGGAGCCACCTCATTCCTGAAGGGTAACAACCTCAGGGAACAGGTACAGCAATGGTACGCTGACGAAGACCTAGAGAATGCTGATTCATCTCTTAGAGCTACAGTCGCAGAGCTCTATGCTAAGAATCCTACAGCAGCTCTAGATTTTCTAGAGACCTTTGCTAAGGCTTCTTCTAATCGCTATGACATGGCCAATCTGACGAGCCTCCTAGACCTTTCTACACCATTATTCTTTACTAAAGAAGCAAAGATTCTCCTTAAAGCTTCTGCTTCTTCCACTAAACAGTTGATGAAGGCAACCGCCTCAGGTTTCTCTCGTAGCACTCTTGCTGATGCTGCACAAAGTGCTGATGCTGCTCTTAAGACAGCACAGACTGTCGCTCGTTCACGAGTACACGATATCGGACAACCTGGAAGCTTCAGGGAGATAGAGGCTGAGACGCCTACTATCTTTAATCCAGAATCGATCACCGGTGGCTCGTATCCCTACCTTAGTAGAGAAGCCGCACGTAGGCTTTACGTATACCTCGCTAAGAATGCTGGTGAACTACTCCAAGGATTGGTTAATGACCCCATCTTTATTGATCGTCTGTCTAACGCAACAGCACTAGACGAGGCGCGGATCGCTGCGCGGGAATCTTGGGTTGCTCAGTATCCCACCTTAGAAGATCGTATCATGGATGTCAGACCATTTGTATCTGACGATAACGCAGCTAACGTTAGTGGCATCAGCGTTGTCTTCGGAGACGTTGGTACACTTCCCTTTGCTACGCAGAAGGCCGCTATTGCTGCTTTAAGGGACTACGGTATAGGAGGTGCCAGGGTCGTCCGTGAGGGCGCTGGCTACGCTATACAGGTCCAGAAACCACTAGATGAACTACTTCCTGTGGTTAGACAGAACCTCTCTGTAGGCACTAAGTATGCTGATCCTGTGAGCTTCCAGAACACCTACATCAAGGCGCTACGTAGTAAAGAATACCTACTCTCTAGGCAGGTACTAGAGGATATGGGCGTGGCCCAGCACGGTGTCTCTCGTATGGTAGAGATCATTAGATCAGTATCTAAGGCTATTGGAAGTCTCCCTACTCTACGTAATGATTCCAGAAAGGCTCTAGATCAGTTCTTAACTGCTCAGCGTATTGCACCTTCACGTAAGGACCCCAGTAAGATTGGGCGCTTCTCACCTACTCTTGGTGAGTTTGAGGCCGACTGGCTACATATGCATAGCAGGCTTCCTACTGAGGCCGAGACTAAGGCCTACTACGCTTACCAGCAGATTACCAATATTGATTATATCACTCGCAACCTCGGTGCGTTCCGCGATCAGTACAGGCAGGGCATCGAGCTTCACAACTTTAAATTCCAAATCCCCCAACCTGATGGAGCCTTCGGTCTTGCTAGACGCCTTAATGGTATAGAGGGAAAGGCACTCCAGGTTCTCCCCGAGCATGTCTGGTCTAAAGAGAACTATCTTAACAACTCTGGCGTTGTGGTCATGGACAGTAATCCCGAAAGTACGTTTGAGGTAGGGACTGTCAGCCTCAATAAATTTCAGACGAGGTACGTCAATAGAGGAGCCATCGAGAAGGCTTTCCCCAGTGCCGAGTGGAAAGTTATTCAACTCACGGATGCTGGAGAAGAGGCTTTGCGCGCATCTGGTGTTAGGGCCTTGCCCGACTACAAGATCAACTACGTCATGGTCAGAGAGCATGGTTCTAGTCCTCTTCCATTAAAGCGTATTCCCGCTACTGAAGGTGGACACAATGTCTACCCCCAGACTGGCTGGTACTTAAAACAGCCTAAGATTTCTAGGGTTGGTAGTGATTCCGGTGATCCCTATCATATGTATTATGGTGATCGCACCTTATTCTACTTCAATACAGAGAAGGAAGCAAAGCATTGGGCTCCTATCTTTGAGCAGGCTCGTGGCCTCTACAACGAGTGGAAGGCTGGTGGTTTAGCTGAGGGCGCCTTCCGTACCTTTGTTGACGACAATCTTCCTGTTGACTTCGTTGGTAACAAACGCTTTGATGGTCTGTTTGAAGGTGCTACAGCTCAGTACAAACCTGAGAATCCATTCCTAGCGACTCGCTCAGGACAATCTCTTTTCAATGAACACAAGCTTGCTGACAGGTACTCCAAATTACACAAGGCTTCTGACAGTCCTAACAATCTTAACAAGGGCAGAGACCTTGAATTCATGCAGTCCAAGGATCAACCCCTACTGTCTATCAGAGAGAGTGGGAACACTGCAGTACCAACATCTTCTTTAACCCCTGCTCGTATGGTTGATCCCATCGGTACTATGAATCGTACGCTATCTTCTCTTATGCAGGGTAGATATATGGACGATCTTAAGGTAAAGACAGCAGAGAAGTTTATTAACGACTACGCACATCTTATGAAGGCGCCTCTTGAAGAGCTTAGACAGAATCCTCTAAAGTATCTGTTTAACCCTGAGTGGCGTCCTGTAGTGGGTGAGCAGATTCAAGAGTTGGCTACTGCTAAGACAGTCCAGCGAGCTGCCTCTGAGTTCATGCACGTCAAAGATGACGACGCTAAGGCTCTAGGCTGGCTCGAAGAGAAGCTTACGCAAAGAATCTACGGTTCAGACAAGCCTGCACCTGTCTCCAGATGGATGCTGTCTTCTATGACTGATCCAGCAAACTTCCTTCGTACTTTGGCATTTGATTCTAAGCTCGGCTTCTTTAATCCTACTCAGTACTTCAAACAGCTGAACGCTGTCGTACACGTTGGCGGTATTGAAGGTTGGCGGAATACCTTTAATGGAGGTATGGTTGGCTTCTGGCTAATGCGTCCTCTATTGGAGATGAACGGCCATCCCAATATGCTTAAGGCAGCTGCTTCAATGTCTACTAGATGGGGTTGGAAGAACAACGATTTTCTAGAAGCCTTTGACTTCCTTCGTCGTTCTGGTTGGAGTGTTGTAAGGGGCGATAGTGCCAACCTCAATAACTTTATGGACGACCAGGTTGTCACAAGCGCATTCGGTAAGTTTCGTTCCACCGGTCGCATGTTCTTCCAGGAGGGTGATCGTCAGCCTCGCATTATCGCTTACGCGACAGCCTTCAAGAAGTGGAGAGATGCGAATCCTAAGGCTATCTTTACTCATGCCGTAGGTAGACAGCTTGTCGATAGAGCTAGCCTCACTACATCTGACATGACATCTAAGTCACTCTCTCAGATACAGCAGGGTTTGGCAGGCGTAGCCACACAGTTCGCTACCTATCCTATGCGGATGATGGAGCAGTACATTGGTAAGCGTCTAACACCCTATGAGAAGTTTCATCTGTTCTCGTCTTATGCAGCCATCTACGGAATGCCCGTATCAGTGGCAGGCGTTGCCGGCGTGTGGCCCATCGCTCAGTCACTACACGCAGAGCTGATGGATCGTGGAGTTGATCTCGAGGAGCACCAGGTTGTGAAGTTCCTCAACGACGGTCTTGCTAAATCTATGCTGACTATGGTTACTGGAACTGAGACTAACATCAATGAAATCTACGGTCCTTCTGGAATGACATTCTTCCACGATCTCATAAAGGGTGATAAGAACTACGCTGAGATTGCTCTTGGTGCATCAGGTTCTATCATGTCAGATACATGGAAAGTTATGGACCCATTCCTTTGGATGATCGGTAGATCAGGGGATACTTCTGAGAACGGCTATCAGTTCACGGGTAACGAGATTGTATCACTACTTAAGAGCATCTCCACCTTCAATCAAACTGATAAGATGTACGCAGCCCTTAACTGGGGTCTCTATATCACCCGCAATGGAACGGTAGTGGATAGTGTGTCTGGCCTAGAGGGAGTCATGATGGGCTTCCTTGGTATAACTCCTACACGAATAGTGGATACCTTTATACAGGGCAACACTGAAAAGGCACGTAAGGCATTCAAAGATAATATGTCTCAAGAAGCCATCAAAGCATTTCGTCGGGGTCTTCGTAAACATGGACAAGAAGATTTCGAAGGCGGGATGAAAGAGTTTGAGAACGCTAACATGTGGCTGACTACCGGTGATCTAAATCCTGAGGAGATAGGCAAGGTAGTCGCCAAGGCATTCGGTGGAGAAAACCAAACACTGTCTCTTCGTATTTGGCACAAGTATGCTGCGCAGAATTCTCCAGAAAAGTTGAAATACTGGGAGAACTTCATGAACCGTAGAAACGATGAACTAGGAACTCAAGAAAATGGCAACTAAAACTGTTGATCCTAACAACGACGAGAGGCGGTTTAACCCCTCTGTCGAGTCGACTGCACCAGAGACCTTTGGTTATACCAGGCCTCCGCAGAGCTCTGACAGTCTGAGATACTCTGACAAGACTAATGATGTTGATTCTGGCTACCTGACATCTTGGGGAGAGATCATCAAGACAGGTACCAAGGTTACTGATGATATAATCAGGACTGAGGCAGAGACGCAGACTAGAGATGAGCTAGGCGCTGTACGGGATCGGGTTGCTGGTCTTCCTTCAGGCATCAAAGATGCTGCTAGTGAGATGCGTAAGAT
>Ga0209284_10006850_pt1 | contig 10681 bp, 14 predicted proteins | sample FRY03_FD_187211 | JGI IMG/M metagenome (GOLD analysis project Ga0209284, IMG submission 187211) | Freshwater microbial communities from Lake Fryxell liftoff mats and glacier meltwater in Antarctica - FRY-03 (SPAdes) (version 2) | ecosystem: Environmental > Aquatic > Freshwater > Ice > Glacier... | reverse complement strand
CGGCAACGCCCGCGAAGTCAGCCGACACATTCCCGCCAGCGAAAGCCGCGGTACCTCCCCGGCATCCAACAAATAGACCCGTGCAAACACCGGTTGTTGATCCGAAACTATTGTTACCAACCGCGACGCAATTGATGAATGAGCCGGTCGCTTGCGAGCCGGAACCGCCTCCGAAAGACGAGCCGGCTTCTGCGTAACAGTTTATGAAAATTCCCGATGCGCGTCCAGCCGTGCCGCTATCACGTCCGCCGAAAGATCCGGTTGAATTTCCCAACGCCTGGCAATTGATGAACGTTCCGCTCGCATTGCAACGGTTGCCGAAACTCCCATAACCTACTCCCGGAATCGTTACCGGGCTATTAGCCACGCAATTGATAAACAAGCCGCTGGCGTCGTGATCGCCAGTTGCAGAAGCATTCGCGAATCCGCCGCCGGTATGGCAGTCGATGAAGGTTCCACTTGCATTGCCCGATCCTCCGCCAAAATTTTGATCCCCTCCTGCAAAGCAACGAATGAACGTGCCTGCCGCGTCCGATCCCGCACCAGACGCGAATGCGCCCCAGTCCATTGTCCAGCAATCTTCCCAATAACCCGCCACGGTCACGCCAGTTTCCATGGGTCTGGAATTAGGGTCTGTGCGTGCAACGAAATTGCACTTGATCCATACCATTTCGGTATTGGTGGTATGGAAGGCGACGGCAGGAGAGGTAATAATCGTTGCAGTCGTTACAATGGTCAAATTCTCCATCCGAATGGAGTTTTGAGTCTGATTAATCGTGATCCCGCTTGATGTGATGATCGAACCCGCTGCGGTGACGACGGGAGCGGCGTCACCGAGAAATGGATTGTTCGGCGGTTGCTCGATGCCGATCAAGCCGACGCCGGTATTATCCATCGTCAACGGCGTTGCCCCCAGGTCATAGATTCCCGGCATGAGAATCAAGAAATAGGGGTTTGTCTTGGAAACGGCAGAACCAAAAGGAGTCTGTGCCTTGGCCGCCGTGTACTCGGTTTGAAGTGTGGTTCCATTGACCGTTGCCGTCGCGGACGTGCAAGGGATGATTTTCCAGTTCTCCCCTTCTTCTGACAGAAAGCCAGAAGCAAGCGCGACCTTCAGCGCCGCCAGTGAGACCGATTTCGTAACCGAATCAGTATCGTCATTGACCGCGAAAAGATCGGCGTCTGCGATAGTTCCGATTCCTGCGAGGCTTGAAATCGTGTTTGCAAGCTGCTGAATGGTCGCCTGCTTTGTGCCGTCCGCTGCGTCTGGAGTGTCTACAATCGCGAGCAAGTCCGTCAAAGCCGCCGCCGCCGCAACCGGGAGGTCGGAAATCTTAGTATTCGCCATGATTGCAAGGGATGTAGTTGAAGTGAACCGTCATGATTGTTCGTAAAACGTTGTTCGTAAAATCACCGGACTGGAAGCAGGTGATCGCCTGGTCTTCTCCCAGCACCCACGATTCTTTTTGATCCCACGCAACACCGGACCATTTTGCGAGCGCGGTTCCAGCGGTAACGTACGAAAACGATTGAGCGAGGAGGATGTTGTCCATCGTCCGCTGAAATGCGTTTGCGCCCGCGACAAGTGTGGTTCCGGGAATCAGGTTTGAAGTCCCGGAGTCGAATGATTGAATATTGCCGTTCGTCCGGCTTGCGAAGACTTCCCCCCGAGACGTGGCGACGGAAATGGTAGAGTTCCCGACGAAACTGGACGAAAGGAAGATGCCGCGAATCATTACGGGTCGATCCCAGGTAAGAGCGCCCGCCGATACACCAACCACAAACAACTGACCGTAGACGGCGTCGGAGAACGTGAGTAGAGAGCGGGATTCAAAGCGTGGTGTGGTTTGTGTCATGGTGAGCTTTCAAGTGCGAGACTGTCGCCATTTTCAAGAAGGATAATATCTGCATCGCTACTCTCTTGAGCGATCAAGAACATTTCAGGGACGACGACAATCGCCGCCGCCCCATCATCGCCGTCGTCGAAAACTCGGATCATCCGAAGAGTTTGAAGCCCTGGAGCACGACAGAGACACTATTTACTCCCGCGCTTAGGTCGGTATATTCACACACGAGCGTTGAAGAAGGTGCGAAGATGACCGGGGTAGGGAATCGGTTTTCCCCGCTGATTGGGGAGATAATACGTTGTGCAATTTGAGCGCCGGATAGGAATCTCCCGGTGCCGTTGTCCTGCAAACGGATGGTTACGTTGTTGGGGTTTGTGTCCGTGTCTCCGTCCGCTGTGCAACTGATCAAAACTTTCCAGCATTCGAACGGCGAATTTGTTTCAATCGTCAATGCTTTGGTGTCAGTGCTGCCGCTTGTGAGAATCGCAACCGGGAAGGAATACCAAAACGGAATCCGTGTTTGTGAAGTGTAATCGTTCATGATTTTATAAAAAAGCGAGGCGGCAACTACGGCTTGCCGCTTTTGCCGCCTCGCATACTGGGGTTTTTATTCCGTTTCTGGCTTACTGCGCTGGCCGCAAGATGTAGCCTTCGAAGATGACACCGATATCGACCGCCGGAGCCGCGCTTGACACGGTCGGAATGGCCGGTGAATTCGCGTTTGGAAAGGTGATTTTGCAGTCAAACGTCTGTTCCGGCTCGATGATCGTTGGCGGCGTGAAGTTTTTCAGATTGCCCATGTCCGGGTTCTGCTGCCACCAGGCGGCTTCCGTAATCTGAGAGCTTGCGTGCTGCCCAATCTTCACTCCCATTCCTGGGGGGCATGTCCTGAACGGCTGTTCGATTTCCACGTAGTTTTTCGCAAGGATGTCGAGCGTCAAAACGCCCTGCCCTGCGAGCTGTTGCATGGCATACATCATATCCGTGTATGTCGATGTGATCACGTTGGCGTCGTCTGAGATGCCAGCGAGCTGGCGATTCTTCGGAAGGATGTGGATATGCGTTCGGATCTGGGCCAACATGAAATAGGTCTGCCCGAAAGAGCGAGACCGATCGATGTTGGTTTGCTCCTGCGTTTTTGCCAGAGTGGAAACCGGGTCAGTTGATCCCTGTCCGTTCGCGAAGAATGACAAGGAAGAAACGCCCGCGTTTGAATATCGGACATAGTCCCAAAATGCCCACCGGTGCATTGACCATTTTTTCCAGTCCGCAGAGCCGAACGTTTGCTGTAGGGCTTGGATAATTGCTGAATTATTTCTCATATTGCTTGTGATGCTTGCGTTGCGGATTTACTGGACGGGGCGCATGATCAGCCCCTCAAAAATCACTCCGATGTAAAGCGAGGTTGCGCTTACGATCCCAGTTGCGACCGGCGCAAGAGCGCCGGATGGATAGCCGATTGTTGCTTGGAAGTTCTGTTCGGCTTCGATCAAGATATTCGGGTCAACGATGTACTTTTGATCTTGATTGTTGTTCAACGAAGCGAATGGCGAATGACTCCGATAGGTGGCAATCACGTTCGGTGCCGCCTCCGACAAAGTCAGTGCTTCAATCCCGGCTAGATACTGCCGGTCAGCCCCATAATCTCCGCCCGCATACAAGAACGGTTTCGGGAACTTGACGTATGATTTGCTTTGGATTTCCAGGTTGAAAAAACCTGACTGGAAAATGCCGTTCACATAGTCCGAGTAAAGCGTCTCGGCGTCGGTCCCATCCCATGATCCCTGTTCTGGATTCGTGACGAATGCGCCGGTTCGAATCTTTTTCAGCAAGAAATGTTGTTGCCCGAAGCTACCGGCTTTCGGCATGTTCGTAAGCTGTTTATTCGTCGAGTTTGTCCCCACCGCATCGGCGAAGAACGTGTAACTCGCCGCGCCCGCCGTGCCGTAAGCAACGAAAGACCAGTATTGGTAAGGAACGGCTTGCCAGTTGTTGTAATCAGCCGAGCCGAACTTGTTTGCTAGGTATCGAATCGCTGTTTCCGAGCTGAAGAATGTTTGATTTTGCATTTCGTCTTAGATTTGTCGTTTTCAGCGTTTGTTAGTTTCCAGACCAGCCATCACTTGGAAAGGCCCGTTCTCCGTCGAATGGGCCGCTTGCGCCTTTGACTTTACTGAACGCAGAAGATGCACTGTATCCTGGAGTACCTCCGACGGGTGCGAGTGCTCTTGATCGACCGCCTCTTGATCGACCGCCGTTCGCGTACAAGGCCGGGAAATACTGGCCGGTGCCTAATACTTCGTCTAATACTACGTCTACTTTGATTGAGCCAGCCATCGTTGAGATTGCGTTGATCAGTCCACCGAGCGCGAGCCCTTTGGCAAACGGGGCAACGCTTGATCCGCCATACTTCTTCAAAACCGCGCTCGCTCCCATTGGAATCAAGAGACGATAAATGGCATTCCCCCACTTGTTGTCAATGCCGGGGAGGTTGAAGCCGCGAACGGTCGAGTTGTTGAGAATGGCATCATTGACGAACGGAGTTGCAACCGCCCCCGCCGCCATCAAAATGAATTTCTGTGTGAGGAATCCGCCCAATGAGATCGGGTTTCGCCGTGCCCGCCGTCTGATTGTCCGGCGTTTGGCGGTGCGTCGACGTGGTCGTGCGTTTCTCATCAAGACTGGATTGCGCCGCGCTCTTCGTCGGCGGGTAGCGCGTGTGCGTTTTGAGCCGAAATACTTGCGTTGAAGTGCGGACATCTTGCGACGTTTCACGGTTGATTTTCGCTTTTTGCGGCGGCTTCGGGGGTTGATCAAGGTTAATGCTTTCATGGTTTTTTAGTTTGCGACTACTGCAAAGTTTTGGTACTGCGGAATATTTGTTTCGACCATACGCGCAACATTAAGGCTCTGAACATCCCCCCGATTTATGAGAACCTTAATGGCTACTTGTTTTCTCTCTGTCAATGGCAATCTTTCAAACGGAAACCGTGTGAATAGATTCACCTCATCCTGATAAAGTAATATCGTCATTGGATTATTTTCTTCGCAACTCGTTTTGCTATCATCCCTTTGACCACAACGTAGGTCACCCCGCCAAGGACAAGGAGCATCACGGCGTTTCGAATACCATCCGTGATTGGCTTCGTTACCCGGTCAATGGCGGCTCCGATCAAATCATGGTCTCCTGACTTGATAGCTTGTTCTATGTAAGCTGAGTTCTCACCAGCGAAGGCCGCGCTGTTCGCAATAAAGTTGTAGAGCCTCACGGGAGGCATGTATTCCCACCATGCGCCCGTTGATCTTACTCGAATTGCTTCCGCCGCGTACATTATACCCGTTTCAATGCGACTGCCAGAAACGCCGCCACCAGCACGACGCCAACCAAAATCTTGCCGGCACTTCCGCCGGCACTTCCGCCGCCGACTTCCATGTATTTTCGAAGGTGTAGCATACTGATAAGTGGCACATAATAGACGTTCCCACTGTCGTCGAACAAAATTGCGGTTTCCACGCCGTCGATGACATGCACGCCGGACGGGCCTTCATAGGTTGCGGGCGGAATCTTAAAGAGTAGATTTTGGGGGTCGACCGTGATCGGAATCAGATTATCGAAGTTACCAGATAGGCCCGCTTTTTCGATTTCTGGTATGCTTGCCCACCTGTTGGTTGATTTATCGAGCCATTCAAATTCCATATTTTTATATTTTCTAGGGGTTACAGGGATTGGAGAGACGGCGCTTTGTGCGCCCACTGGAAGGTTTTGAGTCGCTGTCGCGAACTGGGTAAATTCGGCTATTTGGGCAAGCTCATTGCGGCCCGTCTGTAGGCTTGGCACTTCGACGGAGTCGAGAGCGGTTGGACCTTCAAGGCCCTGCCTTCTTCGCTGCTGCATTGATGTCTTTTCGACTTGAAACATAGCCGTTATCAAATTTTCAAGCCATTCAACGCGGTGCTGATACACGTCGCGAGCCTTGGCAACTCTCGCAAATGCGCCTGCGACCGTAAGCTTTCCGGATTCGGCCAATTGCCGCGTCCGCTTTTCAAACGCCAGAAGTTCCCGCGCCTGGAATCTCACAAACCAACGGAGCGTGCGTGAAAGATCGGTTGCGTTGGCTATCGACGCCGGGACGGAGACGCCCCACGCTTTGATTTGAGAAGCTACTGGATTCATTGAGTGGCTTTCTTTCTTTGTTTCGCTGTGAAGTACATTGAGAGCACGATTCCGCCAGCAAATCCGATCAACGCCCAAGTCGCACGGAGCTTGAACGGGCCGAGAAGGTCGGACCCTTCGCTTGGTCGGATTGCGGGAGCGCTCATTATCGGCGGCGCTTCTTGCCCTTCATCACCAACACAAGCCCGAGCAGAGCGACGCCACCAATTGCCGCCATTCCGATTCCAGTCTTGTAGAACGGTTCACTTTCCGCCGGGACACTTTCGCCCCCGCCGGTTGCAGATTGGTTGCCAGAGTTGCCAGAGTTGCCAGAGTTTCCGGTTATGGCGTTGGTTGCGGCAGTCGTGCCCGCTTCCACGAGAGCACCGGCGGCGTCTTCTCCAAAGAGGTTGCCCAAAAATCCGTCGAACCAGCCGCTGGTGCTCAACAGGCGAGCCGGTGAAAAGCGGCCCCGGCCACCAAGCGAATAATCGAGATTAAGTGAAGATAGTTTCATGGTATTTTGGTTTGAGTAATATCCCGACATCGGGACGATTTGATCTACTTTTTCGAACGACGCGCCCGATCTCAGCAATTTTCTCCGGGCAATTACCTTTTCCGCGTATGTCATCGCAGGCGGTGGACTGACACTCGGTAAAGAGAACACCCGTTCCGTCAAACGGTTGATGCGGGCTGAATCTATTCGGTAAAAATTCATTTCGCTTTCAATATCGCAAAGGTCCCAATTCCCACCCCAACGCCGATCATCGTTGCGTTTCCAGGTTTGGCCACTCTTACGGCAGCCAGTGTCAACGCCACGACTCCCCCCGAAATCATCGCCACGCGCCCGGGCGTAAACCAGTCGAACAAAGCTTTTCCGCGCCTTGCAACGGTTGCCATTTTCTCAAAGCCGTCGAATCCCATTGCCGACGCCGCCTTATCAAGCACGCCATCCGCCACGCCGCTGCCTGCGAGGTTCGCAATCACTTCATCGACGAATCCCCCCGTTGGCTTTGTGCGCGTTGCAATCATCGACGGAGAGCAAAAATTAAGACACCAACCCCAAGGACGCCACCAATGACAATCATTCCGACGGTAACCGGGCTAATACCGGACGCTTGGGGGTTTTCTTGAGGAGACTGGTCCGGAGACTGGTAGAATGTTCCGGTGCCTGCGAGGTTTTGGAGGGGAGAGCCGCCGCCGCCTCCCATAATCTCCTTAGAAGCCCAAGCGCCAAGCGCCGCGGTACCGACGCCCGACGCGATCCCAATTGCTGCCTGTCCGATCTGTGCCCAGATGCTTGGATTTGACGCGGCGGCAGCGATCGGAGCCGTTGAACCCGCCACGGCATTCGCAACGCCCGCGATGAACCCCACGGGGGCAAGTCTTTGAGGCTGTAGGTTGGCGGTTATTTTCATGGAATCGCTCTGTCGGTCGTTTCTGACCTGCAACGCCAACGACGCCGCAATTCCCCCCGCTACAATGTAATCTAGTGCTCGCTTACTCTTTGCAGCCTGTTGCAACTTGTCAAGAACGATGATGGACGTTCCAAGGTATACAATTCGCCTGAGTCCTACGTCTGTCATTTTCGCTTCCGTTTCAAAACCAACAATCCGAGCGCGACGCCAATTCCCATCGGGATGAATACCCGCCTTACGACCTTGCTGGTTGATCCAAACATACTCGCGAGCGAAAGCGCAATTCCACCCATGCCGACCGCACCAATCAATCCTATAGCCCGATAGCCTGGAGTCACGAATAAAAAGCCCGGCGTTGCGGCAACTGCGAAGCCGAGCGCCTTTGCTCCGAATGTCGGCTCTGTCGCAAGCTTCGAATCGGCGTCCGTAGAAATGTATTCCGGCTTTTCTCCGGCAAAGTGAGTCGTGACATTCGCTTTCGCTTCGAGGTTCGCGATTCGCTGGATGATCAAAGGCGCGTGCTCGCTCATCCGGGAAATGTCAGAGAGAGGAAGAGCCGCCAATAAATCGAGATTGCCGGGAATTGAATATTGAGACGTGAGGTCTCCAACAAATACATCGAGCATGTCGGCAGCTTGCGCGAGAGAGAGAGTTTGAATTTCTTCGGTTGTCATCGTCTTTGCTTCCTTCGAAGATATACCACAACGCCAACGGAAACCGCAATCCCGCCAACGATCGACCATTTCAATTGGCTTGTAGGATTGGTCGTCACGATGAACGTTCCGACATTGGCTACGCTTCCGCCGCCGGTTTGAGATTGAGAGGGGAGGCTGGACTCCAGTTGTGGGCCTTCCGTCAACTTTTTATAAGCGACATCAAACGCCTGTATTCGTCCGCTCGCGAATTCCGAAAAAAATTGCTGAACCATAAGAGACGCCAGCCACGGCTGGCGAACCAACTTCTGCGCCCGATCCAACGGCAAAGGAACCGTGAAGGGCTTCGGATAGTACTGCGGTGAAAATACTTCTGGCGGAATGGCACTCATGGCATCCGACCACTTTTTCATTTCGACCGCCGTCGCAACTACGAAGCCCGCCGCCACCACGACCGCCGCATAAGATCCCACGACCGGAATCGTTCCCGCCGCTGCTGTCGCGATGGAACCGACCCAAGAGTTCTTGGCAAGGAATCCAGGTTTCGGAAGTGGCTTATTCTTCGGGACGATTTCGACGTTTACCAAAGGCGCGAGACCCATTTTTTCCGCATCCCAAGGAGTACGGAGCACACGCGCTTCAAGGTGCCGGTTCTGATCTGGATTGAGAAAGGCAGCCGGAGAATTTCGTTTCCAGTATTCTAGATTACTTCGCCACGCTTGAGCGTCCTTGGCGAGTTGTGACTCTTCTTCGTATTGCGTCTCGTCAATCATCGCTTTTTCCGGTCAATAAACATCCACGCCACAACCGCCGCACCAACCAAAATGAGCCCGGTTAGAGAGTTGCTGGATTTGACTTTCGAAGGCGGAAGAGTAGGGGCAAGCACGGGGAGATTTCCACCAAGACCCGTAAGACTTTGGGCGGGCAATCCGGCAATGGCACCATCACCAACCGGAACACTTGCGCGAGCTTCGTATTCCGACTGGACCACCGCAATTTCAAGCTTTGCGTATTCCTTAACCGCCTCGTCAACCATCATCGGAGCAAACCACGGCTCGCGGGCAAGAAGCTGGGCACGATCAAGCGGCATCGGAACCGTGAAGAGTTGAGGGTAAAACGCCGGAGCAAACGCCGTCGGGGGAAATTCTCCGACCTCTTCCGCCCAACTCTTAAGCTGACCGGCTTGAGCTTGGTTCAGCATGAAACCAACCGCCATCGAAAGAACAATTCCAACGATGGGAATCAGCGCGAGTACTACTTGTAAGACGATCCCGATCCATTTGTATTTGGCAAGGAATCCCAACGGAGGAAGCGGCTTCGTGCGGGGAATCACTTCCATATTGATGATAGGAGCTGGCCCCATCGTGGCCACGTCCCACGGTGTCAAGAGCAATTGAGGATCTAAAAAGGAATTCTCTTCGGGATGGACCGTGATTGTTGGATAGTTCGATCTCCAGTAGGTGTAATCCGCCCGCCACTTCTGAGGGTTTAGATTCTTCTCCCATTCCAGATCGTAATATTCTGGAGCATCGTCTACGAGTCTCTGTGCAATCCTCAATTCTCGCTGTCTCAATTCAAGCGGGGTAAGAATATTGCCAGGACCGTAGGGCATTGATGGATTTCTAAGAATTAAGAGACTGGGATCGTTCGCGAATTCAAGCGTCTGATTTGGAGCCCATTCGATTTCTTGAATTGGATACGTCGATTCACCGAGGAGCGACGGAGCCGACCGAACGATGGGCGGGATGATTTTATCGATTTCTAAGTCAACGAATGCCCGCGAAACCGGGTCAGTTGCGGTCAATCGAGAAAGCTCGATCAACTCGCGTTCCGTACGGCCAGCAACGATGAATTCTTCGAGAAGTCGTTTATCATTTTCGATCTGCGCGAACATGTTTCGTTGAAACGCCTCCCGCTCCAATCGATCCGTGTTGAACGCAATGATTCCATCAATCGAATAAAAAACGTGATGTTGCTCGTTGAATACGAAAGCTCGATAATCCGAATCCAGTTGAAGGAGCGAGATAACGTAATAATGAGTAAGCAAACGCCTTCGATCACTATTGAATTTCTTCCCGCTGGAGACAGCGTATCCATCTAACTGCTTTTCGATCTTGATTCTTTTAGCAATCGCCGAATCCAGTTCCTCGTTGGTGTTTTCGGCGGCTTCCAAGTCATTCGATCCCATCGCCTGGGCGGCGGCAACTCTCAGTTCTTGGATTTTGTCCGACGCCTCAATCAATTCCTCTTCAAGCGCCCGAAAATCAGGAGTGATCCCAGAATCCGGGAGCGATCCAGAATCAGCAATTCGGAAATCATGCTCCTGGAGCATTCGGACCGCGGACACATAGGCTTCTTCATTTAAAATCAACTGACTAGGTTTTGCCCACTGCCCCCGAACCCACGGCCCTTTGGGTTGAGTAAATTTAGTAATCAATATGCCTTTTTCAATACCAATCGGCTTTCCGGCAAATTTACGGACGATGGGAACAGAGTGAGCCATTGCATAGTCTGTTGGGACGGGCATCCAACCGTATAGTATACCCATCACGCCTTTCCTTTTCGTGATAAGCTCGCCCCCTATAGTCCCGTCAGTCCATGGTCTACTCA
>Ga0209284_10006849_pt1 | contig 10682 bp, 17 predicted proteins | sample FRY03_FD_187211 | JGI IMG/M metagenome (GOLD analysis project Ga0209284, IMG submission 187211) | Freshwater microbial communities from Lake Fryxell liftoff mats and glacier meltwater in Antarctica - FRY-03 (SPAdes) (version 2) | ecosystem: Environmental > Aquatic > Freshwater > Ice > Glacier... | reverse complement strand
CCGGGAATTTGTCTACGGATCTCTGCCCGCTTACGTAGACGGAACAGCAAGCTCTGTTCTGCAACAGGTAGATGGCTTTCATCTTTCATTTCCATAATCTCAATAAGTTTACAAATTCTGGCCATTCTGTATCGTGTCTTGGACATAATACCACTGCCAGTTCGGCATTGTTTAGTCTGCTTTCAGTGACTAAGAAACTATCAGGAACTACTTTAAGCATGGCAAACTCTGCTGGTGTTACAGCACATGTTACTTTCTTAAAGCTCTTTTCTAACCATTCTTGATATGCAGGCAATGTTTCAAACTCTAAATGACACATCAACCCAGCATGAGCAGCAGCATTCATAGCCATGCCCACCTGTGTGTTATCCTTGATACAAATATACATCTTCATACTGTCTCCAAATAATTGCGCACCCACACTAACCGTTCCTGTTCCGACTTTGCTGTATACGATAATATGTCTGCACGGATAGCCGACAGCAAAGGATAATACTCCTCGTCAATTTGCTGTTTAAAATCCTCACGCATCAACTTGTCTGTACGTGGATTACGAGCCACCCACTTATTTGTTAGATAATAAGGACTCTTAATCTTAAAGGATACACCATCATCAGTGTATGCTACATAACCTTCATGACGACATTCCTTAGCCAGTTCTTGAAGTCGAACCATATTTGTCGTAACATTTTCTGGAACAAAACAACCAAAGCTAGAACCAAAGTTTATCAACGCAAATGGATCATGCTCAACAGGGCTGTGCCATGTGTTCTCTCGCCATCCAAGAATATACATACCAGGCACCTCAGGAACAATGTGCGGGTCATTTGCGTGAACACACTCAAACATAAAAGTATAACCTGTCCAACGCTGGCAAACTTCTAAGTATCGTGCTTGATCTATCATCTCCCGAGCCATATCAACATATGGGCTGTCGGTACTGCCAGTAGTACTCACCAACAGAGCACCATTGTGAGCAGTTACAGCCACCATGAAACCGTTGACCTTGCGGAAAGCAGTGACCTTGGTGTCTGCCTCGAGTACTGGTGCTTCTTTCTCAATGCCGTAGTTGTAGATCTTTGTGAAAGGATATGACACTAGGTTAAAATCCTTGTCCACAATACTGCCACGACATTCGGCAACCAAGTCGTTCCACAAGTTGTCGTAGAACACCTTCTTCTTGTACTTGAGTACAAACATGTCAAGGCCACACTCTTTCATGTTAACCAATCCAGAGGTAGCTACATACTCTTTTAACTTGTCTTTAAACATACCAGATTTCCTTAAATCCTTCTTCTTCAGTTGGCTCATCAAAGTTTTCAATCATATTGGTCATTACTGTCATTGGGATAAGTTTCCCAGGACGGCTGGCTAAACGTTGTTCTAATACCTCACGTGGAGGTGTACGAAACACCACTGCAATATGATCGTAGTCCGGCAACATACGAAACTTCTTCTTACGGCTGTTGACTGTGGTACTGGTTTGATCCCAAACTACATCCACACCGTTGTCACGATAAAATACAGCTTGATCCGCCATTAACTTCACAGCAGTGGGCATGTATTCATTAAACACATCGTTGTAAGTTTTTCCTTGTTCCATAGCATATGCTTCTACAAACGCATCAGTAGAAAGAACAGGCATACCCAACATCCATGTTTGATTCTTAATCCACGTACTCTTACCAGCACCCGGTACTCCGACCATTTGATAACACTTAGACATGATGACCTTTCACTTCATTATCTTTAATCTTGTTAATAGCACGTTCCATCGAGATAACAATTTCTCCAGTAGCATCTATTCCGACATCCATACATCTATATTTTTCCATACCGGTTGTGCCGCCATGTATGTGACCAAAGAAATGTAATGATCCGCGATGCATTTGATCCCATTCCAAAAACGGGAAGTGTGACATCACAATCTTATGACCATCATAATTAACGTCTAAGTACTTGTGGATTTCCTTAAATGCCTTTTGGAAGCCGACATCCTTCAAGTTCTTACGGTCGTGATTACCTTCAACCAAAATCTTGTCGCCGTTTAAACGGTTCAAAATCTTAGCAGCATCACTGGCCGAGCAAAAAGCCACATCACCCAAGATGTAAACTGTATCGCCACGCTGTACCTTGTCGTTCCATTCATCGATCATTGCCTCTGTCATATACTTTACATCATTGCGGAACCTTGCCCGCGTAACTGGACAAAACTTCATAATGTTAGCATGACCAAAATGCAAGTCACTTGTAATCCATGTTTTCATAATTATTCCTCAAAACTAAATTCACGCACCCATTCAAATCTGGTACTTGCGGGAATCCATTTAAAATGTTCTTTCTTGCGCTCGATCTTTTCAAAATCAGTACAGATCATGATCCAACCACGCTCAGCAGAGAAGCCAACAGTGTCTGCAACACGGACAATCTCAACTATCCGATCTTCCATTTTTGCAATAGTAGTCATCATACACGCTCCTTCTTTCTGTTTATGTGTTAATTATACAGCCAAACGAAAGCCCTGTCAACCAAAGCTGAACACTAGTGGTTGTAATTTTACAACTCTTTCATTACCAATTTTCTTCTCCGCTGATTTCAACGGCAAATCGACCACTTACATCGTTTACTTTGTGAGCAAAGTACATGGTAGTGACACTACCGATGCCACTAATACTGTCCTGTTCAAGTTCAAAACTATCTACGTCTTCAAACTTTTCCAAAGTATCAGCAATCTTTTTAATATCTGCTCGATTTAAGTACATTATTCATCTCCTTGTTGTTGTCTGCGCTCTCTACGTTCTGCTGCCAGCGTAAACACTTTTTCGTTATTGTTGGTCCAATCCACTGCCTTACCCGGAACAATGATACCCGACGGCAGAGTTACACCATTAACAGTGTGTGACTCATTCTCGTCATAGGTCCAGCCCAATACTCGCATCATCTTGTGTTTAACCAGTAGATTAGGAATACGAAATGCTTCAGCATCTCGGAAGCCCATCATAACACCAACTTCTGCCACAGCACCACTACGGCAAATACCAGCATGACAGTGAACAATCACATCCATCCGGTTTTCAAATGCCCGTTGTAGCAAGGCCACAAGATGTTCGGCATCGGCGTCCTTGATAGCATGTACACTCATGTCAATCAACTCTACACCACCATTGTTGGTCATTCCATCTTCTTCAATGTCTAGAAATTTAAACTGATGCGTTTCTTTGAACTGGTGATGGGGTACCGGAAACTCCATGTCGGGATCTGAAATTTGGATCAACATGGAATTTTCACCCACACGAATATGATGGCCATTTGGTATATCGGCCAATGCTACGTTTTGTATCCATGGATTCATTTCATTCTCCTATATTATCTTTTACTGGCGTGTTTGATCAAATACATGGTCACTTCAGGACCGTCGATCTTAATCACGTCCATGCTGTACTTGCGTGTCGCTAAACGCCACCCAATAGCTTTAACAGTGATCATCTTTGGAGTGAACTTAATCACTGTTCCGATCATCATAGAATTGCCATCAGGATAGACCACACAGTCTCCCATGTTAAGCTCACGACCTAATTTGTCGGGATGCTTGGGCTCTACCTTAACAGGTTTTGTTTCTACTGCTAGTGTCATAATACTGCAATCAAAAATATAAAAAATGCTGTAACGGGATAGCCAAACAATAAAGCCATCATTGACAATATTGTGCCAAAAAAAGCCTTGTCGCTGCTCATATTACCGCCTTTTAGTAGCACCGATACGCGATGCTTTGTTCCAATCGTAGACCACACCATCAGGACATATACCGTTTTCGATGCTGTCTACTCCAAACTTGCCCACAATTTCAAATTGCGAATCTAAGTCAGTAATGGTCACAAATTCATTCAGAAACTTTGCATACTGCATAGCTTCATCTAGTGTGGTAAATTCTAAATCTTTTACTTTATACATTCTTTCTTATAATCTGTAAGTCACACGTCCTTTTGTGAGATCATATGCACTTACTTCAACCTTTACTCGATCGCCTAAGATAATTTTAATCTTATGCTTTTTCAATCTACCACTGGTATAGCAGACAATAATATTGTTCATATCATCAATTTTTACACGGTACATACTTCCAGGTAGTACTTCTTCAATACTACCAGTTAATTCGATTAGTTCTTCTCTTGCCATAATTTATTGATATTCGATGTCTGCTGCTAAAATAAATCTATAATCGTTACTCTGTACAATACCGGGCCTGTGCCAAGTATCACTAGGATAGATTATCCAGTGTCCGTCATTTGGACGAACAAAGAATTTACCATCTTCGTTAACACCATTAGGTGCTATCTCTGTTCCACAATAGTCTCTATCCTGCACATTCTCAGGAATATGCAAATAAAAAATTCCGCTTAACATTTTAGCGTTGGGATTCTGTGGATGCCAATGATTATGCCATAGATTTTCACGATTTTCGGCACCCTGGAGATTGGTCATAAAACTCCAAGCCATCATGTTGGCTACTTTAGCTTCACGTCCTAAGTACATAAACACAGAGAAAAGAAAGCTCATACGGTATTTTAACCATACTGCTTCCTGTCGTGCAAATATATTTTCTTTAGTTTGAAATTTTGGGCTGTTGGTAAAATAGTTTCCATCCGCAACAATATGTTTTACAATACCGCAGGCTTCTTGATTGTCCTGTTTAGTTATTGTAGAACTAAAATCATATTTGCGTACTAGAGTGTTTTGATCAATTACTGTTAGCATAAAAAGAACTCCTGCGTAAGTTTACAACTCATTGGCAGGAGCCGTGTTAATGGAGTTAGCTGAACTGATAGACAAAATAGACATCTGGAATCAAAAGTACATCGAGCGGCGTAACGGGTTCGAACCGTTGACAGTCAGTTTGGAAAACTGAAGCTCTACCAACTGAGCTAACGCCGCTCGATGTACTCTTACCATTTTACAAATCTCGCATGGATCTATTTACTTCTTTAACTGGTTGCAGGACCTGGAATCGAACCAAGATCTGGAGCTTATGAGACTCCTGAATTACCGTTACTCTATCCTGCGATATACTTTATGGAGGCTCTCTGTCAGACTCGAACTGCTCAAGAGGTACTCCTGTCTTCCCAGGGCCTGTGTCTTGCTGTCCGGAACAACTAGACACTTGGGATTCCCGGTGTAGCACCTATCAGAAAGCCTTCATAAAGTGTTCAGCTACCTTTCCCAAAGGCCCTGAACTGAGTTGTTGCCCTGCCCACATTCTTTTCCATTTAGACGGGCAATGTCCCCGCCTTTGTGATTTCTCAAGTCGCCCTTAAATAGAGCCTTGCGGTAGATCCAATGCACCGTGCTGTTCTCGCTTACAGCAATCGCGCACTTTAATAACGTTAAAGTGTAAACCGGGATCTGTTAGATCAGGCCTTCTGCTTGCAGTACTGCCACTGTTTCATCAGCTAGCGGCACTTCAGTTTTTACATTCAACTCAAGCACTTCATCATTGATCTTTTGTTTCTGCTTCTTCAGGTTCAGCACTTCTGCTCGGGCCTGTGCAATTTGTTCCTTGCCCAATACACTAGTAGTCACAGTATCAGTGTATCCGTAGATTGAGCTACGACGGCTAACGTCACCCTTGTCGTTCTTAATCTTGTCCAACTTGCCTACAATAACTTCAAATGCAGTCATTTCTGTGGCCTTAGCCAATTCTTCCATTTGACCAATTCGCTTGTCAATGAAAGCTGCTTTGGCCAATGCAGTATTGATACCACTGGCTGCATTTGCTGTGCCGACTAGAGCACGAATGTTATACAACGACATTGTCAACTTCTGACGACGTGCATCGTTCTCAATCATTGCTGTGTTGGCTTTTGCCAGTGTATCTTCTACACTCTGAAACTCGTTGATCTCAACAGTGAGCTCAACTTTGATTGCCTTGACTGCATCATTGATGCTGTTCTGTAGTGCGCTTGCTTTTCTTAGGGTAATATTCATTGTATGCCTTTTTTAAAATGACGGGTCGGTGAAAGGTCAAGTCATAGACTAAACAATTGACAAACGAGTTTCTTTCGAAAACTCTAATCAACGTACAATACACAAGGCACAGAGACTTGATATTTCCGATCAGCAAATAACAAAATTTGATAATCGGAGCACACAAGTACGATCAGTTTTTCAGACTGAAGCCAGTAAGTTTTGTCATTGCGTGAAGCAATAACTGTGTCTATTCTCATCTACCTTTCACATCACCGGTTGTATATTGCTACACAACAAAACTATTATAACATTCTATACGGAGAATGTCAACGCCTTTTGGCTAAATTGGTGGAGAACATCTTTGAGGTATCCCCTATGAAGCAGATCACTGCTCTCCTGTTACGTTGTGTTTGTACCATAGCTTGCCCAAGGATTTACCTAGGTACCTTGCAGCTCATACCGATAACGTAACCTATCTTCTGCTCTTGGCTCCCTTGACTCGGCTCGAACGAGTGACCCAAGCATTAACAGTGCTTTGCTCTACCAACTGAGCTACAAGGGAATAAAATTGGTGCCCCGCGACAGAATCGGACTGCCGACGCCTGATTACAAAACAGGAATTATACCATTTAACTAGCAGGGCTTATTTTGCGTCTAATTTCTCTGCCACTTCCTTTATTCTTCGCCTTATACGTTGATGTTTGGCTGTGGTGGAGGTTAAGAGAATCGAACTCTTACGAAGACCTTGCAAAGGTCCCAGGCTACCATTACATCAAACCCCCAATACTTTACTTACCTTCGTTGAAGATATACTCTTCGAGTTTTTCTTTAAATTGTTGTTCACTTAGTCCGTGCCACCCGATACACTTACCAGTTGGACTACGACCACACCCACAATTACCAAACTCTTTTGCATCTTCTTTTACACGTACTTGCATTTTATCTTTCTTCCTAAAAATAAGATCAAAGCTATTAGCAAATTCTTCTTGGCTAACACTGAACGGCCTAGCCTTAGATCCTTTACCGCCGTGACCCATTTTACTTACCTTGTGGACCCGATTGGCGATTCTCACGCTTTGGTTGGACTGCGGCACTTACCTCTGCATCGACCATAGCACGTTTCCATGCAGCTTTTTGTTCAGCATTTTTATATTTGCCTAGTGCAAGACTTGTTTTTGTCATGCTACTCATACGATAATTTGGTCCTGATTTCATTTTAATATCCTTGTGTTATAACTTTGGAGGAAGCGGTGGGATTTGAACCCACGGGGCGCTTTTTACACACCCGACTCCTTAGCAAGGAGCTGCCTTCGGCCACTCAGCCACGCTTCCTTTATTTCTGGTACCTCGTTGGAGAATTGAACTCCCGTATTCACCATGTAAAAGTGACGTTCTACCATTAAACTACCGAGGCATTATATTCGTTACCTAACTTTCATTAGATATTCACGGCCAATCTTGCCTTCTTGAATTTCTAACAGTGCAGATACAGTTCCTGCAACATACGTAGGATTTTCTCTATTTTTGCGAGCAATTTCTCTAGCTCTGACACTTGCTGCCAACACTAGATCATACTTATTACCCATTACTGCCACACATTTTTCAGTGTCAACATCAGGACCGCGACTTAGAGTTTTTGCCATGTTATCTACCTTTTTAAATTATATTGAAACACACTTGATACTTTTCACTACGGTGGTGTACTGTCCTTACTGCTTAGTACTATGTCTAGGCCAAATGTGCTTTAGTATAAAGCCCATTAATTGAAAGCACTATAGCCCTATGGGACTTAGCAAATTTTGGAGTGCTAGGCTACCAGCTCCTAAGCCATTGCCACAGTTATGTCAGAGGAGTAAGATGGCCCTATTCCTCATAAGTCTAAGCGTCCTTAAACGATACCTGTCAATGCTTTCAATTAATGGTGCCCCTCAGGAGACTCGAACTCCTACACCTTTCGATACCAGAACCTAAATCTGGCGCGTCTACCAATTCCGCCAAAGGGGCAAATTTCTAACTTTAAATTTTTAATGAACATTGCTAATTGCTCAGCATGTAACTATTATATAGTGTATTGTTGATATTGTCAACTGTTTTGTGAACTATTTTTAAAATATTTCTGGTCCGGCATGCAGGAATCGAACCCACGTTTAGGAGGTAGAAGCTCCCTGTATTGTCCACTATACGAATGCCAGTTATAAATGGTGCGAGAGGCGGGACTCGAACCCGCATGCCTTTCAGCGGGAGATTTTAAGTCTCCTGTGTATACATTCCACCACTCTCGCATATATTTGGTACCCCTGGACAGATTCGAACTGTCACGATTCTCCTTTTGAGAGAGACGCCTCATACCAATTGGGCTACAGGGGCATATATAAAAACACACTACTATCACTCGAATGTCCGCTTTATAAGTACTATGTACCTATAGTGATATAACGGTATTTAGAATGTGTTTTTATATATGGTAGTTCCTAAAAGAATCGAACTTTTGTATCTGACAAGTCAAATCAGTGTTCTACCATTGAACTAAGGAACTATACTTGGGGTAAAAGCGGGAATCTAACCCTGGCTTACTGTTTCACAGACAGTCGTGCTAACACTACACTACTCTTACCATTGATTGGTACCCACAGAAAGAATCGAACTTCCATTTCTACGTTCGTAGCGTAGTGTATAATCCATTATACGATGCGGGCCTATTATTCTTTAACTCTTTCCAGTGCATCTTTACGCATTAGAAATTTTCTATCTTGTACGGTCTTACTGACCAATAAATATTCAATTCCGTCGATTACTTGAATAGCTTTGGTGTTGTTACACACTACTCGTTCATTATTAAACTTATTTTTAAAAGTAATTATCTTCATGATGCTGTCCTTTTTAAATTTGGTCGGCCCTGCCAGAATCGAACTGACGACTTCCTGCTTCGAAGGCAGGCACTCTATCCATCTGAGTTAAGGACCGGTGAAACCATATTAGAGCATACTGGACTCGAACCAATAACGAGATACTCCAGATACGTGACGCCTTGCCGTATCTATGACGAAGTTTCGGCGCACCAATGCCGTCTCACTCGATGCTCTAATATGGTGCTCTAACGTAGAATCGAACTACGGTTCCTGTCATACCAAGACAGTGTTCTGCCATTAAACTATAAGAGCATGTTGGCAGGGGGTGATGGTAACGCTCCATCTCACCTGGTTTCAAAGACCAGTATCTGCTCTTATCGATTTACCCCCTATAATAAATTTGTTAAAGTAGCGGCACCACTTTATTGCCACCATTCATCCGATTATACATGTCCGGACGGCATTCGGTACGTTGCTTGGGATTGGGTCCAGTACAGCACCATTTGCCAGCAGACACTCCGTGCCTGTGTGGGAATCGAACCCATTAACCTTCTACTACATCAGTCCTTCGAAGAAACTTTTGTAGCGTGACTTCTCTTGCCAACACTCTAACAAAACTGGCCCATGTGGTACTCATCGTATAGTACGTTACTAACATTGGCAAGGGTGTATACGGCCCCGCTAAACACATGGATAAAACTTGGCGGTCAGAAGAGCACTCGAAGCTCCACTTTCATCCTTATGAGGGATGCTCTCTTCCTCTTAAGATATCTGACCATATTGAAATACACTAGCGATCGGTTAATCTCCAATCTTTGCCCACGCTTCTCACCTGACTAATGCACTTCAATATAGCGAACTCATTGCGAACAGGAATCGAACCTGTATCTAGCCCTATAACGAGCCCGTCCTAACCATTAGACGACCGCGAGTTCCTGAAGTTAATTACTCTCCAGAATGGATGTGTGTTGCAACACACAATAACCATATTGAAAGATACTGTAAACCATCCCCGACAACTATGTTGCCTCCTAGCACGGTGGTATTTCTTCACTCCTCAACTGTCTCACGGCGTGGATACAGTGAAGCCGCTTCTACAATACGCTTCAATATGGTGGTAGGACGCCTTGCATCTCATGAAAACACAAGTGGTCGCGACTCCGCCTACCATATTGAAATGTACACACTAAAACGATTGCACCCCCTCCGAGGATGGTCGCTGATCGAATACACTTCAATATGGCTTCAACGATAGGATTTGAACCTACTAATTACATGTGCGTTACATGTTGCGATGAGCTTGTTATACAACGGGTTTACTCTGTTTCGAACCAGTCCTGTTGCATAACGTTTCGCTAACTTTTCCAATAAAGTTTTCGTTGATACCATATTGAAATATACTGCTGAATTGTGTTGGACAGTCCGGTATCCGCAAAAACCTGTGCGATATATTTCAATATGGCCCCACTCCCTAAAGTGGTTACATATTGTCTTTGTGTAGTTTTTATGTACAGCCTAGGACGACGGTCCTGCTCGCGTGAATCAGGAAAAATACAAATCGCTTGACCTTTTGTATTTTATTTACAATGAAGTTTCCCCCATTCGCCGAAGTGTGCCAGGTCAAACTAGGGATGCTTGAACTAGGCATGGCGCCTTAATTTTTTTACCATATTGAAACACACTAGACTTTGGAATTGAACCAATTCACTTATATCCGTTCTTATGGTAGAATATACGTAGCCCACTCTCCAATGCATTTCAATATGGTATATCGATATACCATATTGAAACATACTCCGTATCTTAGATGTTACCCCTCAACGAACAAACGCTGATTTGACATCCCAAATAACAGTGCCGCGAACACTG
>Ga0209284_10006842_pt1 | contig 10689 bp, 7 predicted proteins | sample FRY03_FD_187211 | JGI IMG/M metagenome (GOLD analysis project Ga0209284, IMG submission 187211) | Freshwater microbial communities from Lake Fryxell liftoff mats and glacier meltwater in Antarctica - FRY-03 (SPAdes) (version 2) | ecosystem: Environmental > Aquatic > Freshwater > Ice > Glacier... | reverse complement strand
CTCTGATTTTGAATGCCAACAGCCAAACCAAAATTTAGTCTCGCATCAGTGCTGATTTTCATTCTGTAAGCGTAATTAACCATTGCGCTTGTGTTTGACAAAATATCCGTCTGATCGCGGTAAGCAATTATACCTAAACCCATTTTGCCTTGCGCCGCCTGTCCGTCCACAGATAAATAGCTCGTTTGCGGGCTGCCTTGCAAACCCGTAAACATACTTCTGTGAGAAACAACTGCCTTGGCATATTCTGATTGACCAGTAAAGGCAGGGTTCAACGTTATCATGTTCTGATAATATTGTGTGCTTAATGGTAATTGTTGGGCGTTAGCTTGACAAGCAGAACCCAAAATTAAAAGCATTGAAAATATATGTGTCTTTTTCATGGTCTTTTTCTTATTGCTCATTTCTAAGAATGGTTACTGCACCTTTCAAAATTTGACTTGTGGAAGAGAATTTAACTAAATAATAATACGTCGCTTCTGGCAGCTTATTACCCTTGAAGGTCCCGCCCCACGAATTATCGTAAGCTGAATTTTCATATACTACTTGGCCTTCTCTATTGATAACCGTTACACCCGTGTTTGGGAATAGACCTAAATTAGGTATTTCCCAAGTATCGTTGTATCCATCACCATTTGGTGAAAATAAATTCGGGATAAACAGCGCAATATCTGTATTCACTGTAACCGTAACAGGTAAACTAGCAACACAGCCATAGTCATCCGCAACTGTTACCGTATATATTGTTGTTGCAGAAGGTGTTGAAACAGGATTTGAAATGATATCATTGGACAATGTTGTATTGGGCGTCCACATGTAGCTAGCCAAATTATCTCCTAAGGCATATAAATCAACACTCTGGCCAATATTTATTGTCGTATCAGGTCCAGCGATAAAGTTTTCAACTCCTGCGGAAACTGTAATAGAACCAATGGCTAATGTGGTCCCACAAGGTCCTGAAAACTGCAATGTATAATGGTGCGAACCAATAGCGGTTGGTGTCCCTTTAATAATCAACAAGTTTGGAACGCCTGGAATATATGTGCTAATTATACCTGGCGGTAGATCTAAAACTAAAACTGGACCCCCAACAATATAAACGATACTATCAATAGCTAAATTAAAGCAAACCTTCTGATCATTCGTATAAGGATCACTAGCGAGAAGTAATTGAGCCGTTTGCACTTCGATTGTTCCTGTTAACGTGTCATTCGGACAAAACGAGCCTGAAACCACCATGGTATACGTATATGTTCCTGGCGATGAAGGGGCGCCTGTTATTTGCAAAGTATCATTATAAAAAGTGTCGATAACACCCGGCGGTAATCCAGTCACCACAACCGTATCAGTAGCGCCTGACAACAGATATAATATCGTATCAATAGCGGTTCCGTTATTATCACACAAGACTTGATTATCTGTTCCAGCTGGCGAAAGCAATTGCAGGCCCAATGAGTCGTCTATGGTTAACAAACCATAAGCTGAATCCGCAGGACAAGCTCCTCCTGTTGTGAATATTGTATAAGCATATATTCCTGGTGATGTCGCAGTATCTGAAATAATAACTGTATCTCCTTGGATAGTCACGTTAACACCTGTGGGTAAATTAATCCCAAAAGCACCTGTAGCACTTCCGCTAAATTGATACCAAATACTATCAATTCCTGAGTTAACACAAACTTGTTGCGTATCAGAAATTGAATTTAAAATCAAATTTATACCTGGGAAAGTATCAATAGTAATTTGGCCGAATAAGGTCGTGTCTCCACAAGCCGATCCAATTGTCGTTACTGAAAAAGGATGAGTCCCTATTTGGCTAGATGAACCTGAAATTGTTAAAATATTTCCGACTAGGTTTGCTGTAATGCCTGTGGGTAAGCCCAAAACGCTCGCGCCAGTTGCACTCCCTGCCGCTGTATATTCAATATCAACAATAGATGAACCGGTGCAAATTGCTTGAAAATCTGTTGTGGGTGAAGAGGTTAGATTTAAGGTGGGTCCCGCACTTATGGTAATTGATCCATTAGCGGTAGCTGGACCACAAGACCCTCCTGAAGTTGTAATGGTATAAAAAACTGTCCCTACTTGACTTGATGAGCCTGAAATAATGAAGTTTCCAGGGAAAAATGTTCCTGTCATTCCTGGAGGCAAGGTATCTACAGTAGCCCCTGTGAAGCCAGCACCTAAAGTGTAGGCAATGTCTATAATTGTGTCGTTAACACATACTGTTTGGTTATCCGAACCAACTGGAGAGGCTAAATTAATATAAGGATCTACGTTAATTACTCCACCTGATGATGCTGGTGGACAAATGGAGCTTCCAGAGGTTGAAACTGTATAAGAAAAAGGACCCGCTACCGTAGGTGTTCCAGAAATAGTTAAAGTGTCTCCTGAAAATGAGCTTGTTACTCCTGGTGGTAGTCCCGAGACAAAAGCTCCAGTGGCTGTTCCTCCAATGGTGTAAGAAATGGGTGTTATTGGTGTATTTACACAAACAACCTGGTTTGGATTGCCGGATATTAATGAAATTGTAGGCTGAGCGTCAACAAAAATCATTCCGTTTACTGTTATCGGCGCACATGAATTTAATATTGTTGTAAAGCTGTAATTATATATGCCTGGAGCCGATGGTGTTCCTGCAATCGTTACAATACCTCCGCTCGTATCGGAAATAACCGAGCCGAAAACACCTGGAGGAAGACCTGAAAAGGTCGCTCCTTGCGCGCCGAAAAGTGTGTACCGTATTGTATCTAATGGATCTCCCGCACACAATGCTTGGTTATCAGTTCCTGTTGCAGTTGTTAGTATTGAAGTTGCTGCAGCGATTACATTGATATAATTCAACTTTGTTTCAATAGCACTAAGTATCCCGTTTTGCGCCAATAAAGAAACTAGAAAAAGTCCTGCATTTGGATATGTAATTACGGGGTTTAAGGCGGGTGAGCTCTGCCCTCCTGGACTTCCATCAACAAAAGACCAGTTGTAGCCTGTCGCGCCAGTTGAATTATTTATAAACGAAACACTTCCTCCTACACAAATTGTTGTAGTGTTAGCAGAAAAATCTGCAACTGGCTGTGAAAAACCAGAAATAGCAATTAAATGGAAAAATATAAGTAGGCTTTTTAGTTTCATGGTGCTTGTTTTCATTGATATAATTCTGGTAATATTATTATTTTGCTCGTAGGTGACTATTATTTCTAACTCCCCTAGTTTTCATAATGTGTCTTTTCATAGATAATAACGTTGGTTGTGGCTATAAGGTTGCTGTTTTTATGAGTTTTCTGATAAAATGTTTTTTTTTAGTTTTTACTGAATACATAATTTAAATTACTTTTTTAACGTTCCATATTCGTAACAGCTTTTAAAAACAAAGTTTTTAGTTAGCTTTAATCATATAATTTTTAAAAACGATGTCTGAAGAATTTAAAAAAACCTACGCCCAAAATCTTTCATAAAGCTGAACAGATCTTTTACTTGACAGATGTTTTTAGTAAAACGATAGATGAAGACGATATTTTGCAGGTAAGCCGCGCTCAATTCTTGAGAGAGGACTCAATTATTCTAGCGCCAAAAATTGCGGGTGCGGAGGCCGTTGAATTGTATGATATTAAAATGCAAAACCGTACTAATCCGTAAACATGGAATGGATTTATATGTAAATATTGGCGCATTTCGTTTCGAAGATGGCGCGCCTGAGTTAGGTTATATAAATTTGATTCGAGATGAAATTGAGGAATTTCGTTTCCTTTTCGTCGATTGGGTTTCTTCTATTGATCCTTGGAATTATATAATCGATAGATGGGGTATGTTTAATCCGCCCGGAGTTTCTGCCCATGATAAAAATCCAGATGATGATTTGCCATTTAATCCAGAAGTTTTTTTCAAGGATTAGGGTGGGGCGAATTGCGATTCAGTACGGGCGAATTGCGATTCGCCCGTACTAGATTATTTATTCCATTTTGAAGGATTCTTTATTATGTAGTTTATTGTATTTCCTAGGTGCTGAGCGTCTCGAATAATTCTGTCGTGATAGTTTCGTTGCCAGATAGATTTATTGGGATTGAATCTTTTGAGAATTTTTAATTCCTCTTCGTTTGGAAGGCAATCTTGAGATGAGTTTAGTAATGAATTTTGCTCGTCCTTTTCTTCGATTGGCGATTCAAGTTGGGGCAAATGCTTTGCTGGATGGAGCGAATACCATTCGACCGTGCAGAAGAGGGAGGGTTTTATTCGCTTCGTGGTAGCTCCTTTGAATCCTCGAATTATCGCCCCGATTGAGTGGGAAGGGGATTTGAACTCTCCAGGTTTCGCGGTATTTTCCTTTTCGTTTTTTTGGATTATTTGAATGATGCCATGAAAATGGTCGGGCATAATTATGTATTCACCCATGGAAATATTGTTTCGGATTTCAGCGCTTCTCACCCACTCTTCGGCAACGATTTTTCCGAATGAATTGAGTCTCATTTCTCCATTTTCTATAGTTCCGAAGAGTGGCTCTCTGCCTTCAACGCAAAGAGTTAAAAAATAAATACCTAGTCCGGAATAGTCGTATTCCCGAAGTCTGGTGCTTTGTCGATTTGGCAAATTGTGAATCTGTTTCATTCACATTAAGTTAGTGATATAGTTTCTACTTCCCGATACAAAACTTAGCGAAAATATTAGCCAATAGATCATCTTCGGAAATCTGTCCTGTTATGGTTCCTAAATGATACATGGCTTGTCGTAAATCTAAGGCAACAAAATCTCCGGTTACATTCGTTTCCAATGCAAATTTTGCTTTTTCAAGGTCGCTTTTTGTTTTGATTAGCGCGTCGTAATGTCGAACGTTGGAAACAATGGTTTCATTCACGATGTCAAAATCAGCAATAACCATATCGACTAATATCTTCTTTAAATCTTCGATTCCCATTCCTTCTTTAGCAGAAACATAAATGTTATTCATTTCGCTAATTTCAATTGTTTTTTGAGAAATGTCGTATTTATTGATTACTAAAACAACTTTCTTCTCCGGGTGAATGGCAATAATTTCTCTTGCCCATTTCAAAACTTCTGCAGCATTGTTTGGAATAGAATTGTCCGCCACACAAAGAACGATGCTCGCTTGAATAATTTTTGCGCGCGACCGTTCGATTCCCATTGCTTCAATTGTTTCCGCGTTTTCGCGTATTCCAGCCGTGTCGATTAGTCTAAATTGAATGCCATCTATTGTTAATTCTTCTTCAATAACATCCCGCGTTGTTCCTGCAATATCACTAACTATCGCTCTATCTTCTCCTAAAAGCTGGTTGAGCAAAGTGCTCTTCCCTGTATTGGGCGCTCCGACAATGGCAACTGGAACGCCATTTTTTATGGCATTCCCTAATTCAAATGATTTTGCTAAACGTTCGATATAAAGCAAAACGTCGCTTACCAATTGGTTCAATTCTTTTCGGTCGGCGAATTCAACATCTTCTTCGGCGAAATCAAGTTCCAGCTCCACAAGTGATGCAAAATGAATTAGTTTTTCCCGTAAATCCTTTAACTCATTTGAAAAACCACCTTTCAATTGTTTTAATGCAATGTTATGTGCGTTGCGCGATTGAGACGCTATCAAGTCTGCTACGGCTTCCGCTTGCGACAAATCCATTTTTCCATTAGCAAATGCCCGCATGGTGAATTCGCCAGGCTCGGCAATCCGCGCACCACAGTTCAGAAGAGTTTCTAAAATTCTCTTTTGAATAAACGGAGAAGCATGACATGAAATTTCAACACTTTCTTCTCCGGTAAAACTTTTGCCCTGATCGAAAACTGTTAATAAAACCTCATCGATTAATTCAGCATGAACAGATACAAAGTTTCCAAAATGACAAGTATGCGACGATTTAGAAAGCACATCTTTCGAAAAACATCTATTTGCAATTTCTTTCGAATCGGCACCTGAAAGTCTTATGATTGCGATAGCCCCAACCCCATTTGGAGTTGCTAAAGCACAGATTGTATCTTGAGAATTTACCATTTGGGGACAAAGGTAAAACAAGAAAGGGACGAAACCGAAATTTCATCCCTTAATATCATAGTGTAATCTTTTCGTTTATAAAATCGATATTGCATTCGAATAGTTAAAATATTATCAGAAACATCTCTATTGAAACCAATAAGGTTATTTGTTGTCTCATTCATAACCACATTATAGTGAAAAATAAACTTCACGTTTTCTTTTGTGTAAAAATTATACCCAACGCCAAGCATCGTATATTTTAACGCCGCATCTGTCAAGGCACCTCCAAATTTGTCTGAGCCTTGAGTTTTTATGTTGGGGTCGTGCCATTCGTGTTTTAACGCGATTTCATGGCGCGATTTTCCAATTCTTTGAATGAAATACAGATAGCCCGCATTAAATTGTCGTTGATAAACTGCTTTCTAAGACGAAAGAGCAAAAGAACATTTAATGGCTTTAAACGCGTTTAGCTTTAAAAAAGTCAGATATTAATTGGCCGCACTCTTCTGCCATGATTCCATTCATAACAACCGTCTTTGGATGGTACAAACCTTCTTTTATTCGACCCGCACCTCGTTTTTCATCTCTCGCAGCAAAAACAACCTTGTCAATTTGTGACCAAAACAAGGCCCCGGCACACATAACACATGGTTCCAGCGTAACATACATCGTGCAATTCGTTAAGTATTTTGCTCCTAAATATTCTGACGCCGCAGTTATGGCTTGAACTTCTGCGTGAGCCGTGACATCATGCAATCGTTCTGTTAAATTATGTGCTCTAGCAATAATTTGGTTGTTCGCAACAATTACAGCTCCTACTGGAATTTCATCCAAATCATAGGCTTGTTTCGCTTCGAGAAAAGCTTGTTTCATGAAATATTCATCGTTGTATGGAATAATCATAGCTATCGTTTATTTGCAAATTTACTTTTTTCCCGCCTTACATGAACTTTCGTTATTTTTGAGAAAAAAAGCACATGCTCCCTTCTCTTGAACTTAACGACAAAATTTATATCTGCGCACCTGCAAAAGCAATCGATAAGGAAAGCGTTCATTTTGCGCGACGTTTTTTTGAGGCCGCCGGGTACAAAGTTGAACTCAGCAAACACGTTTTGGGCCAACACAATTATTTTTCTGGGAGTGAGTCAGAAAGACTTGACGATTTACAGCACGGACTAGACTGCCCAGGTGTAAAAGCAATTTTATGCGCTCGTGGCGGGTATGGTTGTCTGCAATTACTAGAAAGTCTTGATTGGTCCACATTTAAAAAAAGCCCGAAATGGATAATTGGATTTAGCGACATTACCGTTCTACATCTAGCTTTGTCTAAAATGGGAATTCCTTCTCTTCACGCAACCATGCCTTTGAATTTTGAAAAAAACTCAAAGAAATCTCTTTCAACACTTCTTTGCGCTTTGAAAAATGAAAGCTTTGAAGTTGTCGCTCCACCATCAGCCTTTAATAAAATTGGTGTGGTTAAAGGCGAAGTTGTTGGAGGTAATTTGGCTATAATTCACGCTATGTTAACCTTTGTTGGCGCTGATTTTTTTAAAAACAAAATCCTCTTTCTTGAAGATATCGGCGAACATTTATACCAAATTGACAGAATGTTCTACGGTCTAAAATTTATTGGTGCATTAGAAAAAATATCTGGCCTTATCGTTGGTGGGTTCACAAACATTTCAGATACAGAAGAACCTTTCGGGAAAAGTGTGGAGGAAATCGTTTTAACCCACCTCAACCATAGAGAAATCCCGATTGGTTTCAATTTTCCTTTTGGTCATTTAGACGATAATCAGGCTATTCATCTTGGCAAGGAGACTCAATTCACTGTAAATCAAAAAGGTTCAATATTACAAGTGCTCACCTCACCTTATGTTGAATCAATCTAAATAAGAAATAAATCCAAAATAGATTGTGCAATCTATTAAATTTGCAGCACGTAAAGACTTTTTATATTAAAATATGAGCAAATCCGCAATATTGTCATCTTCAATTGCCAAAAAATATTGGATGGCGCTAACAGGTTTATTTCTATGTTTATTCCTTGTTGGACACTTACTTGGGAACTTACAATTGGTTTTTATAACCGGTGACGAGGGTCAAAGAGCGTTTAATGAATATGCTTACTTCATGACGCACAACCCATTAATAAAGGTTATGTCTTATTTGACCTACTTCTCCATTCTTTTCCATTCAATTGATGGAATCATGTTAACAATACAAAACAAGAAGGCGCGCCCGCAAAAATATATGCACAACAGGCCTTCTACTAACTCTAGTTTGCCATCAAGATACATGGCCGTTTTGGGAACGTTCGTTTTAGTTTTCATCGCGACTCACATGGCGAATTTTTGGGCCAAAATGCACTTTGAAGAAATTCCACTTCATCAAGTATATATTGAAAATCAAGAAGGCACAGGGGGGCAAGATGCGCTTTATTTAACTCAAACCGGAAACTTCTTTCCGGTTTCAGCATTTGAAAATTCCGGAGACCAACTTGCTCAAATGGAGGTGCGTAATGGTACTGAATTTTACAACAAACAAGTGAACATCAAAATGGGTGAAGGATACAAAGACTTGCACGGTTTGGTAATGAGTTATTTTGGCAAACCGAAAGAAGGGTTTCCAAAAAACACATGGGCTGGCATAGCTGTCGCTTTTTATATTTTAAGCATGGCCGTTCTTGGCTTTCACCTATGGCATGGATTTGGTTCTGCGTTCCAATCGTTAGGTTTGAGAAGTAAGAAATTTGCAAAAGGAATTACTGCCTTCGGAAAAGCATTCGCGATTCTTGTGCCTGCTCTTTTCGCTATTATTCCGATAATCATTTATTTCTTTTAATATAAAATCATAAACAACATGTCTGTTTTAGATTCCAAAATACCGAAAGGGCCCATTTCTAGTAAGTGGACCGATTATAAAAACCACGTTCGCCTGGTTAACCCTTCTAACAAAAGAGCAATTGATATTATTGTTGTTGGAACAGGATTAGCTGGCGGTTCTGCCTCAGCTTCTTTAGCTGAGTTGGGCTACAATGTAAAAGCTTTTTGTTTTCAAGATTCGCCGCGCCGCGCACACTCTATTGCTGCTCAAGGAGGAATCAACGCCGCCAAAAACTACCAAGGTGATGGCGACTCTGTTTTCCGTTTGTTTTACGACACTGTAAAAGGTGGCGACTACAGGTCCCGAGAAGCAAACGTACACCGTTTGGCAGAGGTCTCTGCTAGTATTATCGACCAATGTGTTGCACAAGGCGTTCCATTTGCTCGTGATTACGGGGGGTTATTAGACAACCGTTCTTTCGGTGGTGTTCAAGTTTCTCGTACGTTTTATGCCAAAGGACAAACTGGACAACAGTTGTTATTGGGCGCATATTCTGCAATGTCCCGTCAAATCGGGAAAGGAAAAATAAAAATGTTAACTCGTCATGAAATGCATGAATTAGTTATCGTTGACGGAAAAGCGAGAGGGATTATAGCAAGAAATTTAATAACCGGAGAGCTTGAAAGACACTCTGCTCATGCCGTTGTTTTGGCTTCTGGAGGGTACGGAAATGTGTTTTTCCTTTCAACAAACGCAATGGGATCTAACGTTTCTGCTGCTTGGAAAATACACAGAAAAGGCGCTTTTATGGCGAATCCTTGCTTCACTCAAATTCACCCAACTTGTATTCCTGTTTCAGGAGAAAATCAATCTAAATTAACCTTAATGTCTGAATCATTGAGAAATGACGGCAGAATTTGGGTTCCTGCCAAACTAGAAGACGCTGAAAAAATCAGAAATGGCCAACTTAAAGCTACTGATTTAAAAGAAGAAGACAGAGACTATTATTTGGAAAGACGATATCCGTCATTTGGCAACTTGGTTCCTCGTGATGTTGCCTCGCGTGCAGCAAAAGAAAGATGCGATGCTGGATTTGGTGTTAATGCAACCGGTGAAGCCGTTTATTTAGACTTTGCTGCTGCAATTGATCGATATGGATATGAGCAAGCCAACATAAAACATATTGACAATCCATCCAAATCGGAAGTCTATAGTCTGGGTCGTGACGTCGTGGAAGCTAAATACGGTAACTTGTTCCAAATGTATTATAAAATCACCGATGACAATCCTTATGAAACGCCAATGAAAATTTATCCCGCAGTTCACTATACAATGGGTGGAATTTGGGTGGATTATAATTTGATGAGCACTATTCAGGGCTGTTATGTAACAGGAGAAGCTAATTTCTCTGACCACGGGGCAAACCGTTTAGGGGCGTCGGCTCTAATGCAAGGTTTAGCTGATGGATACTTTGTTTTACCTTATACAATTGGCGATTACTTAGCTGACGATATTAGAACGGGGAAAGTTTCTACTGACACAGTTGAATTTGAACAAGCCGAAAACGAGGCTCGCGAACGTTTAGAGAAATTCATCAACAATAAGGGTTCAAAATCAGTAGACTATTTTCACAAAAAACTTGGAAAAGTAATGTGGAATGAAGTTGGCATGGCTCGTAGTGCAGAAGGATTAAATAGCGCCATTCTAGAAATCCAAGCGATTCGCAATGATTTTTATGCGAATGTCCGTGTCCCTGGCGCCGTGAAAGAGTTCAACCCCGAATTGGATAAAGCCGGTCGTGTTGCCGACTTCTTAGAATTAGGAGAACTAATGGCGATAGATGCCTTAAGTAGAAATGAATCTTGTGGTGGACATTTCCGTGAAGA
>Ga0209284_10006838_pt1 | contig 10692 bp, 15 predicted proteins | sample FRY03_FD_187211 | JGI IMG/M metagenome (GOLD analysis project Ga0209284, IMG submission 187211) | Freshwater microbial communities from Lake Fryxell liftoff mats and glacier meltwater in Antarctica - FRY-03 (SPAdes) (version 2) | ecosystem: Environmental > Aquatic > Freshwater > Ice > Glacier... | reverse complement strand
AAGGATGGTAGTATTGCACCTAACGTTTGGCGGCTTTGCGCAGGTGGGGAAATAGAATTACAAATGTTCAAAATATAAACTAATGATTGATAGAATTACAAAAGATGACGATGGCACTTCTGCCCCACTTGCACAAAACCGTTTGTTAGCAGAAGTGCCGGTGAGAGTACAACGAAGTCGCCAACACAAGCAAGTTTCACCTAATGGATTACCTATAGCTTATGTAGGTCGTGGCACAAGATGGGGCAACCCTTTTAGACTTGTGCAATATTCAGACGGCAAATGGTCCGTAAAAACAGATGGCAGTGAAAGGGGTAAAGAATTGCTTATAAAGCATTGCCATGCTGTTTATGAAACAAAAAATGCAGCCGCTATTGATGCTATAAACTGTTACAATTTTTGGCTACTCCCTGACACACATAGAGAAGGAAGCATGTCAGATTTCTATCAGTCATTGGCTCAAATAGATGATGCTGTAATTAGTTTGAAAGGGAAGAATTTAAGCTGCTGGTGTAAACTAAATGAAAAGTGTCACGCAGATTTACTGCTCGAATTAGCGAACAAGTAGGCATTACTGCTAACGTTCGGTATTGCTGCTGTTGTGTCACGCACTACGAAAATTAGGGTGTTGCACATGCTTTCCTCCCTTCCTCCCTTCCTCCCTTCCTCCAAAAATTTCTGTCCTACTCCAACCCCCCAAACCTTCCGACCTTCACGCATTCACTCACCACGGAATGCCCATGCTAGTTTCTGCCGACTTCGAATCCTACATCAACTATTTCAAGGATTTCGCCGCCAACCATCCTGACATTAATTTTTTTCTGTACGGAGGCGTAGAGCTGGGCATCCAGTACGCCACCGGCCACGAAGATTTCTCGTACCCGTTCCTGTGGCTCGAACAACCCGAAATCCGGTCCGAAGACAACGACGCCAGCCAGTTCACCGAAGTCTATTATGGTGGCGTGAGTGTCATCTACGCCCCCCCACTCGATAGCCCCCAGGAGCAAACCCAGGCCGAAATAGATTCCGTCAGGATTATCTACGACCTGCAAAAACAAATGCTGGCCGATAACCGCGCCAAGGGCTTCATCCATTGCAGTTTGTCGGGCATGCGCAAAACTGCCGTCGACCGCGCCTGGGCCAATAACCACTTCGGCTGGAAACTTGATTTTGAACTCTATCTTAACGCCAATGGACTCCTTAGCTAACTTCACGACCATCGACCTGGCCCTGTCCAAAAACCCGATAGTCCTCAATACCGACCCCCTGAGCCCCACCGAGTACCCCACCCGGTCGGGGCTCAGGTACCTCCTGGATATCTACCTGCCCAAATACTTTCAGGGCCAAGACTACCAGCTGCTCACCACCTTAGAGGCCTCCGAGGAGCCGCCAGCCAGCACCGCCGACGCTACCATCTACGCCGGGTCCTACTTCGATGTAGCTGACCTCCTGCATTCGCAGCTCATGGCTTGCCCACCCGACTTTGGCCAGCAGGCCATCAGTGTGTGTGATACCCTCACCACGTCGTACTATGCCGTATCGCGCCGGCTCGACGCCGAAGCGCCCATCGACACCACCCAGCTACCCACGGGCTACGTCTACCGGGGTGGGGTTGGCCCCAGCCACTACGCCGACTTCAAGGATACCTTTTTCAGCCGCTACACCCAGGGCCGCAAGTTTCTTACCTACAAGCCCAACCGCAGCAACATCCGTACCGATCAGCCCGAGTACCTTACCTACCTCACCAACATCAACCCGGCCCCCACCGAGCTGCGCGTGCGGGTGAACGTACTCTACGCCGACCACACCCGCCACACCCTCACCGCCACCACCCTAGCCGGGGCGCAGGCCATGACGGCCTACTGCATCCCCGTAGGCATGCAGGCGCTTGGGCTACTGGCACTACCCCAAGAAGTATTGCACTACGATCTCTGGATTTCCAACGAAGCCAATGAGCGCCTATCCGAGATCCGCACCTACTACGTCGACCGCACCTATCACCGTCAAGTTCGGTACGTATTGTTCGAAAACAGCCTCGGAAGCTTCGATACCCTCGCCCTCACCGGCGACGCCACCGAAACCCTCAAACTGACCCGCGAGCTCGCCGATCAGTTCACGGGCTACGACTACCTACCCACTGCCCAGGAGCGCATCATCAATCGCGTCAGCGGCGAGCGTGAGCTTTCCGTGGCCTTTGGCTTTCCGAGGCATCAGGTGCAGGCCCAAAAAGCCTGGTGGCAAGAGCTCTACTTTTCCGAGCAATGCTACCTCATTACCGACCGCGCCCACATTGCCTTGCAGCCCGTGTCAGACAGCTACCTCGTACAAGCCGACGCCGAAGACCTCGTAGCCCGCGGCATGGTGTTTCGGTATACCAACCAGGAGCGCTCGTATAGCCTATTGCCCAGCATCGAGGCCGCACCTACCCGTGCCACCGGCTGGCGTGGCGATGCCCCCGCTTGCCAGATCAACCCCGCCAATGGCCTACGCACTGGCCAAAAGCGTTTTGGCGTGCTCGCAAAATACTACCTCGATACCGGCCAAGACGTCAAGCCCTACACCCAAAAAAACAATAGCCCCGGCACCGAGGGCTACATCGATAGCTGGGTAAGTGCCGACTGCACTGCCGCCAATACGCCCTACCTCAGTGCCGCCGTTTCGGCGCTTTCTACTTTTTTCAAGACAGGCTGCGCAGTGGGGCAAGTGGGTACCCGTTGGCTCATCAGCATACCAGCGGGGGCCTATGGCTCCGAAACTAGCCAAGCCGACGCCGACGCCCGCGCCCAGGCCGCCTACACCGCCCTCGATACCCAGGCCAACGCCAACCTATACGGCAGCTGCATCGCGGCCGCTCCCGTACCCATTGGTTTACAAAACAACTGCCCCGGCGATGCCTCCGGCCTGCACGCGGGGTCCTATAATCCTATTGCGGCCGTACTGCTTAGCAGCGTCGAGATCATCTCCAACACCACCTACGCCTTGGGCGTGACCCGCTACGCCGCCAGCCCCATCGACGGCGGCACCTATAATATCGACGTCCGGGCCATATTTTCCAGCCCGCCTACGCTACCGTACCGCATCCGGATACCCTCCAAGAGCCTGGCCAGTCCCACGCTCAATGGCCCCCAAACCTACCGCTTCTCCAACGTAGCCGTAGCCTGGGCCGATCCCGACCTAATCATCATCATCGAGCCCGCCCCATGATCCAAGACGAACTAAGCCAAGAAATCATAGCCCTCACCACCGAGCTCACCCGCGAAGCCGTGGGTTATTTTCAGCGTGCCTTAGATCGCGGGAACCTCGTGCTCACCGCCGACCTAAAAAACTCGTTTGAGTACCACATCACCTACCAAGCCGGCCAACTGGCCGCCGCTGGCGAAATTTACTTCGGCGCCTATGGTCGTTTGAAGGATATGAAAAGGCTCAACTACGTAGGCATGCCGCCCATTGATCAGCTCGAAACCTATATCGAAAAAGTAGGGCTTGAAAAATTCGCGTGGGTCAACCGGTTTGGGCATCGCAAAGTACCCACCACCCGCTCCGATGCTCGGCACATTGCCTGGGCCATTGCCATGCACCGTAAAAAAGTCAACAACGTAGGCCGGAGGCCCAACCAACGCTGGTACAACCGCACCAAAGCCGACTTTGTGAACGTCATGCGCCGCCGGATGCTCGACCGCGCCCAGTCGCTGGTGGCCAAGGCCATGAAAGAACAGTTGGAAGCGCAGTAAATTAACTCCTATATAGTATGGTAATCATTTTGGCTGGAAACATCGCCACTGGCAAGCACATCGGTCGCCCAGCTGGTGTCGATGACGAAATGTTCAAGAAAGTCGTGAAAGCCTACGGCCTGGGAATGTCCGTGACCGAAACCGTGGCCATGACCGGCGTGAGCGCGTCCAGCGTGAAGCGGTACCGGAAGGCGTGGGACGAAGAAAAAAGGTGAGCTTACACGGGAAGTAATAGCCACTTTCTCACTGCGTTAGCCGTTTTGACTCATTTTGTACAAAAAAAGGCATACTTACACCCCGTTTTTAACGAACTATTCATAAGGCCAGTGAAAATATTTATATTTATTTTCTCAACTTATGTTGATAATCTAAAATATATTCTTAACTTTGCTTTCGTCGAAAGCAACGAAGCAGACGTCGATAACGAAGGAAACCATGACAACGTTAAGATTATACCGGGGAATTGCACTAAACGAAGGTGAATCTTTGAACCTCAATAACCTTGGTTGCTCATGGTCGCTGTGTGAGGTGTACGCCGAGAATCACGCTCAGACAATAATGGGAGCGAGAAATAAAGATGGCTACGTAATCCTCGCCACTGAGGTTAACGCCGACCAAATCGACTGGAGCAATACTCTGTATGCCACGGAGCAGCGCCCTAATGAGTACGAAGTCGTTTTTTACGGAACGGTTCTTGCTTCTGTGCATAGCTCTCATCGGCTAGAAATAGATGGAGAATTTGCAGGAATTGCAGCCACAGATAGCTCTTTCGATGACTACAATGATAACTATGACGGAGATTTGACGAAGGCCGATTTCTTCGCCATTGCCCTGGAATTTTAAAAAAAACAACACTAATCCACTCAGAAACATGGGAATGCTGGAAACTATGATTGCTCTTGGAGAGTCCCCCCCCCTCACCTGGAAAAACCGTTACGATCGCATGAAAGCCCACTACGGCTGGACCGACGCCGACATTGCCGCCAAAACAGGCAACACGCCCGGCTCCGTCGTTACCGTCGTCAACCGCCCCCAGGGCTTTCCCCGCTGGCTGCGGCTGGCGGTGCTCATTTTTGAAATGGAAAATTCACTTTAACGCTGTTATGGAAAACCAAATACTGATTTCCTGATTGACGGGCAAGATGCCCGTACTACAAGCCCGGCGCACCTCGTCCGGGCTTTTTTTATGTCCCGACGGGTTTTCAATCCAACTACCCATCCAGCTATTTTTAGACTATCCATCTTTCATTAGCAAAAATAAAAGATGGATAGTCTATATTTGTTCACAAACCTAGTTTCGATACCCATGAACCTAATCATTAGCAAAAATCAAAGATGGATAGTCTATATTTGTTCACAAACCTAGTTTCGATACCCATGAACCTAATCATTCACGAGTCGGATAACCTCCCCGCCACGGCTGCTGCCCCCGCCAAGCTGCCGCGCCTGTCGGTCAACGCCCGCAACGGCATGGTCACCATCAACCCCGCCGCCATGCAGGCCTTCGGCTGGCAGGAAGGCACCGCCCTGGCCTTCGCCCAGGACGAGGCCCGCCCGCAAGACTGGTACGTGCTGCCCCATCGCGGCCACCGTAAGATTTTCGCCCTGGCCACCAACCTCAAGCCCGACTCGAAGAGCTTCAAGATCAAGTCCCGCAAACTCGCCCTGGATATTGTCGACAGCATCGACCGAGGTGAAAACAGCTACTACATCCCCTTCGGCGAACCACAGCAAGCCGAAGAAGGCGGCAACGTCACCATCCCCCTGCTCACCCGCCTGGCCACGCCCACCCGCAAGCCCGCCACCTCCCAGGCCCGTCAATGAAGCACCCCTGCGAGATTATCTACGCGCTGGGCGCCCAGGGCACCCGCTACGGCGAAACGCCCGGCACCTGCCGCATCACCGGGCAGCCCGGCGTGGGCTTGCCATTCAAAAAATGGGTCAAAGACACCTTCACGGATCACGATTTCTTGAAGCCCGGCGACATCGTGAGCAACGAAGCCCTGTTTAGTTTCGATGAAAAAAGCGAGATTATCCGCCTCAAGACCGCCCGCGAAAAGCCCCAGCGGTTCCGCACCTACAGCCACATCGTGGTGGACGGTGCCTGGCACGTGTTCACCAAGGCCAACAAGCGCGAGATTTTCGGGATACTCACCACCCGCCAGCCCGAGATTATGGCCCTGAGCGAAGACGGGCAGAAGCACGTCCTTTTCAAGCACCGCCTGGGCCTGTGGCAGTTGGGGGCCACGCACCTCACGCCCGACGTGGGCGAGCTGATCCGCCTGCACCACATCTGCCGCACGCTGCTGGACATGGGTTTTTCCCAAACTGAGGTCATCGCCGGCGACTACATGCAGTACCGCATCATGAAGACCGACATCGCCGAGTGGCGGCGGCTGGAAGCGCTCTTGAAAGAGGTGCGTGGCGGCGCGTTTTTTGATTTTGTCACATTTCTACTTTTCAATTAATTATGGAAGAAACCGAGAAAAAACTGCTTACCCAGGATCAGGTAGCCGAGAAGCTACTGTTCCCGCTGTTCCGCTGCCTGGACGAGAGTTTCAAAAAACGCTACGTCCGCGACATCTGGGAGCAATTCCTGAACGGAATGAGGTCGGCTTGCTACACCGATAGCCTGAAAGTGTTCGTCGATAAAATCACCAAGCGGCTGCCCATCACGCTGCAAATGCAGTACGCCGAGTCGATTGCGGAGGTGCTCCGCAGCGGGCAGGATGAAGAAATACTGACCTGGCTGCGCGAGGAAGCCACCTACATGATGCTCGCCTGCCGCCTGCTCAACCAGGATCGCAAGCAAACCCTCGACGAACGCAGCCAGCGCGTGACGGGCCTTTCCTGCCCGCTACCGGAAGTGGATCCCACTTTGACTTTTTAACTCTTACCTATATATATAGCATGAAAACATTCGTATCCGAAGCCCTGGTAACCGCCCTGACCAGCATCAGCCACAACGGCGGCGAGCGCAACGGCATCACCACCCAAATCCGCCGCGAGAAAATGATGCAGCCTTCCGGCAAAATGGCCGACGTGCCCGTTGTGTCGGGCAATTCCATTCGCGGCATTCTCCGCGACCGGGGCATGCTCTACATGCTCAGCCAACTGGGCTATGGCGTGAATTATGAAACGAACGAGGTGAAGGGCCTGCCCCTCAATGCGTTCTATTTCCTGTTTTCGGGCGGTTCGCTCACCAGCACGGGCGAGGCGGGCGTGAACGTGGACAAGTTCCGGAAGCTGAAACACCTGCTGCCGCTGATCTCCATTTTTGGCGGGGCCAGCGGCAACGCCATCATGCCCGGAAAACTGAAAGTGGGCAAGCTGATTCCGATCTGTAAGCAAACCGCCCACCTGCTGCCCGAGTGGTGCCTGCCCGAAACCCTGGTCAGCGCCTGGGACCTCACCCAAACCGAGATGTACACCCGCCGCGACGACGCCAAGAACGACCGGCTCCGCCCCATGCTGGCCGGAGCCGACGCCCTGCCCGCCCTGGAAGATGTCGGCGACACCGAGGTGGCCGAACTCACCCGCAAGAAAGCCCCCCAGCAAATGATGTACGAACAGGAAACGCTCTGCGCCGGTACGCGCTTTTTCTGGGAAATAACCCTGGAAGACGCCAGCCCGCTCGAGGTGGAAGCCTTCATGTCGTGCGTGCTCACGTTCAGCAAGTCGCCTTACCTGGGCGGCAAGTCGGCGGTGGGGCATGGCAAGGTCAGCATTAAGTTCTACAACTGGCTCGAGATCGACCCCCGCATGACCCTGAAGGGCACCGAGGTGGCCATGAAGCCGGGGACCTTGTACCAGGCGTTTCTGGAAAAAAGCGGCGGCGAGATTAAGGAACTTTTGGAAGCCATGAAATGAGCGAGAAAGAAGCCCTGCTACATGCCCGTCTCAACGCTTACCAATGGCTGTTGACCAAGACGGACAGCTTCATTCAGTTGGCCCTTGCCCAGGTCAAGCGCCCTTACGTGGCCTGTTCGTTCGGCAAGGATTCGGCGGTGATGCTGGATATGGTTTTAAGGCACCGCCCGCAGGTTCCGGTCGTTTTCCTGCGTTACCCCGAAACGGAGTACATCGACAACTACGCCGAGGTGATCGCCGCCTGGAACCTGCCCAACCTGCACCAGCCCTTGGCCGATGTGCGGATTCTGGAAGAGTGCAACGAGAAAGACATCATCCCCACCTGGGCCATCGAGCACGGCCACGATGGCGGCTTTGTGGGCCTGCGGGCCGAAGAAAGCCGGGGCCGTCGCATGAGCCTGAATATGTACGGCAAGCTGCACTGGGCCAAGTCGGGCCAATGCAGGGTGTGTCCGCTGGCCGACTGGAAAACCGCCGACATCGCCGCCTACACCTACGCCAACAAGCTGCCCCTGCTCGATAGCTATAAGCTGAACGGCATCGCCGAGCGCTCCGTAAATAGCATTTCCAACGACGAATGGGGATTCCGCGAAGCGCAGCTGCAGCGAATCAAGCGGCAGGATATCACCAAGTTCAACCAGTTGGTAGCCACATTCCCCGAACTCAGAGCCTATGTATGACATCGATAAGTTTGAGCCGCTGCGCGTGCGGGCGACCCTACGCACCCAGGTGGTGAGCGACCAGTACCTGCCGCTCGACGCCGTGCTGTACTACCACGCCGTGCGCCGCGAGTTTGGCGAGCAGGACGTGAGCATCCCTGGCCGGGGTGTGGAGGTGGAGTATGGGAAAATTGTGCTGCCACTCCTGAAAAAGAACGTGAAGCAGCGCGACTGGTACTATTGCGCCAGCTTTGCCCAGTGGCCCAACAAAACCCGCGAGGCCACCCAGCACTACGCCAAGCGTTTCGACGTGCAGCATAGCGACCTGGTGAACTTCCAGGGGAAGGTAGGCCGGGTGCTTACCGAGCGAGGGCAGTTCAAGAACCTTTTCAACAAGCTCTACTACCGCCACGCCCTGCACGTGGACTGGTACGTGAACGGCGACCGCGCCGAGCTGGAGGCCCTGCTGCGCTTTTGCACCCACTTAGGCAAAAAGACCTCGCAGGGCTGGGGCCGGGTGATCCGCTGGGAAGTAGAGCCGATGGCCGACGATTGGAGCTGTAAGCTACCCGATGGCAATTTGGCGCGGGCGTTGCCCCTGCAAAATGACAAAACGGGCGTACTCTATGGTGTGCGGCCCAGCTACTGGCTGCCCAAGCACCAGTTCCAGTGCGTCATGCCCGGCTAAAGATTTTATTGATTATCAAGTAGTTAAATAATATTTTATAAGATATGGTAAAATATATTGCATAACGTATTGTATATCTAACTAAATCCGTTACCTTTACATCATAGCAATCACAAACATCTAAGCAAAAACTATGAAAACGTTCTCAGAAATCAATGACAAAACTGGCTTCGCAAACTGCGAATACACACTTTTATGGTGGCTTCGGCCAGCAGTATGGCCACGACGAAGCGGGCGACTGGATTGAAATCTTGACTAGCAAAGGGGCCACGTACCTCAACAAGTTCGCCAAGGGTGAGGAATCACCCAAGCGCTTTGCGAAAGGCAGTTGCGTTAATGCCTACGACGAGTGGGACTTTTTCCAACACGCCAACCCCGCAGAAGTAGAATACGTCTAACCCACAACCCCGCCCCGCCACATCGGCGGGGCCATCCCCCCCCCAAAAAAAAAATGGTTCAAAAAAAAGGAATCCAGGCTTACGTAGAGCCTGTGGCGCTCGAAAACCTGTACCAAGCTTTCCCCGACGTGGGCAAGCAGGCCACCATCAGCGCCGCCGCAGAAATCCTTACCCGCCTGCGGCACGAAACGGGCATCACCAGTACCGACCTGCTCGACGAAATGGTGGAGGCCATGCTGAAAGCCCGGCGGCTTACGCTCAGCCGCGAGATTAAGGGCAGCTTCAGCACCCAGGAATGGGGCGGCCTGCTCGACGCCTTCAACGGAACACTCGTGCGCGGCATGGGCATTCCGGCCAGGGAGGTGCTATACGCCGAAATGGAGGGTGCCGATGCCCTTAATGGCAGCGGCACCCGGCACGGCTACGACTCGGCTGAGCTTTTGGGCAAGCTGAACCGGCTTACGTTGGCCCAGGCAGAGTTCGTGCTGCTGGAACTGCGTGTTTTTTGGGAGGGCAATTCTTCGGAAGAAGGGGGCATGGAGACCTTTTTAAAAGAGTTTTCTTAATTAATTATGAAAGACATCGTAATCACCCGCAAAATACAACTCAACTTCGACGTGGCCGATAAGGCCGAGTTGAAGGAGAAATTCAAGAAAATATACGAGTGGCAGCGGATATGCCACAAGGCCGCCAACTGGGTGGCCACCCACCAGTATATCCAGTCCGAAATCCAAAGTATTCACTACTTAACGGATGAAGAGAAAGTCAAGCTGGCTGATGTTCACAAGGATGAGGATGGCATCCTGACCACCAGCCGCCAGAACACCACTTACCAGGTGCTCTCTCGCGCCTTCAAGGGCGAGGCTCCCATGGCCATGCTCACCGCCCTCAACACAGTAGTGAGCGGCACCGTGAAGCAGGAGATGCAGGAGGTAAGGATGGGGAAGCGGTCCCTGCGAACTTACCGCGACACCATCCCCATGCCGATGCCCTCGGCATCGTTCCGAACCTGGAAAAAAAGCGAGGATGGCAACTATACGTTCGACCTGTTCGACCTGAGCTTCAAGACCTATTTTGGCCGCGACCTGAGCGGCAACGAGGTGATCTTGGACTCCGCCCTGGCGGGCGAGTACAAGCTGTGCGATAGCAGCATCCAGCTGAAAAAAGGCAAAATGTTCCTGCTGGCGGTCTTCAAGCTGCCCCCTACGCCCGTGAAGCTGCTGGAAGGCAAGGTGTGCGCGGCGGAACTGTCGGCCGACTACCCCATCATTGCCAACATTGGAAAAAAAACCCTGATGATTGGCACGGCGGAGGAGTACCTGCACCGTCGCGTCCAGATTCAGCGG
>Ga0209284_10006831_pt1 | contig 10702 bp, 10 predicted proteins | sample FRY03_FD_187211 | JGI IMG/M metagenome (GOLD analysis project Ga0209284, IMG submission 187211) | Freshwater microbial communities from Lake Fryxell liftoff mats and glacier meltwater in Antarctica - FRY-03 (SPAdes) (version 2) | ecosystem: Environmental > Aquatic > Freshwater > Ice > Glacier... | reverse complement strand
GGGGTGGAGGTTGAGGCTTAAAAAACAAGGTTAAGCAAGGAGACTCCTAGGACACTCCGCTTTACTTGTACAGGTCTAGCGATAGGTACGCGACTCCTAAACTGCTAACACTTTGCTAACACCTTGCAGATACATAGAGGAATAACCAGCAACAGTTACACACTAACTACGCTTAAATGTAATCACACTGACACATAGGCACACGCTTAGAACCTAACAGTTCGGTTTTGACATTGTGGGGGTCACTGGTTCGATCCCAGTATCGTCCACTCTAATCGTCACGCACTAGAATCTCTTCACTATGAGCATCTCACTCCTTCTCACCATGGCGCTCGTTGGATTTCTGATTGGTGTCGCCAAGACTGCAATAGGTGGCATGGGAATGGTGAGCGCAGCACTCTTGGCAAATGTTCTGCCGGTCAAGGAATCAATCGGTGTAATCCTGGTTCTACTGCTCATCGGTGACCTCTTTGCCATCGAGATTTACAAGAAACATGTGGAATGGAAGGTCCTCAAACCTTTGATGTGGCCAGTTGCTGCAGGCCTCCTAGTTGGCGTCGCTTTCCTTGCAAATGTTTCAGATTTGTCACTAAAGCGAACCATCGGATGGATTGTTCTTGTACTCGTGGCAGCATTTCCGCTTAGTGCGCGTTTGCTGAAAGGTGAGATAGATCTGGCGGTTGGTTTCCCTAAAATTATCGGATACACATTGGGCTCAATGGCTGGCTTCATGAGCATGATTGCCAATGCAGGTGGACCACCCATGAGCATCTATCTTCTTCTACGGAGAAATTCTGTCATGAATTTCTTAGGTAATAATGCTTGGTTCTTTTTTATTCTTAACGCCAGCAAAGTCCCGTTTATGCTCGCCTTAGGGATTTTGAAGTTCCAGTCTCTCCAATACATTCTCCCTGCCATTCCCACAGTGGCCCTTGGAGCAATGCTAGGTCGCCGATATATCTCTAGAATTAATCAGCGCTTATTTCAAAATATCACCCTAGTGTCGGCCGCTGCCGCGGGATTAAATCTCGTTTTACGCAGCTAATATTCTGCTAGCTCTTAAACAATTATTTATTTCCAACCTGAAGCGATTGCAATGTTAAAGATGGTAAGACCGATCATTGTCAGCCAAACGCTCTTTTTAAGTTCTTCCTTCTTTACATTGGCGTAACCGAGCCCAAGAATGACCAGAAGAGCAAGGAGCTTGATTCCAATTTTAGTATGATTTAGAACTTCATCCGGATGCACGTTCTTAAATAACCCAATCATGATCAGGCCTGCCAGTAGAGCAGCGAGCCCTGAATGAAGTAGGCCGGAAGAAAGTTTGCGTGGAGACTTCTTTATTTGAGAGAGCAATATCACCAAGATGCCAACGATCGAGAGAATGTGAACCACTAAGAGAATTGATTAAATTGTTTTCGCGTTCATAATTGCTCCCTTGTTAGCCTTTGACGATGGTTAAGTTTAGAACGCCACCATGGAAATAAAAACTCGCGTAACCCCATGTGGGCGGTAGCCCAATCAGTTCACGATCCGGTAGATCTTGCCCTGCAAGGTAAGCACATAGGCGGCGCCCCCGTAGACGGTACGCACCGCTGTGATGGAGCCTACGTTTTTAGCGAGTAAGACTGTTCGCGTGGATTTGTTGCCTTGTACCCAAATTGCGGTGAGTCTCCCGCTGCAGTAATCGCCATAGACGTACCAGTCCTTCAGCGAGATTAGGCTCGTATCACGAATTCGCGTGCCCCCAGAGATGGAACAGCCAGAATTGCCATGCTTGTAGGCATGAACCGGAGAGAGATGTCCTGCAGCGCTTTGATCGGTGTTAAAGCGAGAGTTTGCTTCAAAAGCGCTCCATCCGAAACTTTTTCCCTTGCCCGCCCCCGCGCTGGCCCGTGCCAAATTGACCTCTTCCCACTTATCCTGACCGACATCGGCGATCCATAGATTGCCCTGCGAATCAAACTCGAAGCGCCACGGATTACGCAAACCCCGTGACCAAACGACAAGGTCATTGTCGGCTTGGCTGGTTGCATCGGCGTTTAGCGAGAGCATTTTCCCCAACCTAGATTTTGGATTGAGGGCGCGGCGCTGCGAGTCACCACTTCCCCCACCATCGCCGGTTCCAACGAAAAGGCGACCGCTCGGAGCAAATGCAAGTCCACCACCATTGTGATTGGGGTAAGGCTGTTTCATCGTAAATAGAACAACGCGTGACGACGGCTGAGCTGTTCCATCTTCTTTCATCGCATAGCGCGCCACAACCGTGTTGCCATTCAGATCGGTGTAGTTGACGAATATCGATTCGCCGCTGGGGTGAAATACCAACCCGAGCAGGCCACGCTCCCCCTCTGCTTTGGTGAGGGATGATAAGTCAAGAACCACCGTGGTCACGCCATCGCTTCCAAAGCGCACCACTTCTCCGGACTGCTGAGCGATGTAGATACCGTTGTCATTAATACGCGCGGCGATATCGACCGGTTTTACAAAGGAGGCCACCTCTACAAGTTTCACAGAAGGCTTATTTAATGCTGCGTATGAGTTCGGAATTATGGATATGGCGAGAGCGATAGCCGTGGCTGCCGCTAGTAAGCGCTTCATGGCATCACAAATCCGCCATCAACAGGAATTGTTGTCCCTGTTACATAGGAGGATGCATCACTTGCTAACCAAATAAGTGCGGCAGCCAATTCTTCCGGCTTTCCCATACGGCCAAGTGGTGTCGCAACTTTAATCATCTCGGTTGTTTCTTTCGGTAATTGATCAGTCATTTCTGAAGGGAAAAAACCCGGAGCAAGTGCGTTAACGCGAATCCCTTTTCGACCGCTCCACTGCCACGCTAAATCACGAGTTAAACCAATAAGTGCAGCTTTACTCGATGAATAAGCTGCTTGTGGTAATCCCCCACTCTTCATTCCCAAAACGCTAGAAATATTAATTATCGAACCACCGTTTGTAGCTGCGCGTGCGAATGCTTGCGCCATCCAATATGCGCCGTTTAAATTAACATCAAGGACTGCTTTGAATTGATCAGGGGTTTCTTTTGTGGCAGGAATGGCGGTTCCAACACCAGCGTTGTTAACTAAAATATCTACGTGACCGAACTCAGTAATCGCAGCTGAAATCAACGCATCACAATCCTTTGGATTTGTAACATCTGTTTTAACTGCGATGTAACGACGGCCTGCGGTGCTCACTAGCGTTCCAGTGTCGGCGAGGCGTTCTATCCGCCTTGCACCTAGCACAACATCAGCTCCTGCTTCGGCTAGCGCTTTTGCAAAAGCAACACCAAGACCAGAGGATGCCCCTGTTACAACTGCGACTTTGCCATCTAATTTAAATAAATCGAGAATGCTCATTGGACTTCCTTCTACTTTTTCGCCGATATGCGTAGGGTAACGACATGGAGTTCTCATTAAGCCCTAAGGCAACCGAATATTTGCGCCGTTTGCAAGAATTTATGGAGAAGGAAGTTTTTCCAGCAGAAATTACTTATCACCAGCAACGCAAGACTCTCACCCAAGCCGGTACGCCGCATCAATTACCTGCAATAATTGAAACTTTGAAAGCCTCTGCGCGTTCGCAAGGCTTATGGAATCTCTTTCTGCCTGATTCACACGACCCAGCACATGGATTAACTGTCACTGATTATGCAATGCTGGCCGAGTTAACAGGTTGGTCACCAGAGTTGGCGCCGGAGGCAATCAACTGCTCGGCGCCCGATACCGGAAATATGGAAGTTCTGCATATGTACGGCACCGATGCTCAGAAACTTTTGTGGTTAGCTCCGCTTCTTGATGGCGAGATTCGCTCTGGCTTTGCTATGACTGAACCTGATGTTGCATCTAGTGATGCACGAAATATTAGAACAAGTATTGTGCGTGATGGCAATGAGTATGTAATTAACGGAACCAAGTGGTGGACCACAGGGGCGCTAGACCCGCGCTGCAAAATCCTCATACTCATGGGAGTGACAAATCCGCAAGCCGAAACCTACAATCAACAATCAATGGTGCTTGTTCCCATTGCAACGGCAGGCGTTAAAATTTTGCGTAATCTCTCGGTTTTTGGTTATGAAGATCAACATGGACATGGCGAAATTGAATTCAAAAACGTTCGTGTTCCGATTTCTAATTTAATTGGCGAAGAAGGTTCGGGATTTGCAATTGCGCAAGCCAGACTTGGTCCGGGTCGTATCCATCATTGCATGCGTGCAATTGGTACTGCCGAACGCGCACTGGCATTGATGGTCGAACGCGCCACAGTTAGGAAAGCTTTCGGCAAGGAATTGGCTAGACAAGGAGTCATCCAAGAGTGGATTGCCACATCTCGCATCGAAATCGAACAAGCTCGACTTCTCGTCCTGAAAACTGCATGGTTGATTGACACCATCGGGGCAAAAGCTGCGCGTAAAGAAATTGCTGCAATCAAAGTTGTTGTTCCGCAAATGGCACAACGGATAGTTGACCGCGCAATTCAAACCCATGGTGGCGCAGGGGTTAGTCAAGACACTCCCCTTGCCGCGATGTATGCCGGGATTCGTACCTTGAGAATTGTTGACGGACCTGATGAAGTACACCTTCGCGATATTGCGCGCTTAGAATTGAAATCGCACCTAAATAAAACCTCATGACTTTAGATTTAACTCCAGTACGCGACGAGGATTCTTTCGATATCTCCGCGGTTCACGCTTGGCTGCAAAGGCAGATAATCGGATTGGATTCGATACCCGAAGTTGGTCAATTTCGAAGTGGCGCTTCCAATCTGACCTACCTTCTCTCCTATCCGATGCGTGAATTAGTTCTTCGCAGACCACCAATTGGAACCAAAGCTGCATCAGCTCATGACATGAAGCGTGAGTTTTTTATAAAGAGGAAGATACGTCCGCACTTTTCATTAGCTCCAGAAGTTTTTGCTCTCTGTGAAGATCATTTGATTCTCGGCTCTGATTTCTATGTCATGGAGCGAATCGTGGGTTCAATCCTGCGCACCGATGATTATATTAATCAAGATCAAGCCAGAGTAATTGCTAATGCCGTTATTGACGGGCTTGTCGATTTGCACCGCGTTGATCCCAGTGTGCTGGCAGAATTAAATAAAGGTTCAGGATATGTAAAACGCCAAATCGAAGGTTGGTCTAAAAGATATCGTGCTGCAAGAAGTGATGATGTATCAGATGGAGAGCCTCTTATGGCGTGGTTAGATAAGAATCAACCGGTAGATGTAGCTTCGTCAGTCATCCATGGCGATTGGCGTTTAGATAACATGGTTATTGATTTGCATACTTCCAAACTCGTCGGAGTTCTCGATTGGGAACTTGCCACCATCGGCGATCCACTTATGGATTTAGGATCGAGTCTTGCATACTGGGTTAACAACGATGATGAACCAACCTTTGCTTCACTTCGCCGGCAACCATCACATTTACCAGGAATGCCAACTCGCAATGAATTTATAGAACGATACTTAGCGAAAGCGAATTGGAGTTGTGATGACTTTACTTTCTATGAAGTATTTGGTCTCTTTCGGTTAAGCGTTATCTTGCAACAAATATGGGCGCGCTATCTGGCAGGTCAAACGAGTAATCCCGCCTTTGCGCAGTTCGGCGGTGCGGTAAATGTAATGATAAATCGAGGGATGGCCATAATCTGATGCGCATTTCTTAGAGGGAAGACTTACGCCTGGATACCTGCAGGGGAATTAGATGAGAGAGTGCGCGCGAACGAGCAATCGATGTTGGAGCAACGTTTGCTTTAGATCCAAGGGATGCAGATTTTGTAGCAAAAATTAGAGAGGCAACTGATGGTTTAGGCATCGATTGCGTTTTTGATTTTGCAGGAGTATCTGATGTTCGCGCAGGCAAGTTAGATTTGAGCGCATCTGTAACTAAGGTACTACCGCTGGAGCAAGCTGGACAAGCTTTAGATGAGTTAGCTAAGAAAACAGGTAATCCGATTCGAATAGTGCTCAAACCTTAAATTATTTGCTCAGCCCTTCAATAAATCTCTGCCCTGTCGTCTAAATTGTGGGCTAAGTAGGAATTTCTAGTATATGGATATATAGAGATATATCTCACTGGTTCGATTTCAGTATCGTCGAACACCTGACCTGCACCTTTAGCTCTTAAACGATAATTTAATTAATTTACGCATAGGTAAAGAGCTCTATAACACCCGCATTGTTAGACTCTTCGGGTGGTAGCTCTCAAGGATAAATACTCAAAAATGACAGGGGCTCTTCTCCTTGCGCTCGGGCTCCTTCTTGGCACCCTACTCTCAATTGGGCCCGCCAACGCTGCACCTACTGTTGCCAACGCTCAAAAGGATGTTAACCGATTGCGCACTTCGGCTGCTGCTACGTATGAGGCTGCAAATGAATCAAAGATAAAGGTTGAAAAACTTCAGAGAGAGACCGAAGCTCTCAAAAAGAATGAACTATCTGTTCGAGCAAAGCGTGACAAGGCACAGACGCTCCTAGCCAAGATTGCTATAGCGCAATATAAGGGGTCTGGCTTTGGTGAGAACTTTTCTCTCCTCTTCTCTAGAGACCCAACCCAATATCTCGCAGATGCTGGGGCCTTAGAGATAGTTGGCCGTCAATACTCAACACAATTGAGGAGCTTTGCTTCGGCACAGCAGCGACTTGTTGCTACTCAATTGATAGTACGAGATAGAACTGCGAAGTTACAAATAGAGCAGAGAAGATTCAATTCAGAAGTTGCTAGTGCAAAAGCTGATCTTAAGAAGGCCGAAAATATCTTGGCATCTCTCAAGAAGGAAGATAGAGACAAACTTGCAAAGAAAGAGAGCGCTAGAGAAAACAAAATCCTCTCTTCCTCAAAACTGTACGCAAAGAATTATAAAGGCGACTCTTCTCGAGGTTCTCAAGCTCTCAAGTTTGCTCTCAAACAAGTTGGCGATATTTATGTGTGGGCGGCAGCAGGTCCAACGAGATGGGATTGCTCTGGGCTCACGATGCGAGCATTCCAGCAGGCGGGTATCTCTTTACCTCATTCATCTCGAGTTCAAATCGGTTATGGAAAACCTATTTCATATAAGGCACTCAAGCCAGGGGATCTCGTCTTCTTCGGTAGACCAATCAGCCACGTCGCGATATACACGGGTGGCGGTAAAATGGTTCAGGCGCCACGCGCAGGAAAAAGGGTTGAGGTCGTGCCATTCACACTAAAATTTGGTGCTAAACCATTTGTAGGAGCGAGAAGATTGTGAATCCCCATATCATGAGAAAACGATGGTTAATTCTCCTCCTTTGCGCATCGCTACTGAATCTACCTTCGATGGCATATGCCAAAAAACATAAACCCACGCTAGCTCAAATTGAAGCTGCTAAGAGCGCTGAACTTGAAAAGCAAAGGATTGTAGATGCCGCGAATAAAGAATTACTTAAAGCCAAACTCACGCTCAAGCAACTCGTCGTAGTGGCCGTTGCTGCACAAGGACGATACCTGAAAGCGCAGAGTGAATTGAAAACGGCAACTAAGAGAGCAAAAATTGCAGCACGAATTTCAGCACAAACTGCTGCCTCGGTGAGTGCATCCCATCGTGAAATTGGAAAATTGGCAGTTAGCGCCTACATCACTGGCAATAGTGGACTTTCAGATGTCGAAGCTCTTCTAAATGCTGGGCCGCAAGAGATGATGGACCTATCGGCAACTCTCGATAATTTGGGAAAAGGAAATACAACGACACTTAAGCGCTTCAAGGTTGCCGAAAATATTGCGCAAGATGCGCGGATAGAGGCAGATAATGCAAAAGTAGCACAGCAAGTCGCAACTGCAAGAGTCGCAACTGCAAAGACGGAAGCAGATGAGGCCAAATCTGAGCAACAGAAGGAAGTGGATAATTTAGAAAAAGTGCAAAATAAACTCCGTCAAGATTTAAATTCTGCTAAAAGGGTTCGAATTACTCTCGAACAGAAGAGGCAACTTGCCATTCTCGAAGAATCTCAAGCTAATCAAGCGGCTAAGACACCAGGACAATCCAGAGTATGGAAATACGATGGCACTCCAGGGCGTACAACGTATCGAGCCTCTGATAGCCAACGAGCAACAGCAGTTGCCTTTGCCAAAAAACAAGTTCTGGCAGGCAAGCCATATGTCTGGGGTGACGAAGGGCCGAATTCATTTGACTGCTCTGGGCTTGTCTATGCGGCATATAGGAGCGCAGGGCTAGGTTGGCCGAATTGGGATCGGCTCAACTCTTCGCTGTATTACAGCTATACCAAGCATGTGCCGCTAAGTGAACTCATTCCTGGAGATCTTATTTTCTACTCCTACAAAGGCACTGCGAACACAATTCACCACATGTCTATCTATGCAGGAAACGGCATGGTCTGGGAAGCGCGTTCAACCAAGACCGGACTTAAGTACTCAAGCATGTATTCAGTTCCAGGGATGATGCCATTTGGTGGACGGGTATAACTGGTGTTATGGAATTCGCGAATCAAGGGATGAGCTGCCCTAGCTGGTTTTACGCATTAATCGTGCGGATGTTTTTTAAGCCACTGGCTCCATAATTTCTCTGCTTCAACTTGTGAAATTGCCTCTAGTTTGCTCGGGCTTACGCCAGCTATCTTGAGAAGTTTGCTCATCAACTTATACTCGATCATCGATGAATTCCTTGATTGGCTAGACCTTCTTGGAATATCTCCATGATCCACTGCGTTCCAGAATTGGTTGGCAGAAACTTTTAATTCACTCCGTAATATATGAGCAAATAATTTTGGATCTTGAATTTGGCCTCGACCATGAGAAATAAAAACGTAAAGGGATTGACCATCAGGTGTGACAAAAGTAAATCTAAAGTGGTTGCCAACCTTCTTTTTGGAAGCAGAATCTTTGTTTGCCCAGCCTTCTACTTCAATAAATTTGCGGATCTCTTTATATGTCGGAAGTCGCATGTAAAAAAGGGTTACTCGCCAAGGATAATTTTTTGCAACGTTTCATCATCAGAGATAATTATCAAATTCACAAGAGCCCAATTACTTCGATGGCTAGCCGCGTACCGCAATTCTTCAACCCATGTCTCGGCGTATGCTCGCAACGCTTTGATCAATTGTTTTTCGGCTAGAGATAAATTCTTACCTTCGGCGCTAATAGGCAATCCCTCGAGCCAAATGCTCGCGGAGCCATTCTTAAGAATGGATACAACGGGCTTGACTTTCACAAGCGCAGAGAGCGCATTTTGCAAATCCTCGCGATGCACAATCGTTAAAGGCTCGTCACCTTCTCTTTGTAAGTTAACAGGAATATGGCTGCCAGCGGTGTCGTAAATACTTTTCAGGCTTGCTCGTGCGTCAGAAAGCTTGGTGAATTCGAGGATTTGGCTCATGCCCTCTACTGTACACGATGTACAGATACGAGTATCCTCGCGCAGGTGAAGAAGCTATACACCGGAGCCGAATGTTTCTCTGGAGCGGCGAAAACTTTTAAAGGTCTGCTCGTCGAGGATGGGTACATCATCGCCGTTGGCGCAGATATCACTGATAACTTCGACGAAGAAGAAATCTTTAATTCAAAGCACTTTATTATTCCGGCATTTGGTGATGGACACGCGCATCCCCTCTTTGCAGGTCGCGAATCACAAGGGCCGCAAGTAACGGGGCTTTTCTCGGTGGCAGAAACCCTCGCTGAGGTAGCGAAGTTTGCCTCCGAAAATCCAGAGAGCGAGTGGATTGTTGGTGGCGCATATGAAGCATCAATTGCTGTGGGTGGGTTTTTTACTGCGCTCTCACTTGACCAAGTGGTCAATGATCGCCCCGTTGTATTACATGCATCTGATCACCACACAATTTGGGTCAATAGCAAAGCGCTAGAAATCGCGCAGGTCACTCAAAATACGCCCGACCCGGCTGGCGGAAGTATCGCAAGGAGCTCAGATGGAACGCCCCAAGGAACTCTCCGTGAACCCGCGGCGATAGAACTAATTACTCGACATATTCCAGCTCGAACAATTGTGGAAGATGTAGTTTGCCTTGATTGGGCGACTAAACGCATGCTCTCCTCAGGAATCACATATGCCGCGGATTCCTGGGTAGAGCCCGCCATGGTTGATGCCTATTTCGAGGCCGAAAAAGTTGGGGCCTTGCACGTTGATATCGATTTGGCTTTCTTGATTACGCCAGAAAATTGGCGCGAACAAGTAAGCAACTTGCAGACTCAGCGAGAACGTTTTACCGGTAGAACGCTCACCGCAAACTCTGTGAAATTCTTAGCAGACGGCGCGCTCTCAGCTGGTACCGCATATCTCTTGGAGCCTTATCTAGATGCACCAAATTCGTGTGGATTAAAAATTTGGCAAAATGATGAGCTATTGGCAGCGGTAAAGAGTTGCAACAAACTTGGATTCCAAATACATATTCATGCAATCGGTGATGGCGCCATTCGACAGGCACTGGATACCCTTGAATCTGCAGGAGTTACCAATCGACCAGTGCTGGTGCATGCTCAACTTATAGATCCAGCTGATCTTCCTAGAATTGCAACGCTCGGAGTAATCTGCAATTTTCAGCCGCTCTGGATGTATCTCGATCCGATGAATAAGGAGCTAATTGAGCCACGCATCGGAAAAGTGCGAAACAATCGGCAATACCAAATACGCGACGTCATTGATTCCGGAGCGCATATTTCTTTCGGCAGCGATTGGCCGGTAACTAGCCAGGCTCCGTTGCAAGGAGTTGCTGT
>Ga0209284_10006829_pt1 | contig 10702 bp, 11 predicted proteins | sample FRY03_FD_187211 | JGI IMG/M metagenome (GOLD analysis project Ga0209284, IMG submission 187211) | Freshwater microbial communities from Lake Fryxell liftoff mats and glacier meltwater in Antarctica - FRY-03 (SPAdes) (version 2) | ecosystem: Environmental > Aquatic > Freshwater > Ice > Glacier... | reverse complement strand
TAAAATCACCGCCTAGTGCGTGTGTCATTTGTATTGCACCTGTGGAAAGTTTAGTTGCACTCACGTTCGTTAATCCTGCCGCAGATACTGCCGCAACAAATGCATCTGCATCTGTGCCTGCTAGTGTAACTGTAACAGCTGAGCTCAATGCTCCAGAAGCTTTAACAGTTTCTTGGATTTTAAATGTGTGACCGGAACTGACAGCTGGTGAAGTGTTATTTGAAGTGATTGTTGTAGCACCACCCTCAAATCTAAAGATTTGGAAATCTTGTAGAGCTCTAGAAGTATCACCAACTTGGTCTTTAACTGAATCTTCTGTTACGTTATACTGTGTGTACAGAGCACCAGTTGATAGACTGGTTCCACCATTAACTGGATCTAATCCGTAGATCGCTGAATGGTTAGTAGCATATAGAGGAGCACTAACAGTGTTCCAAGATGCTGTAGATGATGAGTAAAGTTTAACTGCAACACTCGCTCCAAAGTTTGGAGTGGTTGTTTTAAACCAGATAGAACCTGTTGCCGCATCTTGCTCTGAAGACTTCCAAAGTGGTCTGTCTGTGTGAGCAGATTGTTGATGTAAAACTGCTGATCCGTGCAGTGTGTACCAAGCCGCTGATCCTACCTGGATCCAAGCATTGGCCGCTGTTTTGTAATATGTTTTGTTAGTAACGTGAGTGGTGTTGATTGCATAGTCACCGATTGAACCAATAGAAGTTTTAGGAGCTCCTGTGGATACTCCTCCTACTAAATGATCTACTGATGTGATGTAAGTTGGTGTAATTGTTGTGAATGCTTGATCTGCTTTAGACCATTCAAATAATCCCGGCACTGAAGAAGCAATATCAAACCAATAAGTTCCATTAGTTGGAGACGCTGTTGGTGCTGTTGCACTGCCTGCAAGTGATGCTAGGTCAACGTTGGCTCTTAATATAAATGCTCTATTAGCCACACCCAAAAATGAGTAGGCCGCTTGTAATCCGTATTCATTCAACTCATAACCGTTGATTGGATTGCTCGATGCATCTGTGTAAAAAGTAGGATCTCCGAAAGTTTCTGTTAATTCTCTCTGAGATGAAATTAGATAAACTGAGTTTGCGTTGGCAGAAGTTGTGCCTGCCGCTGTGCCTGTACCGGCACCATTTAATTTGTTTTGTGCTGTAGTAACGATCAATAGAGGAGTTGTGCCCGCATCTGACGGTACATAAAAACTCTCGTTTATTACTGAAACTTCTACGCCTGGTGATGTTAATGCCATTTTTTAATTCTCCTTGCAAGTGTAACTGATTGTATTTATAGCGTTTGCGGTAAAAGCCGGCAAAACCTTGGCAATTTTTGGTACCTATATAGGGCACGTAAATACACACATATGAAAAGACCACTGTGTAAATCCTGCAACAACAGGCCTCGAGCATATGGCTATCGAAAAGGCGCAAAGATATACTGGCGTTCTCTATGTGATGCCTGTATTCGTAAAAAGAATCAGCAGAAGGTAGGAGGAGTTGCCAAGTGGCAATTGGCAGGTTATAAGAAAAAAATTAGATGTGAGTTGTGTGGCTTCAAAGCAATAGTGCGTGAGCAGTTGGATGTGTATCATGTGGATGGAAATCTCACTAATGTCACTGTTTATAATTTAAAAACTGTGTGTGCTAATTGTCAGCGTTTAAAGAGCACTCTAGAGTTAGGGTGGTCTATTGGTGATCTTGAAGTCGACGAATAAGGTCGTCTGTTTGAGAATTTAATGCTTCAAATGTACTGTTGTTGTCTATAACATAATCAAACTTACAACCAATCCAATCCCATTCAGACTGATGAGCACCTGATGCCTGCATTTCTTCTCTGCTGGGTACTTCTCCTCTTTTGATCAGTATTATTTTGCCGCTGTGATCTCGAATAGTTTTAATCTCATTAACAAAACGAGTATCACTTATCACAGTGTTCTTACCTTGATATCTTGCAATTAGACTGTCTACCCATATCGAATCCAACATTCCACCCCGACAAACTTCTGTGCCAAAATATTGTAGCACCCACCGCGGAGTTATTTCCTTGCCAAATTTCTTGCTCCAAAAAATATCTGTGCGTTCTCTCCATTCTCTGGATTCTTTTGTATTGCCTTCCAGCAATTCTCTGTCCCAACCAAAAATACTAGCAGTGGCATCTTTTAAACTTTTTGCAAATGAGTCTCTGTTAAAACTGTGCTGTGTGACCAGTCTGTCCGCAACGGTGTCTTTGCCAGAACCTATTAAACCAACCAAACCTATAAGCATAGATTTATTTTAACAGTTTTTTATTCGTTTTTCAAGTTCTATTTTAAGTTCGTTAATTGCTCGCAGTATAAAACGATTGATCATCCAGTCTGGTCCTGCTTTTACCAGAACTTCTAGTCCAATTACCAATTGTTTGATCTGTCGAAATGAGAGTATGGAGAGTTTTGAGAAATGTTTTGTTGCCATAATTGTGTGCCTTTCCTGTGCCTAATTTACGTGATTATTTAATCTGTGCGGAGGGTGAATTATATGATAATAAAAAAGATTAACCAATAACAAAACTGTAAGGGGTTCCACCTTCTTGATAGTTGTTGATTTCTTGATCTAATCTTTCCATTTCAGCCTGACCTTCTGATTTCAGAGCATCACCATTTAGTGTGGTTCCACCTTGTGGTCCTGCAATGGTATTAAACTTGCCTCGAGCTTCACCCAACATGGTTTTACACACTGCTAGAGTGTAATCTCTGAGCCAGGGTTTAGAATAGATATCTTTGAACAGTGTGATATCTGGTCGATAATTATCTGTGTGCATGATCACTATTTCTGTGTCTATTCGAGGTTTTTGTGTGATGGTTAAAGTTTTTGTAGCATTGTCATAATGGAATTGAATGAATGATCCAAACATTTTTCCTACCAATTCTTGATAGCTTGCAAAAGCATAATAGGTTGCTAGTCCACCTGCCGCACCTGCTCTCAGCATATATGTGTTGGTGTAGGCAAGGTTAAAAGGTTCAAACAGTGTACCACCCTGTCCACTCTCTGAACGAGATCCCACAGTCCTTCTACCCAACTCTCTCACGTTGATAATTTCATCAGGTAAGATGTACTTGTTTTGATTCTCTTTCAACTCAAGGAAAGCATAAGACTCTTCCACAGCATTGGATGATCTTTGACGATATCTGTTGGTGGCCCTTTGCAGTGCTGTTTCGTAGTGTTTTGGGTCTAATTCCACCTCAACCATACCATCTCCTAGGCTGGTTTTAACGTACTCATATATCTCTTGTTGACCTGTTTGTAACTCTGACATGCACATATTTACCGCATAGACATTATCAATAAATATGTGTGATATGCCAAGACTATCCATTTACAAGCCAGAAAAAGGCAATGATTACAAGTTTTTTGATCGTAACATCAAAGAGATGTTCACTGTGGGTGGTACTGATATTTTCCTACACAAATACATAGGACCATATGATCAAGGTGCTACCAACAAAGATGGATTGGCTTCTCCTACTCAGCCCAACTATTTAGGATCTACATCAGAAACTACCATACAAGATCTACTGTTCCTAGAGAACAGAGACCGAAAATATTCATCAGATGTTTATGTGGTACGAGGCATTTATAACGTACAGGACATAGATTTTAATCTATCACAATTTGGTATGTTCCTGCAGAATGATACTATATTCTTAACTGTGCATCTAAACGATATTGTGGAACGAATTGGAAGAAAACCCATGTCAGGTGATGTGATAGAATTACCTCATATGAAAGATGACTTTTCATTGGATCAAAATATTCCTATTGCACTTAAAAGATTTTATGTGGTAGAGGATGTAAATCGTGCCGCAGAAGGATTTTCCGCAACATGGTGGCCTCATCTGTTACGATTAAAATTAAAAACTTTAGTAGACTCACAAGAATTCAGAGATATTCTTGGAGATGCAGAAACCACAGGGTCTCTGGCCAGTTATATGAGTACCTACAATAGAGAAAAAGAAATTAATACTGCGATTGTACAACAGGCAGAATTAGATGCTCCTAAATCAGGATTCAACTACAAACAATTTTATGTGGCTCCTATTGATGAGCGAGGCAATATACGAACAGATAATATAAACTCAAGTGACAGTATTGCCACAGATAAAAATGTGAATGCTGTGATAGATACACCAGCATCATCCTACTATGGGTTCTACTACGATGGCGATGGTGTTCCACCCAATGGAAACCCTGCAGGATTTGGCAATAGTTTTCCTACCACAAACGTGGACAAAGGAGATTATTTCCTACGAACAGATTTCTTACCCAACAGATTATTCCGTTACGATGGTGTAAGATGGGTGAAAGTGGAAGATTCTGTGAGACTGACTATGAGCAACACAGATACAAAAAATACATTTAAATCGCAGTTTGTTAACTCGTCAGGCACAAACACAATTAATGGACTAACTGTGCAACAGAGACAATCACTAACAGATGCTCTAAAACCACAAGCGGACAATTAAAATATGCACATATATAAATGGACAGAAGAACAAAAAGAAAAATTACGAGGAAAATCTTATGTTAGAGGCATGACTTGGAAAATTATTAATGGCAAAAGAACCTGGTTGGAGGTAGCATAGTGTTGCATTATTATGATGCTCAGATTAGAAAATTCCTAACTCAGTTTGTGAGAGTGTTAAGTAATTTTTCCATAGAAGAAGGCAAAGGTGCTGACGGTACTGTGAGATTGAAACAGGTACCTGTGGTGTACGGAGATATGACTCGTCAGGTTGCCAACATCATTAGGAATAATTCTGAGAATACTCTTATTTCAGCACCCAAGATTGGTGCATATATCACAGGATTAGAATACGATAGAGAGCGAATGCAGAATCCGTATCACATTGAAAAACAACATCTGAGAGAAAGAGATGTGGATGCAGATGGCAATTATACCAACACATTGGGAGCAGGCTACACTGTTGAAAAAGTTATGCCATCACCGTTCCGTTTGAATGTAGCGGCAGACATCTTCACCACTAATACAGATATGAAGTTACAGATAATGGAACAGATACTGTATCTATTCAATCCAGATTTTGAAATTCAAAAATCAGACAACTATATTGATTGGACTTCTTTGAGTTATATAGAATTAATAGGCACTACATTCTCATCTAGAACCATACCTGTGGGAGCAGAAACAGAAATAGATGTGGCACAGATGACGTTCTCTATGCCCATATGGATATCGCCGCCAGTGAAAGTTTCTAGATTAGGCGTGATACAAAAAATTATAATGAGTATCTATGATGACAATGGCAATATGTCCAAAGGATTAATAGATGGAGATTTACTAACTCGCAGTTACATCACTCCAAACAATTTTGGGTTATTGGTTACAGGTAATCAAATCAGGTTGCTGGGCACAACAGGAGTAAATGTGGCATCAGGAGGAGATGGCTTCTACACAGGTGCTTCAGCCACAGCAGAAGCGGATCCATTCTCTACATTTGGACCTGCTGTGAATTGGCAAATACTGTTGACTCAATACGGCAAAGTAACCAACGGTACATCGCAGATAAAATTAACACAGGAAAACGGCAATGAAATAGTGGGTACTATTGCTACCACCACTCTGGATGAAACCATACTGTTGTTCAATATTGATACAGACACTATACCTGCAAACACCATACCTTCTGTTTTAAAGATTATTAATCCACTAACATTTGAACCAGTTAATCCTGCCAATGGAGATCGTTACCTTATTGTGAATGACATTGGGGATTCTACCAATACATTTGATGCCACTGCTTGGGGCAATCTACGAGCGAGTGTGAACGATATTATTCAATACAACAGTGCCACTGGTACATGGGGTGTGGTTTGGTCCACAACAGATTTTGATTCCACAGTGGAATATGTTACTAATTCAAACACTGGCATACAGTATAAATTCAACGGCACTATTTGGGTCAAGAGCTACGAAGGAATTTATATTGGTGGCAAGTGGACAATTGTGCTATAATTAAATCATGCAAGACAATATCATATGTTCAGGTGCGTTGTTCTACGCTATCAACACCAAACGTTTCCTGTTCTTACAGAGGACTGACGGTAGAACGAGAGGTACGTGGGGACTGGCAGGAGGTCAAGCCAAATTCAAAGAGTCTGCATTTGAAGGATTAAAGAGAGAAATCACAGAAGAAATCGGCACACCACCCACATTTAAAAAAGTTATCCCACTGGAACTGTTCACATCCAACGATCAGAAATTTTTCTTCAACACCTACGTGATCGCTGTACAGGACGAATTCCTACCAAAACTCAACGAAGAACACAATTCTTATGCTTGGTGTGCTTTTGAGTGTTGGCCAAAGAACCTACACGCAGGACTAAGAAACACTCTTAATAACAAGAGTATCAAAGGCAAGTTACAAACCATATTGGATCTAATAGTTTAAAAAGTACACTTAACCTGACCACCAGGTTGAGCATTTTCTCGAATATCTTGAATCACAGTGCCAGGTGTGGTTTTTGTGTCTGTAGGAGAATTTGTATTATTTTTACTGTCTTCTTTTTTAACAGTTAAGGTGGGTTGTGCTCCACAGTCTTTTATGGTGTTGCAACCGTATAGAATACTCGCAACGATTAGAATTAATAAGAGTCTCATTTAAAATTAATTTAGTTCAACACAATAATCATTGCCGCTAACACTGCTAGTACCAAACTAGGCACTATGCTGATCATTAACAATGTTGTGTTAAACTTTTTAATAGCGTTTTGAATTACGGTTTTTTTAGAAACCCAATCTGCTTCGCTGTCTGTATAAGCCCACATTACTCGTATCTCCTTGCGTATCTTTTTGCTGTTTCTAACTGTCCGTGTCTAATCAAAGTGGTGATAGTAAAACTCACTCTTAACATTCCACACAATCTTTTTTTTCGTATCATATTTCGCCTTTACTTATAACAAACCATTACTTTTTAGCTATGCTAATAACAATTTGCTACTATGCAAGATTTACTTTGTTAAAGAATGTTAGTTATTTTTAATACTATACAACAGGAAATATAATAAGTCAATCTACTCACTGTTAGCCAGAGGATATGTTAAGGACACCACTGTTGTTCCACAGTTGTCCTGCGTTGTTTGGATCCGATGTTGGCAGGTTTGTCATCATCACCACTGCATTTGAAAATGTTTTTGCTCCTGTGATGGTCTGTGCTGGAGAAATTAATACTGTTTCTGATGTTGCGGCACCTGCTTCTGTTCTTAACAGTGCAATTCGAAATGCATTAACAGTAGTTGATCCACCTGATGTGGATGCGGCAGATAGTGTCACTGTGGTACCGGATAGAGCGGCCGTAAAAGACAACTGATCTGAATTTTTTGTGGATACAATCGGTCCTGTGGCCACATATGCATCTGACCCGTCTTCCACAACCATTACCTCTGATATACTTGCGGCTCCTTCCGCTGAATTATAACCAACCACTACATATTGAGCACCTGTAAAAGATTCTGTAGAGAATGTATCGAGTGATGTTGCTGAACTACTAACCGACGAAGCACCAACAGTTTTTGTATTGTCTCCTGTTGCTGTGGTTTCGTTATCACCGAGCAATATTCTGTACATCTTGACATTGAGATTTGATGTGTTTCCAGCACCTAATAATCGTACATTACCTCCAGATATATCTGCTGTAAGAGTTATTAGAGGATTATTACCTGTATAGATCTCATTGTAAATTGATATGAATGCATCTGAACCGTCGTGCACCACAATAGCTTCCACGTTGCTCAGTTCGCCGTTATCTCCAGAGTTAACAGAAATAAAATATTTTGCTCCTCTGTAGGAAGAAGAACTCCAGGTATCAATTGCTTCTGTGGCAGAGTCCACGTCAGTGTTCAACACAGTTGCAGTATTGCCAGACGATCCTGCTGTGGTAGAATCACCTAATCCAATCCTATACAGGCTTGCAGAATTGACCACAGAAATACCCGTTGCCAACAATCTAACCGAACCTGACGATATGTCAGCATCTATTGATATTTGTGGATTAGATCCAGAACGTACACCATTTGATCCAGAAACGTATGCTGTGGAATTGTTATGAACTAAAGTGTATCTTTCTGTGCCGGTCTCTCCGTTAATCTCATCTCGAGTAACAGCATAATAGAAAGCAGAATCAAAACTGCCTGTGGTAAACGAATCTATTGTTGTTTGTGTTGTGCCAATACCTGTGGTTGGAGAAGGTACCGATACGTTGCTTGTATCTGTAGCGGCGGCAGTAGTTGCCAACATATCTACGAAAGCAGAACCGTCCCATTTCTCATATCTTGACAACGAAGAGTTGTAACGCAACATACCTGCAGAACCCGTGGGTTGTTGTCCAGATGTTCCGGATGGTAGCGTTAACGCTCCGGCCATCCCGGACAGTATTAGTTGTGTGTCGGTTGCCGTTATGTTGTTGTGTGTAATGTAAAGATCGTCTGAAGTCTGTCCACTGGCTCTGTATATGTTGTCTGCTTCCATGGCCAGTCTTGCAAAATATATTTTTGTGTTGGGGTTACAACTCGCTCTCAGTCTTGCTTTTCCACTTGACACATCTGCTGAGAAAGTTGCCAGCGTGTTGTTGTCAGTGATTACGAAACTTTCTGATATAGTCGCGTCTGTGCCGGCGTTGTTAACAGTCAGGGTTACCTCAGAATTCTGGTATTGAGAACTTGATTCCAGCGTTATGAAATACCTTGCCGCTTTGTATTTGAACACGTCGAATGTGTCTACAGTTTCAACAGCACTGTCTATGTCACCTTTTATACCATATAAGAAGTTGTCAAACTCTCCCAGTTTGGTCTTTGATCCTAAGTCCTGTCTGTAAAGTATTGCTGTTCCTGTTGTATTACCGCCAGACACTGACCTTAGTGAGACTGTGGCCCCTGAAATTGAGGCGCTGATTGTGTGTAGAGGTGTCTCCCTACTGGAAACAAGTGCGTAATCATCATGGTAAACAGTTGTACCGTCGTGTGTTAAACTTGTTTCAGATAGTTGGTAATCTCCTGATGTGTCATCCTTTATCAGTATCACATATTTGGCACCTTTTATGTCTGTTTTAGTAAATTGGTCCAGTGTTGTTGCACTTGATCCAATGTTTGTTGATGTGACGATTATTTTTGAATTTGTGTTGGCCACTGTTTCATGATGATCACCTAATGCTATTCTGTAAATTCTTAAATTGGTATGTGACGAGGTGTTTGTGTTCGCTGATAGCTGTACCATGTCCCCAGAAATTGCAACTGTAAAGTCCGCAATCCTTGTAGAATCTTCATTCACGTTGTAGACGGAAACATATGGTGTTGACCCATCATGCACAACGGATACTTTCAGGTGTCCAACGAATCCATTGTCTTGATCTTCCATGACAACATCGTATATGGCACCCCTATATTCTGTTGTGTCAAACTCATCCACAACAGCTGATATTGTGTTTAATTTATAGTAGTTGAATTGTTTTACTGCTGTGTTATTTCCGCCACCGCCACCTGATGACTCTGTGAACGTGATGTTACCTGCACCGTCTGTTGACAGTACCTGTCCATTACTTCCGTCTGTTGTGGGGAAATTTATTCCTGATATAACAACAGTACCAGAGCCTCCTGGAGATAATATTAAATCAGCGTTGGATGCTGTACTAATGATATTGTCATTGAAAGTTAAATTGTCAATGACCTGTGTGCCGGTGTTCTGTAGATACGAGCTTAAATTTGGTCCTGTTACAGTTAAAGTGTCACCTGACACTGCTGTGGTAATTCCTGTTGCACCTGCAATTTTAAATGTTTCGCCGGTGGCCAATATTGCACCGGTGGAGTCATCGCCAACTATCTGTATATTGGTACTGACATTTATTCCCGTTAATCCAGATCCATCGCCAACAAATGCTGTTGCGTTGACTGTGCCGTTTACTTGTAATGCTGTTGAGGGTTCGGAGGTGCCTATGCCCACGCGACTGTTGGTAACATCGAGATACAGTAGGTTAGTCTCAAATGCTAGATCGGTACCGTTTCGAGTCAAATTTGACTTCAGCACTGATCCAGATATACGGCCAATAGCCATACAGCGTGGTCTCCTTTATAAATCTATCATCGAAGCAATGCTCCGCGAGCCCTGTTACATAGTGGGCCAAACTGTATCCGTATTTAGTGCTAAAATGAAAAGGGCGACACTAAGGCCGCCCTTTCACTACTTAGGAAGTGTAGATACTTATTAGTGACTTACTCGAACTGCCGCTAATACTGAACCTGCATCTTCAGATTGTTTGCTGTTTAAAGCTCTACCAATCACGTTGAATGCTGTACATTCCACTTTGGTAGCCGCTCTAGCATATCCTGCAACAGATGAAGATATTAATCTGTCACCCTTGTTCACAGGACCCATTACTTTAACCTGTACTCGTCCAGTCATTGCAACATATGGATGAGTTTCATCTGTTCCAGCACCGCCATTCATTTTGAATGCCGCTTGGTGTGTACCAGAGATAACACCGAACACTTCGTCTGATGCTTCGTCTGCTACTGCTGTGATTTCAGCCGCTCCGCCCAATGCTACCACTGTGCCTGGCTCATACATACTGTCTGATGCAAATCGTTCTGCAACGTCTGAGTATTGTGCCGCTGTTGCTGTACCTTCTAGGTTGGAAACCAATGTTCCTACT
>Ga0209284_10006824_pt1 | contig 10707 bp, 15 predicted proteins | sample FRY03_FD_187211 | JGI IMG/M metagenome (GOLD analysis project Ga0209284, IMG submission 187211) | Freshwater microbial communities from Lake Fryxell liftoff mats and glacier meltwater in Antarctica - FRY-03 (SPAdes) (version 2) | ecosystem: Environmental > Aquatic > Freshwater > Ice > Glacier... | reverse complement strand
ATTACTGCAATCCCGTTATTTGATTTAATGCAGGAAATCCTGAATAAACAATAACATTCTACGGCTTCCTCAACATAAAAATAACTAAAAAATTAACTTGCAAAAGTTATCTAATTGGCTAACTTTTCTTTGTGGAACAAAATTTTATTAGGGATATCTTTTATTAAAAGCTTTACTATTTAGACTTCTTTAAAGAGTTGAACGAAGAAGTACAAAAGAAATTTAACTGGACGTTACAACTTATAGCAACAATTGACCGAGTACCGAAGAAGTATTTCCAGCATATGGAAGGGACAGTTGGTCTCTTTGAAATTCGTGTAGAAGTGGGAGGCAACATTAAAAAGGAGTATTTCAATGAAAAAGACAAAAAATAAAAACCTAACATCTTTTACTGACCATCTTGACAAACAATATGGCAAACGTGGAACAGTTAAAAGAGAAGATTATGAACAAGGATTTGAAGCTTTTAAACTTGGTGTTCTTATTCAAGAAATGCGTGAAGATCAAAACCTTACACAAGAACAGCTTGCAGCAAAATGCGGCACTACCAAATCCTATATATCAAGAATAGAGAATAATGCTAGCGACATCAGACTTTCTACACTTATGCGTATCATAAAAGATGGGCTGGGCGGACACTTGAAACTATCTGTAGCTTACTAAAGACTGTCAATAACAATAACAGTAATTCTTGCTTCTTTAACCTCATTAAATCCTTCTTTTATATCAGTAAATACTTTTAATTTTATTTGTAGTTTTGTGTAATTCTGATTCATTTTTTCCGCAAATTATAGTTTATGTCCATCTAATGCAGGCCTCAGGCCTGCGATTATTTCTCCGCATTGTCAATCGCAGAAGATAGCCAATCTGTTTCTCCCGTTATTTAATTTAATGCAGGAAATTCTGAATAAACAGTAACATCTATCTAGCACAGGTCAGAAACCTGCGCTAGACGGGCTATTACTAAAGCCATTGCGAAGCCTGTTGATATTTTGATAAATAGTGAAGAAGAAGTAAGCGAAAAAATGTTGCTTCCCGGACATATCATTCGTTCCGTTGTTAAAGAGGGAATAGCAATATGACACCCGCACTTAAAAAATATATTCTTACATGGCTTGAAAAAGCTGATCACAATATTATAAGTACTCAGTGACTTTTAGAAATTGAACCAACTATTTTGGATAATGCTTGCTTCCACTCTCAGCAGCCGATTGAAAAGTGTTTAAAGGCTTTTTTAATTTATCAAGGGCGAGATGTAGAACGGACTCATAATATTATTTTCTTATTATCAGAATGTGCCAATTTCAATGAGCAATTTGCAACTATTGACTCATTAAATATCAATGCCTATGCTGTTCAGAGTCGCTATCCCGACAGCAATTTTATACCAACATTTGAAGAAGCAAATCTTTATTATAATTTGGCTATTGAAGTAAAGAAAATAGGTATAAACAACATTGTTTTAGATTAACCTTTAAGTATTCTTCAAAATATTTCTCTATCTATCACAGGTCAAAGACTTGCGCTAGTTTAGATTTAACTTTAATAAAGCATCAATTATTTAAAATATCGTACTTTACATCCTTGCGAAAAATTACTTTCATATTACTATTGGCGCTATTTTCAGTTTCTACACTGTTAATGCCTTACTCAAATTTTGATGATACCAAATCATTGCAAATTGTTTATAACAATTGCTTAGCCAATGACGCCGATATGAACGTGATGGAATTTATTGGCGAAAAGCTATTGAGTTTCGGGTTTGAAGAAGAAGAGGAAGAAGGAGATAAAAAAGCACAATTGCCCATTACTTCTTCAACTATTATTCAAATGCAAACTGGTGTAATGTATAACCAAGCTTACCAGTATTTTCAAGCATTAACAATAGAAACATTTATTATTGCTGTTCCATTAAAAAACAGTTTTTTTACTACTCAAGAATATCATCCTGGAATATTTCATCCGCCTTCTAGTTCAATCGCATAATTAATTTTACTAAATACCCAATCAATTAATTGGGCTATACTTATTTTACAAAATATCAAATAAAAATTAATGAAAAATATTATCATAATAGCATTATTATGCTTAGGCATCACTACAACTACACAAGCTCAAAAAGCTACTTCTACTCCCGCTGCTGAAAAAGCTTTTCAGCAAAAATTTGCTGGAGCAACAGCAGTAAAATGGGAAATGGAAAAGAAGAACGAGTACGAAGTAAACTTTACAATGAAAGGAAAAAAAGGATCAGCTAACTTTTCAGGTACTGGCGAATGGCTAGAAACTGAAATGGCTATTCCTTCGGCTGAAACACCTAAAGCAGTTTCAGATGCATTTGCTAAAGCCTTTGCTGGAGCTACTATTAAAGAAGTATATAAGATCGAAACCAAAGATGGTAAAAACTATTTTGAGATCGAGTACACTTTAAAAGGTAAAACCAAAGAAGCAAAGATCGATCCTTCAGGTAAAATCATGTAATCATTATTTAAAACTATAGGTAATACATTGTTTGTGCATTTACTTGTGCATTCAAATGTGTTATCTATGGTTATATAAAACTATTCAATGAAGTATATATATATATTCATGTTGATGTTGTGCGCAACATTCATACATGCTCAAGATAAGTGGAGCAGTATTTCGGGTAACATTATAGATAAAAAAACCACTCAACCTATAGAGTTTGCATCTATTCAAATAGTTCAAAAAAGCAATACAAAGCTTAATAAAATAGGGTTAAGTAATAAGCGCGGAAAATTTTAATAGATAGTATAACACCTGGTCCCTATTTATTAAAAGTAAACTACATGGGCTTTACTGTTCCTGAAAAAGAAATTATACTTAAGGAAGGAGCTGCTCCAGTTAATATTGGCACAATTGAAATGGAAGTTTCAACCAATACCCTCGATGAAGTAAAAGTAACTTCAAAAAAAGCCATGCTCAATACTTCTATCGATAGAAAAGTGTACAATACATCGCAAGATATTATGGCACAATCTGGTTCTGCTAGCGATATACTCCGCAACGTACCATCTGTAGAAGTAGATATAGAAGGCAATGTAAGTTTAAGAGGCGCTGGCGATATGATGATACTTATAAATGGCAGGCCCTCTCCTTTAATGGGTAAAAATAAAGCAGAAGCATTACGACAAATACCTGCAAATACTATTGAAAGAGTAGAAGTAATTACCAATCCATCTGCACGTTTTAGACCAGATGGATCTACCGGCATCATCAATATCGTTTTAAAGAAAAATACAAAAGCCGGATTCAATGGAAACGTAACCGGAAATTTTGGTAACAAAGAAAGAGCCAATGGTAGCGTAACAATAAATTACAAAACAACAAAGTGGAATAGTTTTGCAACTTATAGTATTAGGCAAGATGAACGTAATAGATTTGGTAATACCGATCGGAAATTTACAGATTCTATTACTGGAGCCGTAACCGGATTTTATAAAGAAACGTTTCGGTCAAAAGCAAGACCATTATCTAATTTATTGCGTGGTGGTTTAGATTATACAATTGACGATAAAAACAGTATTGGTATTTCTGCAAATTATTTAACAACTACCCAAACACGGAACGATGTTTTAAATAGAACATTCTTCAACAAGAATAATATTGTAACATCACAATCAGATCGATTAAGAAATGCGCCAGCAATTGAATACGAAAAAGATGCAACTGTTTATTGGCAACATAATTTTAATAAAGAAGATCGTGAATTGAGAATAGAAGCAACAGCATCGTCTCAAAGTGAGGATGAAAAAAATTATTATACCAATAATTACTATTTCCCAATTAAAAAAACAATACCCGATTTTAACAGCGTTAATCAAATTGAATACAATCAGCAAGTAACGGCCGATTATATTAGCCCAATTGGAGAAGATGCTAAAATGGAATTGGGTTATGCAGGTTCCTTTATTCAACAGGATATTGATTTTTATACTTCAACTTATGATACAAGCGCTCAAAAATTAATTAAAAACATGCTCTTATCTAACCGATTTAAGTTTAACCAAACTGTGCATGCCATTTACGGCACTTATTTTAAAACCATTAATAAATTTAGCTACTCTTTGGGGTTACGTGCAGAGCAAGCATTTGTAAAAAGCAATTTGGTTAGCAAAGATTCAATTATTGATAATCAATATTTTCAAGTGTATCCTACCATTCATCTTGCCTATAAATTAAATAATGGCGAGCTACAATTAAATTATAGCAAAAGAGTTAACAGACCAGAAGGAGATGATATGAATCCTTTTACAGAGTATATAGATCCTTTAAACCTGAGGGCGGGCAATCCAAAGCTTTTACCAGAATATATACAATGGCTTTACAACTATTACGCAAAAATTAAACGATTCGGTATTCTTAACTACTAGGCAAAATTTAACCAACGATCAGTCGCTTGGGTTAGAGTTAATTGTATCTGCAAAGCCAACTAAAACCATTACGGCTAATTTAAGTGCAAACGGATTTTATAATACCATCAATTTTGGAACTGTAAATGCGCCCGATAAAAAATCGATTGTTGCTATGAGCATCAATTTTAATACTAGCATTAATATTACGCCTACTACAATGTACCAGTTAACATGTATTTATAGATCTGCAAGGCAAAATATACAAGGATATTTTGATCCAACTTTTGTAACCAATATGGGAATTCGACAAGAGCTTTTTAATAATAAACTGTCATTGGTAGCAACACTGAGTGATGTGTTTAGTACGCTTAAGCAAAAGTCGTCTTTAACCAGTAAGTTTTTACAACAGCAGTCGGTAAATAGCAGAGATGCACAAGTTTTTTATGTTGGATTTAATTTCCGATTTGGCAGAACAACAAAAAAGGCAGATGAAAAAATGCAATTCGATAATGCTTTATAAAAAATTGGCGTAGTAATTTTTAATTAAGCAACCCTTTTTATCTAGAGGGCTGCTTTTTATATGCCGTTAAATAAGCTGAAAAAAGGGTATTTCTACTCGTTTTATTGATATCTATAATTGCTAATATTGTTAAAGAATATGGAGGAGGTGGTTTGCTGGTGTACACAGAGAACTTATTTGCTCCAATTGGGTAGCTACCAAATAGTTGATGGATGTGTGTGATCCATACACATATTGCAGGAATCGCAAATAAAAAAACCGCCGAACATCCGCACCAGGGCGATAGACAGGTGAGGTATAAATATAAATCTTCTTATTATGAAACCTATAGAATTAAAAAAATTCGGTTTAAATGAGTTAAGTGATACTGATCTTCTTGAAATTAATGGAGGTGCTACACCGGCACCAAAATCGGCTCTAGGCAAATTGTTTAGAGGTGCATTTTGGGGATATGCAGCTCAGCAAGTTATAGATCACTGGGCTGAAATTAAAAAAGGACTTAAAGAAGGTTGGGATATTGAACATCATCATTAAATTAACAACCATGAAAAAAAATCAAATTGCCTATGAGGCATTCAATAACTCAGTTTCATTAACAACAAATGAATTGATGTTTATTAATGGAGGAGCCGAAACTAGTTTCCATTATGATATTCCATTTTTAATAGCAAGAACTGGAAGATGTATTTGGGAGTTTTGCAAAGGTGCTGTTGAATACCAGCATTCTTTACCGGCTAATTTAAAAAAGTAAGCTTAACTAACAAGGGCCGAAAGGCCCTTGTTTTAATATTTTAATACAATGATTAATAGAATAGTTGAAAAAATAAAAAATTGGAGTACATTTAAAATTGCTATATGTTTTTTTATTATTTACTCGGCAATTAAATACATCTATAAATATTTAATAGCTTTTTTATGAACTTGTATAATTCCTTTCTTACAAAACTAAATAAACAATCTGCTGCAAAGCTTATTCTAGGTTGTTTGATTATAGAAATAACATCTTCCTTTATTTTCAGCAATTTATTTCCTCACGGAGGATCTAATGGGTTTAAGTTTGATTCGATGTTAGAACAAATAGCATTAGCTGTTTTTTTAGCTCCTATAGCAGAAACTTATTTTATTCAATATTTAATTATAACTACTATATTAAAGTATTCTAAAGGGAACACCTTATTAGCTTTATTAATTTCTGCAATTGTTTTTGGATTGAGTCATTATTATTCAATACCCTATATAGTGAAAACATTTTTTGCAGGATTAACATTTGGTACACTCTTTTTATCTCAAAAACCAAATTTTAATAAAGCATTTATTTACGTTTTAATAACGCATGCTTCCTATAATCTGTTTGCTGTAATAATGAACAATATATAAGTAATGAAAATCTCTAATCTTCCCCAAATTAATAAGATGTATTTTTTGCAGTCTACCAGCATGTTTATGCTATATTACTTCATTGTTTTGATTTTACTTATTGTTTTGATTTTATTGCCTATTGTAAAAATAAAAGTATCAGTGAAAACAAGTGGAATATTAAGGCCTTTAATTGAAAGAACTGAAGTTAAAGCTACCTCAACAGGAATAGTGCAAAATATTTATTTTAAAGAAGGTGACTATATTAACAAGGGTCAATTATTAATGCAAATTAGTCAACAACATCTCCCAGAAAAATCAACTAATAATAATATAGAGATTCAACGATGCAAACAAAATATTGCAGATTTGGTATTACTTACTTCGAGCAATAATAATTACAATATTATACTTCAACAATTGCATCTTCCTATTTATCAACAACAAGCTAGTAAGTTTATTCAACAATTAATGTCGCTTGAGGTTACACTTAATAAGTTAAATGTAGAGTGGAAAATTGATAGTTCCCTGTTCATAGACAAAGTGATTTCTAAGAAAGAATTATTCGATAAAAAATCTGAAAACGATCTGCAAATATTGAATTTCATAGCTTTTAAACATGAACAAGTAGTTGTTTGGCAAAAAGAATTGTTGCAGTATCAATTGCAACTAGAAGCGGCTAAAAAAATCAACTTACAATTTCAAGAAGAAATAGGATTTACCAAAATTTATGCACCAATTAGTGGTGTTATACAACAGTTAGCTGCTAAGTATTCTGGAAGTTATGTTACCTCTGCCGAACAAATTTGTTTAATTTCTCCAGAAACAGTTTTAATTGCTGAGTGCTTTGTTTCACCTAAAGATATTGGAATGGTATATAAAGGACAAGAAGCAATTCTACAAGTGGATGCATTTAATCATCATCAATTTGGTACAGTAAAAGCTAAACTTATTTCTATCGATAATGACTATATAGTAATAAACAATAAACCAGTTTTTAAAATTCGATGTCTACTTTATAAATCTAGTTTGTCACTAAAAAATGGATTTAAAGGAATTTTAAAAAAAGGATTCACCATTCAAGCTCGTCTAACTATTGCAGAAAGAACACTATGGCAACTTTTATCTGATTCTGTTAATGATTGGCTTGATCCATCTGCTTCCCCAACAACTTAATTTATGTTTCGAAATCATATACTTATTCGTCAGCGTGATATTACTGATTGTGGAGCGGCATGTATAGCTTCTATTGCCGCACACTATCGACTCTTTATTTCGGTTAGCAATATAAGGCTACACGCAGGAACCGACCGTCTAGGAACTAATTTACTTGGATTAATTGAAGCTGCTAACGTATTAGGGTTCAGGGCTAAAGGAGCAAAAGGCGATATGGCTAGTCTTTCCACTATCCCACTTCCATGTATTGCTCATGTAATTCTACCAAATAAATTACATCATTTTATTGTAATTTTTAACGTAAAAAAATCGGTAATTAAATATATGGACCCGGCCGATGGGAAAATGCATAAGATTAGTTTTGATGTTTTTATGAAAATTTGGTCCGGTGCTATTTTATTGATGATACCTGATGCTCAGTTTGAAGCAAGTGGAAAAAAAACAAATAATTTAAGTCGATTTATTTATTTGATTCAACCTCATAAAATCAACATGATCCGTGCATTGATTGGCGCCATAATTTACACTATTCTTGGTTTGTCTTTTTCTGTATATCTCCAAAAAATAATTGATCAGGTTCTTGTAAGCGGTGATACAGGACTTTTGCGAATCTTAAGTATTGGAATGATTATAATACTTATACTACAATTTTTCTTGGGGAATATTAAATCAATCATTGCATTACAAACAGGTCAACAAATTGACATTCGTTTATTATTTGGCTATTATCGTCATTTGCTTTCTTTGCCTTCCAAGTTCTTTGATTCAATGCGAACGGGTGAAATATTAAGTAGACTAAATGACGCTGTTAAAATTCGTGTATTTATAAATGATATTGCACTTGGGTTAGTAGTTAACTTTTTTATCCTTATATTTTCTATTGTCTTGATGTTCTTCTACAACAAGATTCTTGCCCTTATTACGTTGTTGATTATTCCTTTTTATTTTTTAATTTATTGGATCAATAATCGAGTAAATAAAAAATGGCAACGAAAACTAATGGAGCAATCTGCCGAATTAGAAAGCCAGTTAGTTGAATCTGTTAATGCTATTGCTACTATAAAGCAATTTGGATTGGAAGAATTTATTGGACATAAAACAGAAAATAAATTTATGCAAATAATGAATACTGTATATACAAGTGGTCTATATGGTATTTCTATAGGCACTTCAACTGATTTTATTACCAAGTTATTTACTGTATTACTTATTTGGACAGGAAGCTATTATGTTACTCAACAACAACTAACGCCTGGCGAACTTTTATCGTTTTATGCATTAATAGGATATTTTACCGGACCTGTTTCATCCCTAATTGATTCGAACAAACATATTCAAGAAGCCACGATTGCTGCTGATAGGTTATTTGAAATAATCGATTTAGACAAAGAACAACATTTGCAAAATCAAATCAATTTTTCTAGTGAATTGATGGGTGATATTGAATTTAATGATGTACACTTTAGGTATGGATCTAGATCAAATGTTTTTCATGGGTTAACTCTTTTAATTCCAAAAGGAAAGAGTACTGCAATAGTTGGACAAAGTGGTAGTGGTAAATCTACTCTTCTCTCGCTTTTACAGAATTTATATATTTTGCAAAGCGGAAATATTACTATTGGAGGAATAGATTTAAAACATTTTAATAATTCAAGTCTTAGAAATCTTATTGCTGTTGTACCACAGCAAATTGATCTTTTTGCAACTTCAATTATAGACAATATTGCGGTTGGCGAATATGAACCTGATCTTCAAAAAGGTTTATCAATTTCCCACTTATTAGGAATTCACGAATTCATAGAAAAATTACCTGAAGGATACAATACTATTTTAAATGAACAAGGGGAAAATTTATCTGGTGGTCAAAGACAAAGAATTGCAATTGCTAGAGCGCTTTACCGAAATCCTGAAGTATTAATATTAGATGAAGCAACTAGTAGTTTAGATGCTATTAGCGAGCAACAAATTCAAGCAGGGTTAGATTGGTTTCAACTCCAAGGAAAAACAATTATTATAATTGCTCATAAAATATCAACTATAAAAAATTGCGATCAAATTGTAGTATTAGAAAACGGCAAACTAACCGAACAAGGCACCCACGAAAGTCTAATTCAACTAAACGGCGCTTACTCCAAGCTTATTCAGTAATTATTTATCTAAAACCAACAGACCCTCCACCACCCTCGCAAAATGCGCATGTTCTAAGGCATGTACTTTTGTTGCAAGTGTTGCTGCATCGTCGCCCGCTTCTATTGCACAAGTAGCCTGAAAAATAATAGCCCCCTCATCATAATGCTCATTTACATAATGAATGGTTATGCCAGTTTCGGCATCCCCAGCAGCAATTACAGCTTCATGCACTTTATTACCGTACATGCCCTTGCCCCCATATTTTGGTAAAAGTGCTGGGTGAATATTAATGATCGATTTCGGGTAAGCATTAATTATTGAGGATGGCATTTTCCATAAAAAACCTGCCAATACAATAAAATCAATTTCAAAAGTGGCTAATTCTGCCAAATAAGAGCCTACACTATTAAAACGCTCTTTTTCGATTATTAAAGTTGGAATCTGGTTTTTTTCGGCAATGGCAAGTACACCTGCCCCCGGTTTATTGCAAACAATCAAGGCAACTTCTGCCAAATTGCTTCCTTTAAAATGCTCAATTATCTTTGCTGCATTGGTTCCAGTGCCCGAAGCGAAAATGGCCAGTTTTTTCATTTTTATGGGTTTTTTGCCTTCTTTTTGGCAATTTTTGACCAAATTCTGCTCAAATATCGCCTAAAAAACAAAAACTGCCCAAACGGAATACTCACCAATAAAACACAAATTGGCCAAAGCATCGTAACCAAAATAATATAAACAATTACATAAACAGTGCCTTTTTCTATTGTAGAAAAGGAAAGTAACTTTCTCGATAAAAATCCACAAAGACTTCCTCCAACAGCAAAAGTGGAGAAAATAAGCACAAACTGAGGCCAACTAACCTGCCATTTCTCTTTTAAACTTTTAAACATCGTGCGAAGTTGCTTTAATTAGTTCAGTTATATAATTTTTAAACAATGATTTTTTTCATAATAAAATCATAAAAATCGATTCTTGTTTAATACTTTTAAATATTGACAAAAAAAAGTAGAAATGATTGGTTTATTGTCAGCTTCCTGTCATATTTTTGCATCCGTTCAAGGATATTTTTCCTCATTAGAACCACTGATGTGCATATGACATTGCCTAGACCTATAACCAAAACAAGCCTTTCGGCACTTTTTTTGGTTATAGGTC
>Ga0209284_10006814_pt1 | contig 10716 bp, 8 predicted proteins | sample FRY03_FD_187211 | JGI IMG/M metagenome (GOLD analysis project Ga0209284, IMG submission 187211) | Freshwater microbial communities from Lake Fryxell liftoff mats and glacier meltwater in Antarctica - FRY-03 (SPAdes) (version 2) | ecosystem: Environmental > Aquatic > Freshwater > Ice > Glacier... | reverse complement strand
TATTTATGAAATATTTGAATCTTTATGCACTACGCAACATATTAATATAGAATCTCCAAGATTACTTATAAATATAAGAAATAGAATTGCTTATATTGACAAATATCCACTTGAAATACCTCCTCTAATTTTTTTATTTACAGAGTATATTCAAGAAATATCTTATTATTTACTATCTATATTATATTTAGACAAAGAAATTTATAATAATTACTTCCTGTATGGTAAAAATGAAGGTGATAATAAATATGAGGTTATTACTGAAAGTATAGATTATAATATTTATAGATTAAAAACTATTTTAAATATAATATTCTCAACAGTTATTAAAAATAATAATGAAGATAAGATAAAAACATTTTTTGATAATACATTTTTATATATTGGTGAATATCTATATTCAAGAACAGTAATAAAATCTAAAAACAAAGTATGGTCTGGTAGAGAGAAAGAGATTGAAAACATATTAACAAACATATCTCGATGGACTAAGCCATCTTTAGAAGTAAGTGATATTTACACTGAAGAAAAGTTTAAAACATTTTTTGTATCTTCTATATTTGATATTCAAAAATTACATATTGATTCTGCAAAATTAATAGGTAATTTATACGAACCAATAAAAGATCCTTATGATAATTTACCAGAACAACCACAAATACCAAGACCACCAATTATAGATCAACAATTGCAAAAATATAAAATGACTTCACATATAATTGGTAAAAATCAAGATAAAGAAAATGAATTGAAAAGTTTTGAAAAAAAACAAACCGAATATAAGAAAAAATTAAAAATATATGATAAAGAATTGCAAAACTATAATAATAAATATCTAGATAAAAAACTATCTCCACATTTCTCTGTAAAATTAGCACGTTCTACAGGTGATATAGACAAAAGAGGTTCATTACAACTAAGATATTCACCTATAAAGTCTACTGCTAAATCACTAGAAGAATTTAAATTAAATAGATATAAAAATAAGAAACGCAGTAAAAGTTCAGATGGAAAGAAAGAAACTTTAAAAATTAAATTAGCATTAGAATCAGATAATTTCAAACAATTTGCAAAGTCTCTAAGTCCATCAGGTAAATCTCCAAGACAAAAATATATGGAATGTGATCTGAATGATGTAGATCCAATTACTAATGAATCATTTGGAGATATGCATTTTAATAAAATAAAATATTTATCAAAAATAAAAACTATTAATCCAAATGGTAAAGTTATAACAAAATGTTATGATACAATTCCTTTATATAACTATATATTAGATTGTAATTCTCAAGGTGTAGAACCCAAAAATATAGCATTTGGTGGTAGAGAATCATTTACAGGTACACAATTAGACGAAGTATTTAAAAAAATCAAGTTTTTTACAAAAAAACCAACAATATCAAGAAATACAGATGTTGCTAATACTAATTTATTAGTAACTAATGCAAAAATAGTTCCTTATTTTGACAAAGGACAACCAAGAATAATAGGAAATGAAAGAGGATATATGTATACAATGAAATTACATATTTCAATTGGTTCAATTCTTTTTCCTGTTATAATTTTTAACAATAGATATGCAGGCGGATTAAACGCTATGCCCCCAGTTCAAATATCATTAACTGAAGAATATCCAGTTATACAAGGAGATGAAATATTATTCGAAGATAGTTCAGATAATACAATTATTTTAATACAAAAAGGGGTCGCTAATTCTTCATTATTACAATTTTCACATTATCCTTATTGGAATGGAATGAGAACAGGTATTCGTGATATTGGAAGAGGATTTGTAAAAAACTTTATAAACATACCTGTATTTACTTGGAGTGAAACAGATACTATAGATGTATTAAGAGAAAGAACAAAAGTTTTTAATCGCAGAATAGCAGAAGAAATTTAATATAAAAATATTATTTATATTTAATTAAAAAAATAAAATGCTCTTAGGGAGACTCGAACTCCCAATCTTTGGCTCATAAGACCAACGCTTTAACCAATTAAGCTATAAGAGCTGTTTATAATAAAATGTTTTTACACATCCTATTATGTATTATATATATCAATTAATCCTTATATCTATTTATCAATAAAAAATATTTCTTAAATTATTATCTAATATAAATGATAATACTTTATTTATTAAGATAAAAAAACGAATATTTATGATATTATTTTTTAAGATTATAAAAAACGAATATTTATGATATTATTTATTAAGATAAAAAAACGAATATTTATGATATTATTTTTTAAGATTATAAAAAACGAATATTTATGATATTATTTTTTTAAGATTATAAAAAACGAATATTTATGATATTATTTTTTAAGATAAAAAAACGAATATTTATGATATTATTTTTTAAGATTATAAAAAACGAATATTTATGATATTATTTTTTAAGATTATAAAAAACGAATATTTATGATATTATTTTTTAAGATTATAAAAAACGAATATTTATGATATTATTTTTTAAGATTATAAAAAACGAATATTTATGATATTATTTTTTAAGATTATAAAAAACGAATATTTATAATAATAATTTTTAAAATAGTTGTTACTTTAATTATTATTTTTTTAATAATAATGAAATAAAAATAAAATGCTCTTAGGGAGACTCGAACTCCCAATCTTTGGCTCATAAGACCAACGCTTTAACCAATTAAGCTATAAGAGCAGTTTATAATAAAATGTTATTACACATCCTATTATGTATATATATATATCCAAATCTTTATATGTGTTTAAAGTTTACACCCAGACTTTATGGGATTTATACGTTGTGTCGTCATAAACTCATTTGAATTAACAGGTTCTAATAAATCACTATCTAATCTATTAGCATATGCATTAGATTTATTAGGTGTTTTTGTAATACTACAATTATCAATTGATGGAGAAGACTGATATATCATACCTACATTACCATTATCACGTGCTGAAACACTATTTTCAAAAGCTTTACGTGATGACATCTCTATTTCAGATGAATCAATGTTAATATTCATATTTCCAGGATTTGGTGTGTGTCCTGCTGCTATAAACATATTTTCTCTTGTTCCATCTATTTCAGCATTTTCTTCAGCGGTTCTATCCCTTTGTCTAAACTCAGTTGATGAACCCGCAATACCATATTCATTAGTATCTGATAAAAATTGTTTATGTGTATTTTTCATAACTACATCAGCATTTAAGTATCCTCCAAATAAACCTTCTAACATACCACCCATAAATCCATACTCTGATTTTCCCAATATTGTAGTCTCTTTTATTGTGGTTTTTGCAACAATTTCAGGATCATATACTGATACCTTATATGTCATACCGCCTATATTACGAACCGAATCAATTACAGGCATCGTTTGTCTTAATGTAATTTTAGCTCCATCATCTCCGGTAACATATCCTGAAGAATTAACTTTTATATTTGTTAATACTCCATCATGAATTAAAGTTTCTTTAACAGTTGTTTTTGCTAAATCATTTAATGCTGAATAAGTTTCTTTATTACCTGATAAATTTGCGTTTTCAGTATCATGTATTGTAGTTTCTTTAACCGTAGTTTTCGCTAAATCATTTAATGCTGAATAGGTTTCTTTATTACCTGATAAATTAGTATTTTCACTATCATGTATCGTAGTTTCTTTAACAGTTGTTTTTGCTAAATCATTTAATGCTGAATAAGTTTCTTTGTTACCTGATAAATTTGTATTTTCACTATCGTGTAAAGTAGTTTCTTTAACAGTAGTTTTTGCTAAATCATTTAATGCTGAATAGGTTTCTTTATTACCTGATAAATTAGCGTTTTCTGTATCGTGTAATGTAGTTTCTTTTACTGTAGTTTTCATTATATGATTATCAGGATCATATAATGTAGACTTCTCAGGAATCTGAATACTTGGATTTCCAACACCTCTCGCTGCTTCAACTGTATATTCTTTCATAGTATATTTAAGTGCATCCATTATTGGAGATACTATAGCTTTAACAATACTTGTAACATTTGATACAACTGTGCGTGTTTCGGTTATCTCTCTTTCATTGTTAAATACCATTATTTTACTTTTTCCATAATCATCTTCAAAACCTATATTATTATTATTCTTGGATACAACACCTTTATATTCGATATGTGATTCTTGACGAGTTGTTGGTCTTATATTTTGAGAAGGTCTTAATGATTCTTTTGTATGTGCCCCTGTAGTTTTTATCCACATATCTTCAGTTTGTTCATATACAGTATCAGGACGTTGTTTTGTAAATGGTGTAACTATCGCTCTTTGATCTGTTCCCTTAATATGTCCTTTAACGGGTATTTCAAAATAAGTTTCTTTTTGATTAATTTTACTTCTTAATTCTTCTAAGTTACGTGGTTTTGCATATTCATTAGTATCTGATTGATGAAATCCACCAGAACCTCGTGAACCAAATCCTTGATTTAAACCAGGACCAACTTTTATTGTTTCTATTGGAAAAAAATTATTAACTTTTTCAGAAACATCTATTCTTGACTTTACGAAATCGTCATTATTTTTCATACCACAAATATTACCACCAGAATTAATTTCAGGTTTAAAAAGACATGGTAACTCTTTTTTATTTTGCCAATATTGGTTATTTCCTGTGCGATTATCTAATAACGGAGACATATGTTCTATATTTGTATTTTGTGTAACATTCTTTCTTAAAAATGGTGTCATGTTATTATGGGTGAAATCATTATTTTCCATTTTTTCACCAGTTAATGAAGATATATTGTCATTATTACTTAATTCATTGTAATGAGTACGTGTAAACATATCTGAATTTGCAGGTTTAGCTACAATACCCGTTTTATATGGACTTTTAGACTTTTCATATAATGTATCACTTCTTGATTGTTCATCTTCTTTTACTTTATCCCAATAACGAGAACTATATATATTATTCATCGATGGTATATCATCATTTAAATATAAATCCATTATTAGATCTCTCTAATGAATAAAGGAAAAAAAATACATTTATATATACAAAACTCGGTAAATAATAAATATAATTTAACTCTTACATGATACACCTGTATATAATGAACCATATGGATATCCAGGAGTATATAGTTTATTATCTTTATTGCATTTTTTCCAATCATCTAATTTATTCATAGATGTTTTACTATTTCCGGGTTGAAACATAGATTGGTCTGCAGGTTGTTCGATACATGGTACATGATTATCTTTAGCGACCATTCTATAATTAACAGGAATTCTATCAAAACCCTCAATTGCTCTTTCTTGAGGATCAAAACACAACCATTCCCATCTATTTATACCAGTTTCTTTCAAAGTACACGGAGGATTTGATAATCGTGTATCTTCTCTTGGAGGCATACATGCTCTTGGATTTGTATTACCTTTTATATCACAACCGGTTTTTTCATATTTACCTGGTAAATATTCTTCAGCATTACATTTCGTATTTTTATAATTTAGACCTAATAATTCACTTGAATCATCAACCGCTTTCTTCATATTACATGTACTTTGTCCGTATGCTTGATATCTTAATGAAGGATCAGCAGGTATATCTTGAGAACAATCTCTACAATCATTATAAGGAGATTCTAATTGATATAATCCAGGACCTACGGTTCTTCGTAATTTTTCTTTATAACTACAACTATCATAATTCAACCTCGTATCTATATATTGGTTCATATCTAATAAAATAATATATTATTTTATAAATAAATAAATAGATATGCTTTTATTTATTCAATTATTAATAAATAATCTTGAAAAATATGAAAATAATCTTGAGAAAAAAGAGAAAAAAGAAAAATATGAAAATAAAATAAATTATGGACCTATCAAAACTATGTATTTATATATGTTAGGTTATAGTCCTAATATTTACTATAAATGGACTTTAACAGATAACATAATATTAGCATTTCTTTATATTGTGACATTTATTATATCTATATATGCCGCATATTTATCATATTCATGTACTTGGTCTGATACTTTTAAAAATCCTTTTATACGTGTTGTTTTTGCATTCATAGCATTCATGTTAGGTCCCGTGTATTTAGTATGGTATTTATTAATAAATTATTTAGGTGGTTTATGTTAACAATGTTTATAATTGATATTCGGAGGTAAAGGTACTTCTCTATACATAATCGATTGACAAACGGGTAAATGTAACATAGTTGTATCTATAGGTTCAGTTTTGTCATTTTTTATAATACCATCATTTGTAGGAACATATTGATTAGTTCCACATTTTGATATTATTCTTGTTTGTCCTCTTAATTCACTATCTAAATCAACGAGATTTCCTTGGATGTGTGAAACAGCTGTTCCTCCTATAAAACCAAGTTGATGACGACATTTACTTGAATGTTCATATCTATATGGTGATAATACATAACTTAATGTACTTACGTTTCCTTGTAGTTCTTGTTTATATGAACAAGTATCGTATGTAGTTCTGTTAAAACTCATATATCTTCTATAATACAATATTTTTTTTTTTATATTGAAAAATTCTTATTTCTTCCTCCCCAATTACAATTTTTATTAAATTCACTTCTATGTACGTAAGAACGTGTATCTTCACCGCCATTAGTCCATAATGGTACAATATTCTCATGATTTTGAATATCTTTTACACAATCTAATAAAGGTATAAAATTATTCATTTCTTCCTCCATAATTTGTTTTCTACATTTTACATTATTTGTATCTGAACCCTCTATTAACTCCAATTCAGCACCAATATTTGTTGCTCCACATCTTAAATTTGGTCCAGCTGTAAATATCCTATTTATTAATTGTATTCTACATTTATCATGTGTTAACGAATTAGGATCATTTCTTAACATTGAATAATTATCTATTAAACAATCATCCGCTAAACCATAACCAGGTCGTCCTCTTAAATTAGGATGATTAAGATACATATCTGTCATTCTAACATATGGACTTTGACATTCAACATTATTATTAGGGTATATATTGTAACCTTCGATCTTATTGTTATTTAAATCTTTAGCGGTTTTCCAACAAGTATCAGAACATATACTTGTTGATGTGTCAAATGTATTATCTCCCATTATCTATCTTTTAATAATAAATAAAATATATATTATTTATCATTAATATAAATATAAATATGGATATATTAAATATGTCAAAAATAGATCTATTACTTTTATGTAAAAATATTGGTATTATGAAATGTAGTTCTAAAAATAAATCACAATTACAAGAACTTATTCGATTAAATAAAGAAATACTTAATACTAATAGTGAAGAAAACACTATATTACATTCTGATAAAACTGAAAAACACAAATATACTTTTATTGAATTATGTGCAGGATGTGGAGGTTTAAGTGCAGGATTAATTAAAGCAGGTTTTACCCCTTTATTATTGAATGACAATAATATAGATTGTTGCAAAACCTTAAAACAAAATCATCCTAATGTAAATATTATATGTTCTTCTATGGATAAAATAGATTATACAGAATATATAAATAATGTTGATTTATTAACTGGAGGTGTACCATGTCAGTCATTTTCTCACGCAGGATTAAGAAAAGGTCTTGAAGACCCAAGAGGAGACTTAATGATGAAATTTATTGAAATATTATTTTTGATTAAACCTAAAATATTTATGATAGAAAATGTTAAAGGATTATTGACACATAATGATGGTATAACTATGAAAAAAATAATAGATACACTTAATGATATTAAACTATATAATATTACTTACAAATGTTTAGATTCTTCAAATTATGATGTTCCTCAAAAAAGAGAAAGAGTATTTATTATAGGTGTATTAAAAACTATAAATGGAAATTTTGAATTTCCGAAAGAAAGTTCTACAAAAAAATTACTAAAAGATGTGTTATATAATGTACCTGAATCTATGTGTTCTAAATACAATGATTATAAAATATCTTTATTTAAAATGATACCTCAAGGTGGTTGTTGGATTAATTTACCTGAAGATATTCAAAAAGAATATTTAGGAAATAGTTATTATTCAGGAGGTGGAAAAAGAGGTATTTTATATCGTCTTTCTATGGAAAAAACATCCTTAACATTACTATGTACCCCTTCACAAAAGCAAACTGAAAGATGTCACCCATTAGAGGAAAGACCTTTAACAATTAGAGAATATGCAAGAATTCAAACATTTGATGATAATTATGAATTTGTAGGAAGTTTAAACTCACAATATAAACAAATTGGAAATGCTGTTCCTGTTGAACTTTCGAAATATATGGGATTATCTATTATAAAGTTATTATAATTTATGTATATTTTATTAATAGTTTTTTACGAAATATATTATACTAATATATATTTAAGAAAGTTCTAATTCACTTTTATTATGTAAGATTTTTTTACGAGGTAAAATATCTAAATCTGACGAATAACCTATTTTTAATTTTTATAACTTCATGATATTTCTTTTCTAATATCACCATTTTTTTCATTTGATATTGTGTTTTGTTTCAAAAATATATAATATGTTAATATATTTTTTCTTCACGTAATAATATTAAAATCTATATTATTCATATTATATTAAATAATTATTTTATTAATTAGAATAAAAATAATCAATTTTTATAAAAGTCCATTTATAGTTGCATAGAGTTCTTGATGTTATTATATAAATTATTATAACAAACCATTCCATTTTCTTTACATGATGGTCCTCTATCGTAAAGCCATTCACCTAACTGTTCTCTATTATTAGGGATAGTTGTTGAAGGGACAGTATAAAACTGACGATCTAAAAGAGATTTATCATATATATCATCAGTTTCTCTAAAAACATTATTGTTGAAAAATTCATTCATAGATTCATTTATTTTTTTACTACCAATAGAACACGCACTGTAATTTTCATTACCTTCTTTTATAGTCAATATATTAGGATTCATAAAAGGATTTGATTGTGTGGGTTTTATACATTTGCTATTATTGACAATATCAATATCATTTGAATCAAGATATTTTTCTATCTTCTTATTTTTTTCATATTGATAATTATATATAAATATAGATATTATCATAATTATTAATATAAAAAGAATATATCTTGTATCATTAAATAACAATGTAGATATAATACCTATAAATAAAATAAACCTTATTATCGCATTTAATTTTTCATCTAAAGTCATATTAACATCAGGTATTAATATTGGTTTTATAAGTTCATTTAAATTATCTAACCAAAACATAGTTTTTCTATTCTTATTCTAATATCTATATTATTATTATTCATTAGAAGCATCTTCTCTCCGTTTATCTATTTTTGATTTTAATTTATTTGCAGCCATACTTCTTTTATAAGCATTTTTATCATAAGTTTGACGTGTTCCTTTTTTAGCTTTTCCAGCACCTCCACCCATCATTTTCTGTAAAGCATCCATACCATCTTTATTATTCATCATTGAACTCATCATATTCATCATATTAGCCATATCAGGTTGATTATTAGAAGCTCCACCTCCTGAAGATGCACCACTATCTTTAGAATTTCCAAAAATACCAGGTATAGTTGAAGCAAACTTCATAGCATCTTGTAAAAGATTTTCTTGTTTAAGTTCTCCATTTGATATTTTAGTAGCCATTTTTCTACTTACATTAGTTATGAGTTCGCTAAAACCACTATCAGGATCACCTATTGCTTTTAAAATATCACCATTATCACCTATAGACTTTTGTAACTTTTCCATATCAACATCTTCCAATATTTCTTTTGCAAGTTTTCCTAATGTTGTTCCTTCCATACCAGCCATATCTATACCACTTTTATTTTTTAAGTTTTTAAGTTTTAAATCATTCAATCTTTTAATTAACTTTTTATGAGTTACATTATCAATCGCATCTATCAATTCTTGATTAAATGAACCTTGAAAAATAGTTACATATTTTTTTACATTTTCATCATCTAAATCATTTTTGAAAAGATAAAATACAGTTAAAAAATGATGACATAAATAATCGTCAGCAATTAATTTACGAATTGTTGATATAGATATATTTTGATATAATTCAACATCTTTAACTAAATCGTCAGTAAACCATGTATCGGGAAGAGTTTCATCTAATTCAATATAAGAATCCCAAAACTCTTTAGGTAAGGAATTAATATATATAATATACTCGTCTGATGATTTATCCAATGTAACATAATTACTTTTAATAGACTTCATAACCTTTTTTGAAAAAATATAATCTTTTTCAGTATCTTCATCGATTTTATCACTAACATCGTCTTTCATTTTTTTTGCAACTTGTTTTAATCTTTTAATAAAGTCTATATAATATTGATTAAAAACAAACTGATTTGACATTCTATATAATAAAAATATATATGATATTCCTTATATATTAATATTTAATATTATCTCTTATTTTTTGTAATTCTTCTAATGATGGTAATTTATCTTTTTTTGAGTTTTCTTCATTATTTGTAGAATTATCAATCACTTTTATATCATCTGAAATATTTTTATCATTTGTAATAAAGTCCCAATTATAATTTTTATCTTTTAATTCTACTTCGCAATCTTCTAAAGTAGAAAAATTATCAGAAAAATTAAAACTTTTTAATGTAAAAGCCATTGGTTCTCCTTCTTCTTTTGTTGATATTGGGATAATATCGTTATTTTCTGTCTTTTCACTATT
>Ga0209284_10006812_pt1 | contig 10722 bp, 7 predicted proteins | sample FRY03_FD_187211 | JGI IMG/M metagenome (GOLD analysis project Ga0209284, IMG submission 187211) | Freshwater microbial communities from Lake Fryxell liftoff mats and glacier meltwater in Antarctica - FRY-03 (SPAdes) (version 2) | ecosystem: Environmental > Aquatic > Freshwater > Ice > Glacier... | reverse complement strand
CCAAGCCAACTCTGGCACTGAAGCTTCGGAGGGAAGGAAAGAAACTGAATGAGATCGCCCTCATTATGAATACGTCGATGAGAACGGTTCAACGGTATTTGAAAGCTGGTGAGGAAACCTGCTGAGGAGGCAGATGAGACCTGAGTAAAAATTCTTGTCCGGCAAATCTCTCCTACCCAGGCAATTCTCTATATGATAGTTAAACATGACTCAATAGATGATCGATATTTGAGTTTACGAGGGTTTCAGGAAGCTGAAAAGTCGCTTAAGTCCGTGCCATTCTTTACAGGCATTCTAAGGGGTCTAGTAGGAGACCGGGGCGATTCTTGTCGGTAATTCTCTCCTACTAGACCCCTTACTTGTGGAATGATTTCTTCTTGGTGGTCACCTTAAGATTGAACCCAAGAATCGTTTTTGCTCTAGCCATAACGGCTTTCTTCAAGCGGGAAGCATCAGACTTCTTACACAGGAGACCGTCATGAACAGAAATACAGTCGATGTCACCATTGCACATCCAGTGAGTCCCCATGATCTCAGATTCGATCTCCATAAGTCGAATGGACGAACCATTCCGGTTGTATTCCTCTTCGGCTGGTTGTTTTTGCTGATCACGCCATTCCTTTATGGTGGAGTAGCCACCTTTTGAAATGGGTAAGAGCATCGTATTGATAACGAGATTGAGGACTGGAAAATGTTCCGCCATGAAATCTCGAAAGTCAGTCTTTAAGATAAGGGCCTTATCAAAGGCATCCTTCCCCCCGCCGTTGATGTAGGAATTAAAGATTACTTTGAATGAGTCTCTCGGGGTTTGATTTGGCTCGGGGGAATCGACTTTCTCTCCAAGTCCCCGGAATTTCTTAATAAACAGCTCATAAATGCCTGTCTTGGAGCGAACCAGAGCTAGCCATTCCCTTCGTTCCTTAGGGAACTGTTTGAACTCATCAGTGTGAGCAATAAACATAGCATGGGCACTGCGGATATCGATCTCCACGGTTTCTTCCCCGTCGATGAGTAGGAATTCACGAAATTCTCTAGCCATAAGAGTTTGGGTCGTGGTGATCCGGCTATTCTCGTTATTGTGAAAGGTTTTACCTCGGTCGTATTCGTAGTTTTGGATGTTCCCCCGTTGCTGGCTTTTTACCTTGACCTTCCAATTCCGAATCTTGGCAATCTCGTCAAACTTGGTGAATACGTCAGGGTGTAAGGTCGTTCTGTGTAGGACGTCGTAGTTGGTCCACAGGTTTTGGTTGTTTATGGTGAAACACTTTTGGCTGGCACTGTGTTCTGCATATGAAGGGAAGAACTCCCCGGTGAACCTGAAGCTGTCGGATCGACCTTTGATGCCATCGAATTGAAGTGTAGTTGTTCTTCCATACTTCTTTTCCCAGTCCCTTTTCCTTTGCTGGGGGGTCTTGGGGACTTGGTAATTTTTGCTGATCTCAACCCATCCTAGTCCATTGGACCGATTAGCGTTTTTAGTTCGGTTGGCTCCAGTGTGTTGTTGTTCTCCAAGAAGTATCCGTTTCACTACGTTGACACTGTCGGTTGAACCATCGCCAAGACATTCCTTTTTTTTAGAATAATTCGCCATTAGTTCTTGGAGGTGTTTTTGACTCAGTTCAAGATCGTCAAGGAACTTGTCCGGAAGAAACGGGGGCTCGTGTTTTTTGTAGCCTGTGGGATAGGCTGTTTCCGTGTCGTAGAAAATGAATGGTCTTGGCTGGGTTTCCTGTTTCAGGAGATCAATGAACAGGAAGGTATTCCTGATGGTATGATCTTTTGTGCTGTCAGGTGAGAAAGTGTATGTCCGAGGTTTGGCTTTGGTTGCTGATTCTGCCGTTAATTCTGCGGCAACTACCTTGGCACGTTCGTAGAGTTCCGAAAACATTTCGTCTGTTGGTAACCGGACAACCTTCGCTGCCTTGAATTGGAAAAATCCCTTGTTTTTGAATGGTTCCGTATTCCAAGACGAGCCATCCTTGTCTATTTTGCTGGCTAATTCAAGAGGGGTCATCAACGTGTTTTTTTGAGTCGTGTCTACTTCTATTGGTATATTGTGTACGTCTCGAATTGTTATATCAAAATCGGTTTCTTCCTCTTCGAACTTAGTTTTATATAGTTTTGATGTTTCTACGTAGAGGGAGGGCGGGGATATGTAGACGGGCTTCCCCTTATTGTTTAAAACCGGTCCGCCATCATACGGATCGGTTTGTCTTATGGCTCGTCGGGGTGGGAGAGTGATGAAACCAAGTTCTTTGAGAGCTAGTTTTCCACGAGAATAATTTGACTGGTCGATGTTTAAGTCGAAGGATTCCTCGAAGTTAGTTGCTGTGAAATCGGCATATGTTGTGGGGAGATTTGGAATTGAATTCTTAGTAAGTTCTTTCTTTACTGAGATCAGTCGAGAGATGATGTTCATTGCCGCTACAATTGCCTTTGGGTAGTGGGCTAGTGGTTTTTCTTTTTTTCTGCGGTGATTCTTCAGAGTGGTGAGAAACTCTCCTGAAGTTGGTTTGTAGACCCCTTTGAGAGTGAGGGTTGTTTTGGTGAGGGAGAATATGAAGTTAGGGGTGTTAGAGTTTGGCATGGGAGGCGTTGAGTCGTTTTTGTGTTGTTTTTTAATTTGTTGTCATAATTAGACATCTCATAAGGCCCATGGCAAGCATGACTTTTGTCTTTGGTGGGTGTTTTGGGTCTGTGCCTTATTGTAGAACGACAATTGTGGAACATCCTCATCCAGAGTCATTCTTTCCCAACCCAACCTCAGGCAACGCCCATAACGGCTGTGTTGAGAAGGAATGACCTCCTCCAGATCCAAACGTGGAACAATCCCTTTTGTAATTGTCGTCGAGTGAAATTCTAATTGTCGTCGCACAACTTTTGTCTGTGTCTTGGGGCTGTGGTGTGTGGTGTATGGTGTGTGGTGTGTGGTGTGTGGTGTGTGGTGTGTGGTGTGTGGTGTGTGGTGTGTGGTGTGTGGTGTGTGGTGTATGGTGTATGGTGTGGTGTATGGTGTGTGTGTCTCTCTCTCTCTCTCTCTGTGTGTGTGTGTGTGTGTGGATTATATACAGTGGTTGAATAATCGTTAATCTCTTGTTGGAGTTATTTGTGGGGAATTGGTGCCTCGAAAATAATTATAAGAGTAAATATATTGAGAAGTTGGGTTGTCTAGGGATAGTGTAGATGTTTACCACTCAGTATTATGCATCATCGTTTAAAATAAGATCAGGTTGAAAATATGAAGTGTAAGTTAGATTGTGAAAAAACGATTATTTGAAATTGAGATTAGATCAAGATTATTTTAGTTAAGAGAAAAACAGAATAAATAAAATAATAGAAATATTAAGATTAATATAGAAGCCTTATGAAGCTTTGGAGGGGGCCTCTAATCTTATGAGAGGGTGGGTCATACACTACACTATTGTGTGTCCGAATTGAAAATAAGGTAGTAATGAGATTAGGATCAAGATAGGGTTTTTTAATATAACAGGAATAAATATATTCATAGAATAATTAAGATTAATCGTGAATCTTTATGAAGCTTGGAGGGGGTCTCTAATCTTATGAGAGGGAGGGTCATGCACTGTTGTGTGTCCGAATTGAAAATAAGGTAGTAGTGAGATTAAAAACGATCATTTGAAAAAAGAGATTAAGTTCAGTATAGTGTTCCTTAAGATAAACAGAACAAGAATAATAAGTATGATTATTAAATATAATGGTAAAGCTTGATAAAGATTTGGAGGGGTCTCTAATCTTATGAGAGGGGAGGGTCATACACTATACACTATTGTGTGTCCGAATTGAAAAATGAGATCATGTTACAATAAGTAATAGGAGGATTGTTAAAAAAGATCATTTAAAGGAATGTAAGATCAACATGATGTTTCTGAATATAAACATAAGAAAATATAACAATATGAAGATTAAGATAGATTCGAAGTTTTATGAAGCTTGGGTGGGGTCTCCAATCTTGTGGCAAGGGTGGCTAGTGAGGTCATTGGTTAAGGTGAAGAATTACCTCCCCTGATCTTGAAGTCATCGCCAAAGAGTCATCGCTAAAGGCTTTCACCCGACTTCCGGTTGAATCAGCGAGGTATTTACAATGGTCTTAATCAGCAGATAAAAAAACTCGATTCACTCAAAGGAAAGAGGGCTGCGACCCCAAGACTTAGAAAAGCCTCATCTTGGCTCGTATTGGCTCGAAATGGCCCGTAGAGACGATTTCGACGTGAAAGAGGTTCTGGACCACGCAAACAAGATCAACGCATCAGAAGACGAATACAGGGCCGAAGTCCAAAAGCTATTCTTCCGGTATTGATTTCATTCGTCCTCCCTGCGAGTCTTAGCGCACCAAGTCATCCTATATGTCCGAAGACCACAAGAGAACCCTCCAAACCAAACTCTGGAACATCGCCAACACCTTGAGGGGGAAGATGGGTGCGGATGAGTTCCGAGACTACATCCTCGGCTTCATTTTCTACAAGTATCTCTCCGAGCGGATGCACCTCTTCGCCGATGACATCCTCAAGAACGATGGGATCCAGTTCGATTCCATCGATGAAGCGAGCGCGGACGGGCGGGAAATGTTGGAGCAGATCGAAGAGAATTCCGTGGGGCGACTTGGTTACTTCCTCAAACCCTCCGAACTCTTCCACAAGATCGCGGAAAAGGGTTCACGGAAGACTGACAATTTTATCTTGGAGGAACTCACTGCCGTCCTCAAACACATCGAGTCCAGCACCATGGGTCACGATAGCGAGGAAGACTTCGAGGGACTGTTTGAGGATCTCGATCTTGGATCGTCCAAACTGGGGAAAACCGAGAACCAGAAGAACGAACTCATTGCCAAGGTCCTCGTCCACCTCGACCAGATCGACTTCCGACTCGATGACACCGAGACCGACGTGCTGGGTGATGCCTACGAATACCTCATCGGTCAGTTCGCCAGCGGTGCGGGTAAGAAGGCGGGTGAGTTTTACACCCCACAAGAAGTCAGCACCATCCTCGCTAGGATCGTCACCATCGGTAAGAAGACGCTCAAAAACGTCTATGACCCCACTTGTGGCTCTGCCTCGTTGATATTGCGGGTGGCGAAGGAGATTAAGGATGTGGGGACATTCTACGGACAGGAGATGAACCCGACCACCTACAACTTGGCGCGGATGAACATGATCCTGCACGGTGTTCACTACCAACGATTCGACTTAAGAAACGAGGATACCTTGGAACATCCCGCACCCGAACATGCCGATCTTCGCTTCGAGGCCATCGTTGCCAATCCACCCTTTTCCGCCAACTGGTCAGCCAGTGCCATCCATGAGAATGACGACCGTTTCAGTGCTTACGGAAAACTTGCACCCAAGACCAAGGCGGACTTCGCCTTCGTCCAGCACATGGTTCACCACCTCGACCATCATGGCACCATGGCTTGCGTGCTACCACACGGTGTGTTGTTCCGTGGGGCGGCGGAAGGTCACATCAGAAAATACCTCATCGAAGATTGCAACTACCTCGATGCCGTCATCGGTCTGCTTGCCAATATCTTCTACGGAACCAGCATCCCGACCTGTATCCTCGTGATGAAGAAGGGACGGGAGAATTCCGACGACATTCTATTCATTGACGCCAGCCAAGGGTTCACCAAAGAGGGTAACCAGAACTACCTGAAGCCCGAGGACATAGCGCGCATCATCAGCACCTACCGGAAGCGGGAAAGCATAGCGAAATTCAGCCACGTCGCCGAACTGAGCGAGGTCGAGGAAAACGACTACAATCTTAATATCCCGCGCTACGTCGATACCTTTGAAGAGGAGGAACCGGTCGATCTGGCGGAGGTGTCTGAAAAGCTGGTGGCATTGGAGAATGAGATGGGCGAGACTGATAAGGTTATCGCGGGGTTTTGTAAGGAACTGGGAATCAAAGCACCGTTTTGACCCATGAGTGAGAACAACAAAAAGCGCATCCGTAACAGCACCGCCGAGTTCCTCATTTTCACCGGGCAAACGGGTGGCGATGGATTTGAGGTCCGCTACGAAGAGGGGAGCATCTGGCTCACCCAGAAGCTCATTGCCCAGCTCTTCGATGTCACCGTCCCGACGATCAACGAGCACCTCAAAAACATCTTCTCCAGCAATGAGCTAGAGGAGGATTCAGCTATTCGGAAATTCCGAATAGCTGCCGCCGACGGCAAAAACTACGACACCCAACACTACAACCTAGACGCCATCATTTCCGTCGGCTACCGGGTCAATTCTGTCCGTGCTACGCAGTTCCGCCAGTGGGCGACCTCTGTCCTCCGGGATTTTGCGATCAAGGGCTACGTCATCGACCGCAAGCGCATGGAGAACGGAGCATTCCTCGACGAGGATTACTTTGAGCGGCTCCTTGAGGAAATCCGCGAAATTCGTCTCAGCGAGCGCCGCTTCTACCAGAAAATCACCGATGTTTACGCCACCGCGCTCGACTACAACAAAGACGCTCCCACCACCCGCGACTTCTTCGAAAAAGTGCAGAACAAGCTTCACTTCGCCATCCATGGCCACACTGCGGCGGAACTCGTGAAACTCCGCGCGGACAGCACCCAGCCAGCGATGGGATTACTCAGTTACGAGAACGCCCCGGATGGCCGTATCCTCAAATCCGATGTCTCCGTCGCCAAAAACTACCTCGCCAAAGACGAGCTGGATTCACTTGGCCGCATCGTCAACGCCTACCTCGAACTCGCCGAAGAACGCGCCAAGCGCAAGATTCCCATGACCATGGAAGATTGGGCAAAACGCTTGGATGCCTTTCTTGAGTTCGATGATTGGAAAGTCCTCAAGGACGCTGGAAAAATCAGCGCCAAACTGGCAAAAAACCACGCCGAATCCGAGTTCGAGAAATACCGACCCATCCAGGAAAAGCTCTTCGTCAGTGATTTCGATAAGGAAGTGGCCGAGCTCAAGCCCCGAAATTCCAAGCCATGAACGAAGGTCAGATCATCCTCTACCGCACCGACGACGGCCAAGCCGCCCTGTCGCTTTATGCCCGTGATGGCACCGTTTGGATGAACCAAGCGCAGTTGGCTGAACTTTTTGCCACCTCGAAGCAGAACATCAGCCTACACATCATCAACATCTTGAAAGACAATGAGTTGAGTGAGAATTCAGTTGTAAAGGATTACTTGACAACTGCCGCCGACGGCAAGGACTACTCGGTTACTTTCTATGCTCTGGAGATGATTTTGGCGATCGGCTACCGGGTGCGTAGCCCGCGTGGCACGCAGTTCCGGCAGTGGGCTACCCGCCATCTTGCGGAGTTCCTCGTCAAAGGCTTCCTCATGGACGACGAGCGGCTCAAGAATCCCGATGGTCGTCCAGATTACTTCGATGAAATCCTCGCCCGTATCCGCGACATTCGTTCGTCGGAAAAGCGGTTCTACCAGAAGGTGCGCGACCTCTTTGCGCTCAGTAGCGACTACGACTCCACCGACAAGGCCACCCAAATGTTCTTTGCCGAGGTGCAGAACAAGCTCCTCTACGCTGCCACGGAAAAGACCGCTGCCGAACTCATCGTCGAGCGTGCCGACCCCGCTCTGCCGAACATGGCGCTTACCAGTTGGAAGGGGAAAGTCGTCCGTCGGCAGGATATCATCATCGCCAAGAACTACCTCAACGAAGACGAGCTGGACGACCTGAACCGACTTGTCACCATCTTCCTAGAAACTGCCGAGCTCCGCGCCAAGAACCGCGCTGTCCTCACCATCGACTACTGGCGGGAAAACGTGGATCGCCTCATCGCCTTCAATGAAAAGCCGCTCTTAAAAGGCAAAGGACGCATTACCCACGGAGCGATGGAGGAAAAAGTTCAAGCCCTCTACAGCGCGTTCGATACCCGCCGGAAACAAGCCGATGCCACCGAAGCCGATCAATACGACATGCAAGAAATCGAAGCCCTCGCCGCGAAGCTTAAAAAGAAAGGCGGTGGGAAATGAAAACGAAGCAGAGCAAGAGCGAGACGGACAAGGTCATCGCGGGGTTTTGCGGGGAACTGGGAATCAAAGCACCGTTCTGATGAGTTCTATGGTTCCAACAATCCGTTTTAAAAACCAAGAAGGTAGCGAGTTCCAAATGCGGGAGGAAGCCACGTTGGGAGATTTGACCAAATGGGCGTCGGGTGGCACGCCAGCAAAGGATAAACCTTTATTCTGGGACGGCGATATTCCTTGGATGAGCGCCGCCTCTATGCATGAACGCTACTACTATGATTCGCCGCTTAAAATCACTCAGGAAGGAGTGAAGAGCGGATCGAAGATGGCACTTAAAGGAACGCTCTTGCTTCTTGTCCGTGGCAGCATGCTTTGGAATCGGATTCCAGTTGGGATTGCGACTCGGGACGTTGCGTTTAATCAGGATGTAAAGGCACTAGCTCCAACCAAAAAGATTCTCTCTGAATTTCTTCTTCAGTGGTTCATGGCGTCTGAGAATATGCTGCTCCATAAAGTTGTGGGCACTGGAATCGGGGCAGGAAAGTTGGATACGGATGAAACGAAGAGTTTGACCGTTCAGTTACCAACCCTCCCCGAGCAACAGAAGATCGCGGATTTCTTGACGGCGGTGGATGGGCGGATTGGGCAACTGATCCAAAAGAAATCCCTGCTGGAGGACTACAAGAAAGGCGTGATGCAACAACTCTTCACCCAAGCCATCCGCTTCAAAGATAAGGTGAATTGCGAAGCAAGAGAGAATGCCCTGGGGTATGACCACGGCAACGACTTCCCCGATTGGGAGGAGAAGAAAATAGAAGAGATGTTCACCGTCACAAGAGGCAAAGTCCTCGCGATGCCCGAAACTCAAAGCGAGCCGAGCAAAGACTTTCCGTATCCTGTTTACTCATCACAAACGAAGGCGAATGGTTTAGCCGGATACTACGACAAATCTCTGTTCCAAGACGCGATCACATGGACGACGGACGGCGCGAACGCTGGCGACGTTAAATTTCGAACAGGCGAGTTTTACTGCACCAATGTCTGCGGCGTGCTATTGAGCGACAAGGGCTATGCAAACGAGTTTGTGGCCTCGATCCTAGGGACGGTAACGAGGCAGCACGTCTCGTATGTCGGCAATCCAAAGCTTATGAACAACGTAATGTCTAAGATTTCGATTTCTGTTCCGAGTGCAATCGAAGAACAAGCCAAGATGGCCGATTTCCTCTCCGCCATCGACCGTAAGATCGAAAGCGTTGCCACCCAGATCACCGAGACCCAGACCTTCAAGCGGGGGTTGCTCCAGCAGATGTTCGTATGAGGGGAGCTTCCGGGCTTGCCACGAATGCTATGGTATCTTTAAGTAATCCAAAATGACCCTTGAATTCCAACCCGAAGTCCTGCAGTGGGCGCGCAAGAGAGCGCGGCTCGACGTGGCGGCATTGGCTAAGAAAATGGGATTAATCGAAGAGCGGGTGGAGAAATGGGAGGAAAGCGGTGAACTCACTTTCAAGCAGGCGGAGAAGCTGGCGCAGAAGACGTACACCCCAATCGGCTATCTTTTCCTGCCAGCGCCTCCGGTGGAGAAGCTGCCAATCACGGATTTTCGCACTTTAAAGAGCGACGAACTGCGGCAGCCCAGCCCGGAGCTACTGGATGTGATTCATCAGACACAGCGACAGCAGGACTGGTATCGGGAGTATCTGATCAGCCAGGATGCGGAGCCGCTGGCCTTCATCGGCAAGGCGACGCTGCGGACGAAGGTGACACAGGTTTCGGCTGATATCCGCAAGACTATCGGCTTCAGTATTGCGCAGAGCAAAGCTACACAGAATTGGGAAGATGCCCTACGGAAGACGATCCGTGCGGTAGAGGCTGCCGGGATACTGGTGATGAAGATCGGCTATGCGGGGAGTAGCACGAAGCGCGGGCTGGACGTGCATGAGTTCCGTGGCTTCGCGCTGGCGGATGAATATGCGCCTCTGGTGTTTATTAACGGGAAGGACGCACCACCGGCGCAGATGTTCACGCTGGCGCACGAGCTGGTGCATCTCTGGCTCGGCCAGTCCGGGGTGTCCACGCTGGAGCAGATGTTCGCACCGGAAGGGGCGAAGGAGATCGAGCTTTATTGTAATCAGGTGGCGGCGGAGTTTCTCGTTCCGCTGGCGGATCTGGAGAAGGAATATGACAAAGCTGTGTCTCCGCTGGATCAGGTGAAGGGGCTGGCAAGTGTTTACCGGGTGAGCTCGGTGGTGATGGCTAGGCGCTTCAAAGATGCCGGGTATCTGGACTGGGATTCCTACCGGGAATTTTACCAGAAGGAGGTGGATGCGTCGCGAGCGAAGCTGAAGAAAGGCAAGGGCGGTGATCCCTATGCGACCATGCGCAGCAAGAACAGCAACCGTTTCTCCCAGGCTCTTGTCGGCCACACGCTGGAGGGCAGGACTAGTTATTCGGATGCGTTTTCCCTGCTGGGGGTGAAGACGAGCAAAGCGTTCAAAAAATTCGCCAGCGATCTCCAATTTTCCCCCTGATGGCCTACCTACTCGACGCGAACGTTTATATCGAAGCTCATCAGCGTTATTACGGGATGGATCTCTGTCCCGGCTTCTGGCGGTGGCTTGAGGAAGCGGGTGCTTCGGGGAATTTAGTGCGTGATTTTGGGGCTGAGATCGAGTTTCCCACAGCTAAAGAGGATACGATTCCGGTAGTTTTCAAAGTTTCGAAAGCCTCGCGCTGATGATTTGATTGATTGGATC
>Ga0209284_10006809_pt1 | contig 10724 bp, 11 predicted proteins | sample FRY03_FD_187211 | JGI IMG/M metagenome (GOLD analysis project Ga0209284, IMG submission 187211) | Freshwater microbial communities from Lake Fryxell liftoff mats and glacier meltwater in Antarctica - FRY-03 (SPAdes) (version 2) | ecosystem: Environmental > Aquatic > Freshwater > Ice > Glacier... | reverse complement strand
AAGAATTTTGAAGACGAAACATATAATAGAATGAGATTTGATTTATCTAATTTTATTTACAAAAATAAAAAATATACAAAAGAAATTGAGGAAATAATACAAAATAATAAAAATCTTGATTTAAATGAAAGACGTAAAAAAATGTATAAAATATTAAATGAAATTTTTAGTAATATAACTACACAAAAAAAACATGCTATTAATTATAATAATTATAAAACACCTAATAAACGTATACCTTGTTTTATTAGGAATATAAAAAAAACACTGCATAATAAATATGAAAATATTTTATCTTGTGATGAAGACCCACATTGTATAATTGATAAAAATAGTTGTAAATTATATATAAATAAGTATAATTTATTAGAAATCTATAATGGTGTTGAAAATTACAATTATTATTTAAGTAAAATATTAGATGAATTATTAAGATATAAAATTAAAAGAGAAGAAATATTATATAATACAATTGATAATATTATCAATAAACAACTAATTCCAGAAGACCCTAAGAAATATTTATTAATAAAATCATTAGATGATATAGAAGTAAATAACAAAATAGAACAAATTTATTATGATAATAAAGGTGTATATATTGATAATAGAAATTTATATGAAACAAGTACCACCAAAGAATATGCATTTAATAAAAATTATTATTTAAAAACGGATATTAATATTATAGATAATTATAAGAATGAATATTTATCAATACATTGGTTAAAATATTTAGGAAATAAATTTCGAGTAAATAGTGAAGTAGATACTTTATTTAATTTAGTAGTAAAAGCTATTAATTCAAATAATGAATTTTATATAAAAAATAAAAATTTAAGTGTGGAAGATTTAAAAGAAGAAATTATTAAAAATATAATAGCAAATACCAGAAATAAAAAAAATTCAAATAAATTAGAAGAAAATATTTTTAATGAATATAAAAAAAGTTGTGATACAATTAATATCAATAAAATAATTAATTTTGAATATCTAATGATTTATATAAATGATATAAATTATAAGGGATGTTTAATTGATTTGGAATATATTTCAAAATTATATAATATAAATATAATTATTTTAGATAAAAGAATAAAATTAAAACAACAAGGATTTGAGTTATTTTTAAATAAAGATTCAAAATATTATATAATAATTTATAGATTTATAGTTACAAATCAACCTTTATATAATTTAATAGGTATCAAAAATAAATTTTTATTTTCAGAAAAAGATTTACCATCTAAATTTCTTCATGAAATTGTATTTGATAATCAAAAATAATTATAATAACTAATATAATTGATATATAAATTTCTTGTTGATATACAGTTTTTTCTTGAATGTCTAATTCTAGTTTATTTATTATTATATTTTCATATTTATTTATATCTTGAATTTGTTGTTCAACTTGTTGTTCAACTTGATATTCATCTTGTTCTATATATTGATATTCATCTTGTTCTATATATTGATATTCATCTTGTTGTTCATCTTGTTGTTCAACTTGTTGTTCAACTTGTTGTTCATCTTGATATTCATCTTGTTGTTCATCTTGTTGTTCAACTTGTTGTTCAACTTGATATTCATCTTGTTGTTCAACTTGATATTCATCTTGTTGTTCATCTTTTTGTTTAATATTTTTATTAATAATATTATTAATCATATTATCTATATTTAATATTTCTTGTTCTTTATTAATATATATTTCTTCTATATCATCTTTATCTTCTTTATCATTTATATTAATATTATTATTCATTTTATTGATTATATTTTTAACATTTTCTTGTTTATTATTTACTATTTTTTCTTGTGTAAACAGTAAATTTTCAAAATTGAAGTCTATAATTTTATTAAAAATAATAGACTTAAAATTTATATTAAAACAATTTAAAACAGCATCAATTTTATTAGGTATATATATAGTAAATTCTTCAAAATTAACTTTATTTAAAGGAAATATTTCATAAAAATCAAAAAAAATAAATTCATTATTTTCATTTTTAAGGTATAATTTTTTTTCATTTTCAAGTAAATAAATAATTGCTGTTATTTCAATTTTATTAAAAAAAATAGATTTTATTAAAATAAAGTTATCAAAATAATATATAGAAAAATCATTATCGATTAAATATTGTTCTAGTTTTTGTAATTTAATTAAATTATTTTTTATAATACCTAATTCAATTTTATTAGAAAATAGATTTATTCCCGAAAATATTTTTACACCTAATAAAGTATCTCCTAATAAAAAATAATCAATATTATGATAATCAAATAAATCACTAACAAATTTAATCATAAATTTATTAGAAATTAATTGTTCTTCCTTAATTGGGTCAATCCTTATTTTAATAGTAGAATTTAATGAAATTTCATGTGTAATTCCATTTAAAATATAATTATAATTATTTTTATTCATTATATAAGAATATAAAATTAAATTTAAATATAATAGAAATATAATAGATATATAATGAATTATAGAATTTTTGAAAGTGATATAAATGAAGTAAAAAAGGAAGATTTTTGGAGACCAAAAATGTCTAACGAATCAAAACCAATTAGTAACAAACATGAAAATTATATTTTTGATAAAAATGCTAATTTATTTTATCAAAATAATGTAAATAATTATTTTCAACCAATTAATAGTAGAATAGAAAATAACGGCCCCGTTCAAGGAACATTTCAAACAAACAATTTTCAAAATAGTTTTCAAAATAATTATATGAATAATTATGAAACAATAAATAGTACTCAAGAAGTAAATCGTTTCTTAGAAAGAAATCCTGTGAATACAAGAAGAGATAATATGGAAAAAATAAGGAATACTGATACTAATCAATTTTTAACTAAACAGGGTGGAAATCTGCATAATTTTACTGATTTTAAAGTAGAAAATACAAGAAAAGATAAAAACAATATCAATACAAATACATATATTCCAATGGGTAAAACAATGTCAATTCCCAAAGAAAATTTATAAACCTAATAATTTATTAATAAATATTTTTTAAATTGAATATATTTCAACGTATTAAATATATTTTTATTTTTATATAAATTTTAAAAAAATATATGCGTTTAAATTATCAATGAATACTAAATTAAATGAAATATCAATTTATTTAACAAATATAGTATCTTTAGATGAATATACAAGTTCAACAAATTATTATAATGTAGAAAAAAAAGATCAATTATTTAGAAAAAATATTGATTTATTATTTTTAAAAAAAATATTTAATAATTTATTTGATATTGATTTAGACGATAATACAATTTATAACTTTTCTAAAAATACTATAATTTCACGAAATATAATTTCAAAAATTAACAATTATATAGAAGAAATAAAAAAATATTATATTATATGTAAGCAAAAAATATATTTAGAAGATTTAAATGAAAAGAAAGTTATTACTTTATTAAGACAGTTATTAAGAACAAATAATTTTGAATTAAAATCTAAGGAAAAATATGATAATGGTAAAAAATATTTATTATATACAATAACAAAAAAAAAAAATAAATATTTAAAAAAAATTAATTCTGTAATGAATTTTGATTAATTTATAAAAATAAAAATCAAACTTAATAGTAATAGTATGGAATATTTTAATCTACTTACAGATAAAAGTAATTTAGAACAAAATAAAGAAAAAAGTCATTATTTTATTGGTAATGTATTAAATGATAAAAATTTAATTATTAAATTAAAAAATTTAAATCAACAATTAAGAACAAAGTATAAACTTCAGGAATCACACGTTAATAATTTAATAACCACTAATTTAATTTATTTAGGATATTTTGATATTGAAACAGCTCAAGTATATATGAATGATATTTTTCAATATTTATTAAAATCAGTTACAAATAAAATAGCACCATTAGAATGTAATATTACAAATTTTAATATTGATAAAGATAGTTCTTTTTTTAAAATAATGCTTCAATATAAAGATAAAAATAATTACTTGGAAAAGATAATTATTCCTTATTTGTATCAAAATGGAATCGTACCTGTCTCAGGAAATAAAAGATATAATAGAAGAGGTTCAATAGATTGTATATTTTTTAAAGATTCAAATATTATTAAACATAAAAAATTTAGAATTATGTCAGAATTTCCAAAAGAAACATTTGAAATAAATAATTTATGTTTAATAAAAGGAACACCTATAAAAATAAGAAGTGGTACACCATCTATTCACGACCAATTAAGTTATGAAATAATAAAAGAATATGTATATGATTTTAATGGACCTATGGGTTCTAATAATAAAATATCTTCTTTATTAGGAAATAAATCATCTAATAATTCAGTAAATAATAAAGAACCCAATATTAATATATCTTCTATAATGAAAAATAGTTCTTCAACTAATAATCAGGTGTCCACAAATAATAATACAAATAGTAATCAATCATCTTCAAATAATAAAAATAATAATAAAAATAATAATAAAAATAGTAATACAAATAAACCTTCCTCAAATAATAAAAATAAAAAAAATGGAATATTTTCTGGATTATTTTAGATAAATATTTTAGATAAATGTTATTCTTATTATAATAAATATAATTAATAATAATTATATTTATTGAATATATTGAATAAAATTATTGTAATATATATTTTCCAAATTTATAAAATAAATAAATTATATAGAAAAATAAAATAAATATAGCAATAGAAAAAATTTTTGAATAAAAATAAAAATAATTAAATCCAGGTTGGGATTGTTTATCTAATTTATTATATTTTATTAATTTTAAACAGATATATTTTAATCCAAGTAATGAATTCCAATTTTTTTGATTTTCTGTTTCATTAAATATTTGTGTTATTAAGGGCATATAATAAATATAACGATTCAATGTTTTATTTGTATAATAATCCCAGTCATGAACTTTTTTTAAAATTTTTTTATCATTTACTGTTTTATTTATAAATGGTCGTGAATAAATCATTGATTGAGTACCAATTGAAATAAGTGCTTTATAAAAAAAATCATTATATGGAAAAATAATAAAAGGTAATGAACCTAAACTTAATATAAAATCATCTTTTTTATGTTTTATACAAAAATCATTGATCTTTGTAGTATGTTTTAAATAAGAAATTTCTTTATCAAATATAAAGTCATCTTCTAAGATTAAAATATTTTGGTAATTATTTTTTTGAGCGTGTTTAAAAATTTCTATATAACTATGCATAATATCATAGGTTGTATTTTGAATAGTAAGGTCCTTAGAACATTTTTTAAATCCTTCGTTAACAACAATAAAAATTTTTTTAGTAGGTTTTACTATATTTAATTGTTTATATATATTTTTTATTTTAGGACTATTTTTTAGTGTTAATATATAAGAAATATCAATAGAATTATCATAAATTCCATATTTGAAATTTAGTTCATTAAATTTATAACAATAACTCATATTATTAAGAATATATATTATTTAAATTATTTTTTCTTTTTTAATTAATTTATATTTTTAATTGTATGTATACCAACTTTTTTAGTTAAGCAGAGTGTTGGACTTTCTCCTTTGCTGTTCCTTTTTTAATCGCTGTTTGTCTCTTTTAAGTTTTCTCTGTTTCCTTTTTTTGGATGTATCTACAAGACTGACTCTCAATATAGTAATTCTATGCTCATGTGCTACAAGACCAGCAGATACTACATCTTCGCCTAATTCACACCAATTTGAGTTGCTATCGTGGTCACACACAACTTTGTCTGCATACTTTTCAAAATACTCCAAATTGTTTGTAATTTCTGCAGTCGTCACTTCAACTTTTTTTTTGTAAACCCTTGTTGTGAGTTCACACTCCCCGCCACTACAATACCCATTATGATCCGACACCTCTTCCTTGAAAAGAATTTCAATTAGAACACTCATTTAATTATTGATATAGTAGTTCGTTGATAAAATTTCTATATATTAATTTAAATCAATTTTTTTACAGTCTTGAAGAACTAAATCTATATAGCATATTTATTCTTCAAGTAAGATAAAAGTAATGTTTTGAAATTAAGTATGTAGCAGATATATGGTTTTACACCTTTTGTCATTAAAAACATTCCAATATATGAATAAAATATTTTATTTTTAATCATATAATTTGTTTGAACAATCAAATAACTTATATTTTTTCATAAATATTTTTTTAGTAGGTAGATAATGGAGTATTATCTGTCATGAATGTAGAAGAATTACTCATATTATTAAGAGTATATATAAATTTTTTTTACTTTTTTTTCAGAATATTTTCTAATTTTTTCTTTTTCTTTATTAATTGATTTATATTTTGTTTTTTATTAAGTAACTCAGTTGTTTTATTTTGAATATTTTTGATATTTTCAAAAAAATGTTGAATTTTTGTCATCTTTTCTATTTGAATATTCAAAATATTTAAATGTAATTTAAATATATCGATTGAATTTTTATTTAATCGATTATCTATATTATTATATTTTTTAGATACATTTTTAGTAAGATTTTTTTTTAAAAAGTTATTTAAAAAAGTTTTATTTTTTTGAATAAGTTCATTTGAAAATTCTAATTGTTCTTCTAAATGAGTAAGTTTATTATTTATTGAATTTGGTTGAAATATAGATTGTAATAATTTATCATTTAATGATATTATTATTTTTAAATTGTCAGTATAAGTTTTTAGTCTTACAATATTATTATTATTATTATTATTATTATTATTATTATTCATCTATTTTCTACTTATATAAAAATATAAGTAGAATTTATGATTTATTAGACATATTATTTAGAGTTATATGAATTATATTCTTTACTATATATTCCTTGTACATTAATACCGTTAAAATTTGTTGATCTATAATCAGGAATTTGTCTTATAGAATTGATAATATTTTGTTTATTTGTTTTTTTAGGAGCACCAGATAATTTATTTGTATTTGCTTGCATTTTACACCTTTTCCCATTTAAAACGCCCATTTAGCGTTCAAAAAAGAAAAGATTTAGGTTTGAACCTATAAAAACAACTGATATACCAGTTTTTATCCACCTCCTTACAGGGTGGTAAAGGTAATTTATTTTAATCCCGTTGGAATTCCTTCGGGCGTTCTTTCTTGTATATAATATGCTTTGCTATACTTAACATATTTATACAACTGTTTTTGTCTCTTGTTAAATACTTATTTGAATAAAACTTTGGAACTTTTTTGTCTTCTGGACTACCAAAATTATACTCATTACAAGTATTGCACTTTAACAAACGAAACTGTGATTTTTTGTTAATACATACATTTTCAACATTATTCCAACAATTACAACACTTTTTACTTGTGTTGTATTCATCAATAAGTAATGTCCTAAATTTTTTTTGTATCAACCGTTTTAAACCAATTCCCATAGTTGAACCTAATCCTTTTATGGAATTTTTATTACTCCAATCACCTATACAAATAACAATATCATCTGGACTTCCAAAAGATTTTTCAATATTATTCATTAATTTATCTTCACTTCTTTGTTGATATGTTTTCTTTCTCCAATTCATTTTTCTATATAATTGTTTATGATAAAATGATTTTGTAAGTTGATTGGTTTGATGTTTTACTCTTATATAATCTTTAAATTTAGCGTAGTTGCTTGTTTTTCCAGTATAATTACTTAATTCAGTTTCTAATTTAATAATATTTGTTTGGTTTAATAAATCACTACTAATAATATTTCTTTTTTTGTTGCTACCCATAATTCGTTTATTTCTTTTAGCTAAACTTTCAGTGTCTCTTTGCATACATGAATATTTTAATTCATTACCTTCATCATCCATCATATAAAGTAGATATTTTTTTCCAGGATCACTACAAACTAATTTTTTATTCTTTAAGGTTTCATTTTGATATTCATTTAAGTCATCAATATAAGGAATTGGTGGTTTTTCTGATTGAATAACTCTTGACCCATATACTTTATCTTCTAATAAATGATGTTTAAATAATAAAGAACAACCAACGCCATCTGTTTGTAATGTAAAATTAAAAATATATTGTGGTTCTTTTTTTTTATTCTTTTTTTTTGATAAGTTAGTAAATCCAAATATTTTTTTATCTATTCTAAAATAACTACTCCATATATCTATTTGATTTTCACTAATATTTTTATTATTTTTTGCTTTTTCACCTTGTTCTGAAAATAAATTAGATAATGTAGCTGTATCAATAGTAATATATTTCGGAATATTACTACTTCGTAAAGAAAGAGGTTGAAATAATTTATTAATAGATTTATTAAGTTCTTTAATTTCTTGATTGATTGCTTCTTTATTTTCTTGTGTTAATTCGTTTTGCTTTTCTTGTATTTTTATTTTTATAATTTCATTTAATTTTTCAAATTCAGCATTCATGTATAAACATGGTTGTAAAAACTTATAAGGATTTTCTTCACAATCATATGGAATAGATTTTTTAATTTCAGGAATAATAAATGGTTGATATTCTAAATACCATGTTTTCATAAATTCAGGAAATTCTAAATGTTTTTCATCTTTTATATCACTATTTTTATTCATTTTCTTTACAATCTTTTTTTCTTTTAGTAATTTTTTATCTTTATTGGTTTCATCTAGAATAAATGTTTTAAATTTCCATAATTGTTTTTTCTTTTCAGTGTTATATTCTTTTTCATTTGTAATAATACTTTTATAATTATCATCATAATATTTACCACCTAGAACATTAATAAAACGAAATAATCTTTTCAAGAAATGTTCTTTTAAATTTGTAGTAATACACGTTTTGATTGTTTTTTTAATGTAAGGAGTTACGTAAGATAATCCTACTAAATTATGCTTTTTATGATTATATATAGGTCTAAATTCTGTTTCATAAAATTGTGTTAGTTCATTAGTTAATTCTGTTTTTTGTGCTTTTCTACCTCGGTTATCTCTTGTACCTAATACCATAATAGAATAACTAATGAAATCTTCATCAAATTTTGGAATTGGTAAATTTTGATGAAATTTGTATAGAGCATAAAGACGAATAAATTGATAAACATCAATCACAATATCATTACATAAAGCAACTAAATCATTTATTTTATTATGAATATTTTCATCTTTAATAATTTTTTTAAGTGGAATTTTAACAGTTTGATAAGAGTTATATTTTTTTATAAAATCGGGTTCATCTGGTGGTTCTTTTTTCTTTTTTATCATTCTATATTATTAATAAAGATATTTCTTTATATACTTTAAACGCATAATTTATATAAATTAAAATATTTTTAATATATATTTTTAATTATTTTCAAGTTCAATATTTTGTTTTAACTTTGCCTTTTTATTTAAATACGCTCTTCTTGCATATTCTTTTTTTTTCTCTATTGGTATTGTTGCAACATAATTAGTTTTTTCACGATATTCTTTATTTTTTTGTATAATTTCATCTTTATGATTTTCATAAAATATTTTATTTCTTTTTGGTGATGTATATGTTTTAAGTTTTTCCTTAAGTTCTATAATTTCATTTTCAAGTAATTTGATTTTATTATGTAAGTCTATATCGTTCATTTAATAATAAATAATATAAATTATTTTTTATATATTTTTTATATATTTTTTATAATATTTTTATAATATTATATAATATGTCTCCACAGAAAAGCGTAGATTATAAAAAAATTGTTATTAATTATTATCTTGTTGAAAATAAAACACAAGATGAAGTATGTAAAATTTTTAAATGTTCTCGCAGAAGTTTAATGAGATGGGTTGAAAAATATGAAAAATATGGTGTTATCTCTGGATATAAAAGAAACGCAATAGCATATAAAGTTTATCAAAAACATATTTCATTTATATTAGAAGAAATAAATAATAATAAAACAATAACAATAGAAGATTTACTTTATTTATTACAAAATAAATTTCCAGATTTACAATTAAGTAAAACACATTTACATAGATTAATTCATGATAATAATATTACTTTAAAATTAACAAGAATAAGACATGAACCTGTAAAAAGATTTGGAAAAGATATAGATATAAATAATAAATTGAAAGAATTTTATAAAGAAATAAAAAAATATAAGATAGAAGATATTATTTGTATTGATGAGACAAGCATAAAATCTTTACAAAAACGAAATCATTGTTATAGTGAAAAAGGAAAAAGATGTGTAATAAAAACACATTCACAAGAAGTATTCAAAAAATATACTGGTGTATTTGCAATATCCTATGATGGAATAGTAGGTTGGGATTTATATGAAAAAAGTGGAATAAATGCTGATAGAATGGTTGAATTTGTAAAGAAAAATATAACTGATAAATATAAAAATAAATTAATTATTATTGATAATGCAAGTAGTCATAAAAACCAAAAAGTAAAAGAGATTATAAATGAAGATAATACTTTGCTGTATACAGTTCCTTATCAGCATTTCACAAATTCAATAGAAAATTATTTTAGTATGTTTAAATCAAGATTACAAAAGTTAAATGGATTATCTTATAATGAATTAAAAAATAATATAAAAAAAGTAATAAAAGAGATCCCTAAAGAAAAATATAAAAATATTATGAAAGGTGCATATGAAAGAGAAGATAAATATATATCAAAGAAAAATACAACAAAGATAAAGAAAAACTATTTATAAAATTTTTTCTCATTTAAAATGGGCGTTTTAAATGGGAAAAGGTGTAATTAATTTAGGTG
>Ga0209284_10006806_pt1 | contig 10735 bp, 9 predicted proteins | sample FRY03_FD_187211 | JGI IMG/M metagenome (GOLD analysis project Ga0209284, IMG submission 187211) | Freshwater microbial communities from Lake Fryxell liftoff mats and glacier meltwater in Antarctica - FRY-03 (SPAdes) (version 2) | ecosystem: Environmental > Aquatic > Freshwater > Ice > Glacier... | reverse complement strand
AACCGAACGTCGCAGGGACATAGCTTAGATAATCCAAACTATTTTCTTACATCTTCATCGAGTTATCCTTATACATCAAACTACGATGTTTATCTTTGATAAGTTAAAAAAAAAAGGAATGACACGCACAATTGAAAACTTAGTCTTTAAAGGAGGCGGAGTACTAGGAATAGCCTACGCTGGAGCCATAGAAGCTTTAGAAAAAGAAGGTGTACTGAGTCAGGTAAAACGAACAGCGGGCACCTCGGCAGGTGCTGTAGCTGCTACACTTATTAGCCTAGGTTACTCCTCTAAAGAGATAGTAGAAGTACTAGGAGATACTAATTTCAAGAAGTTTCAGGATGACCTAAATCCGCTAAAACTCACCAAAAAATATGGGCTCTATCGAGGCGAAAAGCTACTCAACTGGATAGAGGAAATCATCGAGCAAAAGACGGGCAACAAGAATCTCACATTCGCTGAGCTAGAGGAGCAGGGATATAAGACGCTAAAAGTATTTGCATCAGACCTTAACACTGCCACTCTTACAGAGTTTTCTTGCCAAAAAACTCCAGACGTTAAAATAGCAGAAAGCATACGTGCGAGTATGTCAATTCCCCTTTTCTTTGATGCCTGGAAATTTCCTGACGGAAAGCCTAATAATCATATCTATGTGGATGGCGGAGTCCTCTACAATTATCCTATTACTGCATTTGACAATTTAGATAAAACACTTGGTTTTTTTATTGATATCAACGAGGAAGATGACGGACTAGACTTCAATGATGTCAGCTCCTATCTCAAGCATCTATTTCGCACCGTACTCAATGCACAGAATGTAGACTTTTTCAAAACCTTAGAAAGTAAAAAAACTACGGTTATAATCCAAAATAAGGGAATAGCTATCACTAACTTTAGCCTAAGCAAGGAGCAGCAAGACATACTCTACAGAGAAGGGAGGCAAGCTACACTCAATTATTTCAAAGCCTTGAAACAGGTTTAGTACATTTAAGAAAAAAAGTTTTATGGATTTACTTAGCTGTAGTACATTCGCGAAAAACCAATAATTAATGAAAATCAACGGACACTCACACCTACTGCCTTATCCTGAGCAAATACCCCAGTTCATGAAAGACAAAGAAATCTTCTGGATAGACAGTGACCGTAAGTTTATGCGACAGAAAAAGTGGTCTAGGCCTATCACTGCAGACAGTTTTTTCTTAAATGAAAAGCTCGAGTGGATGGATGAAAATAAGATAGACCACGCAGTGGTACTAAACCTATCTCAGCTATACGGCAATGGCCTTACGCAGAGTGATATGAAACAGGCCTTGAGATTTCAAAATGATTTTAATGCTGAGGTGCAAGCAGATAACAACGGAAGGTTTACAACTGGGTTTGTAGTACACGCGGGTTTCGTAGAAGGTGCTTTATGGGAAATAGAACGCTGTGTAGAAAAACTAGGGATGAAAGTACTCTGCCTACCTACTCATTATCTCAATACAGCTGGTAAATGGAGGGTGATTTTCAATAAAGAAACGGAGCCTATCTTAGAACTAGCAAACAAATACAAGCTAGCCATAGAAGTGCACCCATACGATGGTGAGAAATTTATAAAACTAGAAGATAAATCTTGGAGGTTTCACCTGATATGGATGCTAGCTCAATGTGCAGACTCCTACCACTTCTACACCCTCAATGGATACTATGAAAAATATCCCAATATACGAACTTGCTTTGCACACGGTGGGCAGCTTAATCATATCAATATTGGTAGAAGAACACAAGGTTTTGACGGCAGACCAGACCTATTTGAAGGAATGGAGCGACCACGTAAGGCCGTTGGGCATCCTAATATTTACTTTGATACTTTAGTGCATGACACTATTTCCTTTGAGGTAATGCTAAGAAGGCAGCAATCTACTGATCAGATACTGATGGGATTAGACGACCCTTATCCTCTAGGTGAGATGGAAAGCGAAAAACAAAGTAGCTATCCGGGAAAATTACTAGACCTAGCCTTAGCAGAAGGTCTTATAAACGATAAGCAGCACGCTGAAATTTGGGAAGATAACGTGGTAAAATGGCTATACGGAGACGATACGCAGGCATTTTACGATAGAATAAAGTCTTAAAAATATACATACTACTTGTAAGCGTGAATAACGCGAAGAAGTCTAGGTGCATTTTTGTACAAAGAATAATATATGGCGGCACAAAACATTGCAATCATCTACGGAGGAAAATCTACCGAACACGAGGTATCCATACGCTCTGCTAGAAACATAGCTAAAGCAATAAACACAGCTAGATATACGCTATGCCTGATAGCAATAGCAAAGGACGGGAGTTGGTATGCCAAATCTCTAGAAGAGCTCCTTGCTGAGAATGTGGTTTTGCATTCTAAAAATAGACTCAGTCTGCTTCCTGGAGGAGATAGAGGTGTATTAATAAATCAAAATACAAACTTGGAACTACCAAAACTAGCAGCCATATTTCCTATAGTACATGGTACAGGTGGAGAAGATGGCAGTCTGCAGGGTCTGCTAAAAACAATGAACATACCCTTCGTAGGACCGGGAGTTATAGGCTCAGCTTTGTGCATAGACAAGGAAATAACTAAAAGAGTACTTAGCGAGGCTGGGATAGCTAATAGCAAGTTTTTAGCCTACCACAGTTCACAGCGAAACCAAATCACATACGAAAAGTCTCAAGCAGCTCTTGGGGTACCGATGTACATCAAGCCGCCAAATCTGGGTTCATCTGTAGGAATAAGTAAAGTGACGACCAAAAGAGAATTTGACGTAGCTATAGATGAAGCTCTGAAATATGATAGAAAAGTACTCATAGAGCAAAGCATAGTAGGCCGTGAGATAGAATGTGCCGTATTGGGCAATGCAGACGTACAAGCATCTCCTGTAGGTGAAGTAGTTACCAATCAAGATAGCCATACGTTCTACGACTATGCAGCCAAGTACACAGACGCCAATGGATCTGTGACTATGATACCTGCACAACTGGACGAAGCCACCCAAAACCGTATCAGAGAAATAGCGATAAAAACCTACAAAGCTCTCAACTGTGAAGGTATGGCACGCGTTGACGTCTTCTTGACAGATAGCGGAGAGATTATAGTAAACGAAGTAAATACACTGCCGGGGTTTACAGACATCAGCATGTATCCTAAACTATGGGAAGTTGGAGGAATAGCCTACTCTGAGCTCATCTCCAAGTTAATAGAGCTTGCAATAGAACGAAGTAAGGAAGAGGATAAGGTGCAGACGAGTGTTTAATCAAATTAGGATTGAATAAATACTACAAGACCTCATCTCTGAACTAAGTAACAAATAGTTGCCGTCAACAGTAAACTCTAGAAGAGAATCCGTCCAAAAATTTACAATCCATAGACATCCTGTGTTTACATGTTATTATCTAGTAGCAGTTGTGCTGAACTTACTAGTCTACTTTTGTTTCTATTAATAAAAACTAATATGAAAAAAAGTGTCTATTTCCTATTAATCGTGTTCTTATCGTCTACAGTGGCTTGTGTGCCGGCTCGTAAGTTGGAAGAACTACAAGTTAAGTATGATACCCTACAAAGTGATTTTGATGCATTAAAAACGCTTAAAGAATACGGGGACAACCTGTTGACTTCGCTCAAAGCTCAATATATTGCTTTGGAAGCTGAGTATGAAACTACTAAGGCTGAGTTTGGTAAGCAAAAAGTAGATTATGAGCGTGTTCAAGAATCGTATGAATTATTAAACAAGAACTATAAGAGCCTAGTAAATAGTAATGAGAGTACCAAAAAAGACTTGCGTTATGAGCTAGAAAGGCTAGACAAACAGCTGGATGAGAAAAAACGCGAATTGTTTGCTAAGGAAAGTAGGCTTACCGAGAAAGAGAATGAAACCACTAAGCTTAAAACTTCTTTAGATGCATTAGCAGTATCACTAAAAGAAAGAGAGAAGCGAGTAAACGAGCTTGAGGCTAAACTTGCTGCTCAAGAAAAAGCAGTATCTGACCTCAAGAATAAGCTTACTGAGTCACTTATAGGATACAAAAATAGTGGCATTAGTGTGGTAGAAAAGAACGGCAAAATCTATGTATCATTGGATAACAGCTTGTTATTTGCCTCTGGCAAAACAGATATAGACTCCAAAGGAAAGACGGCACTGCTTAAAGTAGCAGAGAGCTTAAAAGACTTAGAAGATTTTGATATTATGGTAGAAGGGCACACAGACAATCAGCCTATGAACTCCGCTACTATTACAGACAACTGGGACCTGAGTGTACTCAGAGCTACATCTGTAGTAAGATACATGACCACAGAAGGGAACATGGATCCTATCAAAATAATACCAAGTGGACGTAGTAAGTATGTACCTGTAAATACTGCAGATACAAAGGAAGCTAGAGCAGAGAATCGTAGAATAGAAATCATCCTTTCTCCTAAACTAGATCAGTTGATGAGTATTATAAAGTAAGATTAAAATATTAAAAAAGGGTTCGCTGTGACACACAGCGAACCCTTTTTTTGTGCTATAGATAGTCACTTAAGCTGCGAATAGCTACTTCTTCTGCCCCAGCAAATATGCTTTCATAAACGGCTCTAAATTACCATCCATTACTGCTTGTACATTACTGGTCTCTTCACCTGTTCTCACGTCTTTTACTAGCTTATACGGGTGCATTACATAGTTACGTATCTGACTGCCCCACTCTATTTTCATCTTACCGTTTTCTATATCTGCACGAGCATCTTTCTGCTTACGTAGCTCTATATCATACAGTTGAGACTTTAGCATCTTCATGGCTTCTTCTTTGTTGGCCAGCTGAGAACGAGCTTGTTGGCATACTACCATAATACCAGAGGGTTTATGCGTCAGCTGTACTTTAGTCTCCACCTTGTTCACGTTTTGACCACCGGCTCCTCCACTTCTAGAGGTCTGCATGTCTATATCGCCCCAGTTGAGTTCTATCTCTATGCTATCGTCTACTAACGGATATATATAGGCTGACGCAAAACTCGTATGTCTACGTGCACTACTGTCAAACGGAGAAATTCTAACCAAACGATGCACTCCGTTATCTCCTTTCAAATATCCAAAGGCAAAATCTCCACTTATTTGGATTCTAATCGACTTAATACCTGCTACATCGCCGTCTACTTGGTCTAAGACATCTGCTTTGAAACCATTATTCTGTGCCCACATGATATACATACGGCTGAGCATACTCGCCCAGTCATTGCTCTCTGTACCCCCAGCACCTGCATTTATCTCTAATATAGCATCCAGTTGGTCTTCTTCACCACTGAGCATATTTTTAAACTCCAGATCTTCTAGCTTTAGCAGTGTTTTCTGATAGTTACTCTTTATCTCCTCATCTACCTCCTCTCCCATTTCTTTAAACTCTAGCAGCACTTCTATCTCCTCTGCACCTGAATTCACACCTGACCATGCATCTGTCCAGATTTTCTTTTTCTTGATGTTTCGTAAGTGGAATTCTGCTTTTTTAGGATCATTCCAGAAGCTAGGGTCTAGTGTCTGCTGCTCCTCCTCGGCTATGAGAGCTAGGTTTTTGACTAAGTCAAAGATAGTCCGCAAGCTTAGCTGTACGGTCTTTAATGTCGTTGAATTGATCAGATGTCATCTTGGGGCGAAATTAATTAGTTATACGTGAAATAGCATAAAAAAATGCCAACCGATCTCTCGAATAGCGTTTCAGACTTTAATCCTAACTTCTTACTTGCCTCCAAACAGATACGATACGCCTAGGTAGCCCATCATATTTTTGTTACGGAAACGGTCGTTGCCGTCATAGCCTATTTTGTCTTCTGAAGTATATTCAGTAAATACAAGTCCAACTCCAAGATCCATTCCAAGTCTTTGGGTCACGTTATAGGTCAGGTTTAGCGTAGAGTTCAGGCTACCAAGGTCATTATCTCCAATGAGTAGAACATTTACACTAGTAGGTGAAGAAATTACGCTCTGATTAGCTGGCACCGGACCATTTGCCTGTGAAGCTTTTCCTGGACCAAAAGACTTATAATCACTTTCACCACCAAAACTTATACCAACAACATCTATGTCAAAACTAAGAGATATTCTTTCTGTAAAAACATATCCTAAACGAACGTATAGGTTAGCAAAATTATTTTGAACTGAATATTGAGTAATAGTATCTACCTGATCATCATTTACTGTATACTTAGCTGGTGCTGTAGTGTACTCTAAGTTATTTCCGTTGAAAACACTTATTCTTACTCCCGGATTGATATGAAACTTATTACTTAATACATTAAACTCACGCTCTGCTCCTAGAGTAAACATAGCAGCTCCTGCTCCTAACGATGCTCCTGCGTTTACTCTATACTGAGCCATAGCTCCTAAGCTACTAGCTAGCACTAACGCCATCATTACTATTTTTTTCATTTTTTATAAATAATTATTTAGTTGATTCTGTTAACAATCATAAACGGTTAAGATTTAAAATCCTTACACCGTAAGGCATAAAAAAAGAGCTTAACTAAGCTCTCCTTTTATTTTATCTCTTATTTCTTTTATTTCTTCCCTGTTTGCAGGTCGATCTACTTTTAGCATCAGCTCTAGCAGATACTCCATATCAGTCATATCTCCTATTTCTTCCTCGGCTACATATCCAAGATCAAAGTTGCCTTTCTCAGTAATGTAAGCACTAGCAAGTCTACATATCTTTACTATAGTAGGGTCTTCTTCCTCTAGAGCTAGCACTCTGATCTCTGCTAGTTGTGCTACCGCTTTGTCAGCATCAAATTTCTTTGTAACGTCTTTCAGTAAGTTATTGACAGCTAAATTAGCTTTTGCTTCTCTCATTTTATTCTATTATTTAAGTGCGAAAATAATTTTAAACGCCCCAAAATCCATAGACTTTTTATACAGATAGTCTATTCTGTTCACTTTTTAAAAACAATAAACATTCTTGCACTCTATAATCTATTGTAGACTAGATAGTTATCTTTGTTCTTCATTTGTACTTAATAACAATTCCATAACTAATCTGTTGCTAATAATTATATGCTTGCTGAGATAATCACCATTGGAGACGAAATACTAATAGGTCAGACTGTAGATACTAACTCTGCGTGGCTCGGTGAGCACCTCAATAAATATGGAATAGAAGTAATTCAAATCACATCTATTAATGATAAAAAGGCTAGCATAGTATACGCTCTACAAGATGCAGAAAAGCGTGCTGACGTAATCCTCATCACAGGCGGCCTAGGTCCTACTAAAGATGATATTACCAAAAAGGTGCTCGCAGATTACTTTGGTGCTAAACTCATTATAAATGAAGGTGCCTTAGAAAACATAAAAGATATCTTTCACCGCCGTGGCAGAGAGGTACTACAGATTAATGTAGACCAAGCCTCAGTACCTGACAATTGTGAAGTAATACTCAATAGCAAGGGAACAGCACCGGGTATGTATTTCGAAGAAAAGGGAAAAATATACGTGAGTATGCCAGGTGTGCCTTATGAGATGAAGGCTATGATGGATCAGGTAGTTTTTCAAAAACTAAATGCCAAAGGAGATAATTACACTATAGTGCACGATACTATCACAGTAGTAGGTGTGCCAGAGTCTCACTTATCAGTAGCTATAGAAAGTATAGAAGATAATCTACCACCTCACGTTAAACTAGCCTATCTGCCGCATCTTAACTTAGTACGACTAAGACTGAGTGGTAAATCCGCAGAACATACTGCTGATGAGCTTAGACTTGGCATAAAAACTGCTTTTGACCAGATTAAATCGATCATAGGTGATGTATGGTTTGATGGAGACCATAACCTACCCGAGATAGTGGGTGATTTATTAAAAGCCCATAAACAAACCATAGGCACTGTAGAGTCATGCTCAGGAGGTTTTGTAGCTCATAATCTCACTGCAGTAGCAGGCAGCTCAGCATATTACAAAGGCAGTCTATTGACGTATGCGGATGAAACTAAGGTAGCCATAGCAGGTATAGATCAAGCTATGCTCAATGAGTATGGTGCAGTAAGTGAACAAGTGTGCGAAGCAATGGCCCGCAATGCTAAGGCTAAGCTAGAAGTAGACTATTGTATCTCTACTACAGGAATAGCTGGTCCAGATGGCGGAACCTCAGATAAGCCTGTAGGTCTTGTTTTTATAGGCTTAGCTAAGCCTAACGGCACTGTAGAAGTGAAAAGATGTGAGTTTCACGGTACTCGATTACAGATCATAGAAAGAACCGCTTATACGGCGTTGGATATGGTGAGGAGAGCGGTTATTTCATAAAGTACTAAAATTGTATACTTCCTGAGAAAATCAGCTATTTAACTCTCAACGATTGCCTTCACCACTCGCACGCCATCTAAAGCAGCACTGATTATTCCTCCAGCAAACCCTGCTCCTTCTCCACATGGATAGAGATTAGTCAGCTCGATATGATGTAGTTCTTTAGTGCGAGGAATACGCACAGGTGCACTCGTTCTGCTCTCTGGAGCCGTGACTATTGCGTTTTTATGGTCAAAGCCTTTTAGTTTATTAGTCACGGCTCTTAAACCTTCTCGCAAGCGATAGTTAATTTCAGCAGGATATAGTTCATTCAAATCTACACTTTTCATTCCAGGATTATAGCTGCTCTCATTTAGATTAGAGCTTTTCTTTTCTGCTAGGTAGTCTGTTAGGTTTTGGGCAGGTACTTTAAACTCTCCTCCACCCATTGTATAGGCTTTCTGCTCTATTGATTTCTGAAACTCTAATCCTGCCAAAGGTCCGTGAGATTTAAATGCCTTCCACTCTTCCTCTCCTATCTCTGTTACCCAACCACTATTAGCATACTCCCCATTTCGCTTGCTAGGGCTCCACCCATTTACCACCACTTCTCCATTATCTGTGGCTGCAGGTGCTATAATACCGCCCGGACACATACAAAAAGAGAATGCTCCTTTCCCCTTTACCTGAGTGACAAGACTATAAGATGCCGGAGGTAGAATCTTGGCATTCTGCTCATTGTGATACTGTATAGTGTTGATCAGCGTTTGTGGATGCTCTATTCTAAATCCCATGGCAAACGGCTTAGCTTCTAAGGCTATTTTCTTATCGTGTAGTAAATAGTAAATATCTCGGGCACTGTGACCTGTAGCCAGTATTACATAATTACATGATTCCCATTGCCCGTTTACCGCTAGTTTGGTTAGGGTATTTCCTTCGTACTCTAAGTCAGTAAGCTTCGCTCCAAAACGAACCTCTCCACCTCTTTCTATGATAGTTTCTCGCAGTTTCTCTATGATTTCCGGCAGCTTATTAGTACCAATGTGCGGATGAGCTTCGTACAGAATATTTTCATCTGCTCCGTGTAGTACGAAGTATTCCAATATTTCTTGAATCTTACCTCGCTTCATTGAGCGAGTATACAGTTTACCATCAGAAAATGTACCTGCTCCACCTTCACCGTAGCAATAGTTAGACTCTTTATTCATCTCACCTGCTCTATTGAGTTTAGCTACGTCTCGGCGTCTTTGCTTTACGGCTTGACCTCGTTCTATCACTATGGGTTTCATTCCCATTTGCAAGCATTGCAGTGCTGCAAATATTCCCGCAGGGCCAAAACCGACTATATGTAGAGTCTCCTCTTTTTTTAGAGGTAAAAAATCAGGCACTTTCAGCTCCTCAGGGAAGTCAGCATCCGTAAAAACCTCCAGCCTAAGGTTGTATTTTATATTTAATTTACGGGCGTCTAATGACTTTTTAAGCGTCACTATAACGTTTATTTTGGCATTCACTTTACCTACCCTCGTTTTTAGCCACGACTGTAAATCATCTCTATTTTGATGATACTCAATTATGGGAATACTTATTTCTACTATGTCTCTAGCCACTATACTTTTCCAAGAAATGTCCACAAAGATTTTATAAAACTTGAATATAGAGCACCTTTGTTCTCAACAAGATGACAAAATCAATATCTGAACTGAAAGATTACGTAGCTCAAACGCGTAGAGACATAGTACGAATGGTACACGGAGTGCAGTCTGGCCATCCTGGAGGATCTCTTGGCTGTACTGAGTTTCTTACTGTTTTATACCAAAATGTATTGAGACATAATTCTGCTAATTTTAATATGGATGCCAAAGACGAGGATGTATTCATCTTATCCAACGGGCATATTTCTCCTGTATTTTACAGTGCATTAGCCCACAGTGGCTATTTTCCCGTGTCAGAGCTTGCTACTTTCAGAAAGCTAAATACTAGGCTGCAAGGTCATCCTACCACACACGAAGGTTTGCCGGGAGTGCGTATAGCGTCAGGATCTTTAGGACAAGGACTATCAGTAGCTTGCGGTATAGCCCAAGCTAAGAAAATCAACAATGAAGATAAATTAGTTTATGTACTTATGGGCGATGGCGAGCTTCAAGAAGGCCAGATATGGGAAGCAGTGATGTACGCAGCTCATAACAAAGTGGATAATCTAATAGCTACCGTAGACGTAAATGGTCGTCAGATAGATGGTGACACGAAAGACATAATGGGCTTTACAGAGCTTAAATCTAAATTTGAAGCATTTAACTGGAATGTAATTTCTATGGATGGCAATAATCTAGAAGACGTACAAGACACACTAAGCAAAGCAGGTGTACTGAGCGGTAATGGCAAGCCTATCTGTATACTTATGAATACAGAAATGGGCAACGGAGTCAATTTTATGATGGGGAGCCATGAGTGGCACGGTATAGCACCTAACGATG
>Ga0209284_10006803_pt1 | contig 10741 bp, 4 predicted proteins | sample FRY03_FD_187211 | JGI IMG/M metagenome (GOLD analysis project Ga0209284, IMG submission 187211) | Freshwater microbial communities from Lake Fryxell liftoff mats and glacier meltwater in Antarctica - FRY-03 (SPAdes) (version 2) | ecosystem: Environmental > Aquatic > Freshwater > Ice > Glacier... | reverse complement strand
GCGGTGGTAAGTGGACAAGTCACTGCTGGCTTAACAGCAACTTTGGCTGGTGCCTACCGCGTAATCGCTACCGATACGAGTTCGAGCTGTTTTGATACTTCTGCCACGGTAACGGTAACGGTAAATGCTGCACCAACAGCAACACTAACCGCTGCGGGCCCAACCACTTTCTGCGCTGGCGGCTCGGTGGTGCTGAATGCTGCCCCTGCAACGGGTATGAGTTATGTATGGTTATTAAATGGTGCGGTGGTAAGTGGACAAGTCACTGCTGGCTTAACAGCAACTTTGGCTGGTGCCTACCGCGTAATCGCTACCGATACGAGTTCGAGCTGTTTTGATACTTCTGCCACGGTAACGGTTACGGTAAATGCCGCACCAACAGCAGCACTCACCGCTGCGGGCCCAACTACTTTCTGCGCTGGCGGCTCGGTGGTGCTGAATGCTGCCCCCGCAACGGGCGTAACCTATGCTTGGTTGCGCAATGGCGTGGTGGTTGCTGGACAAACCGGCGCGAGCTTAACAGCAACGCTGGCGGGTGCCTACCGCGCGCTTGTAACCAACACCAGCAGCTGTTTTGATACTTCTGCCACGGTAACGGTAACGGTAAATGCCGCACCAACAGCAGCACTCACCGCTGCGGGCCCAACTGCTTTCTGCACTGGCGGCTCGGTGGTGCTGAATGCTGCCCCTGCAACGGGCGTAACCTATGCTTGGTTGCGCAATGGCGTGGTGGTCGCTGGACAAACCGGCGCGAGCTTAACAGCAACGCTGGCGGGTGCCTACCGCGTGCGTGTAACCAACACCAGCAGTTGTTTTGATACTTCTGCCACGGTAACGGTTACGGTGAATGCCGCACCAACAGCAGCACTCACCGCTGCGGGCCCAACTACTTTCTGCGCTGGCGGCTCGGTTGTGCTGAATGCTGCCCCCGCAACGGGCGTAACCTATGCTTGGTTGCGCAATGGCGTGGTGGTCGCTGGACAAACTGGCGCGAGTTTAACAGCAACGCTGGCGGGTGCCTACCGCGTGCTTTTAACCAACACCAGCAGTTGTTTTGATACTTCTGCCACGGTAACGGTTACGGTAAATGCCGCGCCCACCGCGGGTCTGTCGGCCACAGGCAGCACTACTATTTGTGAAGGGGGTACAGTGGCGTTAAATGCAACGCCTGCAACCGGCGTAACGTATGTTTGGTTGCGCAACGGCGCAGTTGTGAGCTCACAAACCGCCGCTACCCTCAACGCAAGCTTGGCGGGTGCCTACCGCGTGCGGGTAGAAAATACTTCTGGTTGTTTTGACACCTCGGCTGCGGTAACGGTAACGGTTAATCCGCGGCCAGTTGCAGCAGTCATTACTTCATCGGCTACTTCCGACACCTTGTTTTCATCGGTAGCTACAGGCAACCAATGGTTCTTAAATGGAACGGCTATCGCAGGGGCCACCGCCCAAACTTTAGTGATTACCCAAAATGGCAGTTACAGAGCCGTAGTAACCGACGGCAACAGTTGTGCCTCCGATAGCTCTAACGCAATCAATATGCTGAATGTTAGTGTGCAAGAGACATTTGGATTAGAACTTAACCTCTATCCAAACCCTACTAACGGCAAAGCCTGGATCAGCTTAGATTTACCAACGCAGGGCACCCTGGAAATAGAAGTGCTAACCACAACGGGACAACGGGTGTTTTTTGAGCAACAGCGCGATGCCGATGGTTTTGTGCAGTTCGAATTAAACATACAAAACTTGGCAGACGGACTTTATTTGGTGCGGGTGCAACAAGCTGCCTACACCGCCATACGCCGGTTGGTAGTTCGGAAGTAATTATCAGTAGCGCATCGGAAGCAATTAGCAGCAGCGAATGATGAAACAAATCAGGCGGGCCATGTGGTCCGCCTGATTTGTTTTTAAAGCGTTCTGGTTGCGAAAACTAATTTATTTAACCTCTAAAAGCGCATCCACACTTTGCCTCGCCACAGCATGGTAATTTGGGCGCGCCTTGGCATAAATGCTCCGCGCCAAAGCAATCGAGCCACTTTCTTTCATCGCTTTGTAAGTTGGCATGAGGAATTTTCGGCGACCAACTTCCACCAAAAACTGCTCCAAGGACTTGGCAAAAATGCCGTTTTTCTGAGCATAATCAGGCTGATTTTTCATTACCAAACTAAACCAAACACTCAAAATTTCTGCGTTGGTGCTGCTGCTGAAGTTGAATTGCTCGTCAAGTGATGGAATGAGCTTGGCGTTGGCCGCTTCAAATCCACGGATGAAATAAACCCACTCGTGCGTACTCCAAGCTGCATGTTGCTGCTGGGGGAGATTTTCGCCAGCGATTAATTTAGTACGCCAAGCATCTATTTGGGCAAAACGGGCACTGGCAGGTTTCGGACAATCCGCTGGCAATCCCGTGCCATAAATCCAGTTTTGTATGTCAATGCCTGCCAAAGCATCTGCCCCGAGCGAATCGGTTAAAATTTGCACGAAACGCTCGGTGTGCATGCTACTGAAGGCATTTTCGCTGAAATACGTCCGTAAAAAAGCATCAAATTTTTCACGACCCACCGTTTCATCAATTAAGCGCAAAAAGTAATAGCCCTTGTCGTAAGCAATCGGACCCACGCCATCATCTGGGTCGGTGCCGGCCATGTTGGCTTTCAAACTGGTTTTGGCTAGCTCCCCTTTAGCGGTCAGATCGGCAATTTCTTCTACCAGATCGGCATAACCAATGCCCGCGAGCATTTCTGAATAGTCACGCCCATAAACAGCCTCCATAATGCGGTTTTCGAAATAAACCGTGAAGCCTTCGTTGAGCCAAAAATCGTCCCAAGTAGCATTGGTTACCAAATTACCGCTCCAGCTGTGGGCAAGCTCGTGAGCAATTAAGGATACCAAAGAACGGTCACCGGTAATGATGGTCGGCGTGGCGAAGGTCAAACGTGGATTTTCCATGCCGCCAAACGGGAAGGAAGGCGGTAGCACCAGCACGTCGTACTTTCCCCAAGCATAAGGACCATACAAAGCCTCTGCGGCTTCTAGCATTGCCTCCATCTCCCCAAATTCATACACCGATTTTTCGAGCATCGCAGGCTCAGCATAAACGCCCGTGCGTGGACCGACCGATTTATAAGCGATGTCACCAACGGCCAAGGCCATCAGGTAAGCCGGCACCGGAATTTCCATTTCAAAGTTGTAACGGCCATCGGCACTGCGCTCAGTAGGATTGGTGGCGCTCATCAAGGCCAGCATACCAAGAGGTACTTGGATGCTGGCGGTGTAGCGGTAGCGGAGTCCCGGACTGTCTTGACAAGGCAACCAAGTGCGGGCCAAAATCGCTTGACTTTGTGTGAAAAGGAAGGGGTGTTTTTTACCGGCTGTTTGTGCCGGCTCCAGCCACTGCAGTGCCCGCGCCCCAGGCTGGGTGCTGTAAACGATGCGCACCTTTTGGGAAGAAGGGAGCAGCGGAAGACGCAACGCCTGGCCTAAAATCGGGTCTTTTTGGCCCAAATCAAAGGCAACGGCTGCACCATCTACCAGCACGCTGTCGATGTTGAGGTCGTAGGTGTCGAGTACCAAACTGTCGCCATGTTCCGGCGCTAGCGTCCATTCGGCTGCTCCACGCAGTTGTTGCTGCTCGAAGTCCACAGTAAGCTGCAAATCGAGGGCATCAACCCGGCTTTCGGCGGGCCGCGCATAGCTATGAGGGTCGGTAATGTAGGGCGATTCCATGGTTGTAGTAGTAGGATTAGAGGTGCATGCGGCCATAAGCAACGGCAGCCAGAGCCCCGCCGCTATTTTATTTAAAAAGAGATGCTTCATGCCTCAAAGATAAAAATGCTGGCGCCAGATGCAACTGCGGTGGTCATGCTTAAATTGGGTAGGTTGCAGCTTTACCTAGAAATATAGGCCATAAAGCGTCGTGAAGTGTTTTAGTCGAGCGCGAGAAAGCCGCATAATCTTTTCCTTAGCTCAGGAATTTAAAATCGACTGGCTTGCTACGCTAAACTATAGACCTGCTTTTTGTAACTCGTTGAGGTAGGTAAATAGATCTGATTCATGTGCGAGGCGCAATTTTTTACGGAGTCTGCTCCGGGCTTTATTGACCCCTGCCACGGTGATGGTCTTGAGGTGAGCAATTTGCTGGCTGTTGAGGTGAAGATAAATGTAGGAGGAAAGCCGCAGTTCTTCCTCGGTGAGTGCAGGGTGCGTGAGCAGTAATTTTTGCTCGAAATCTGTGGGGAGTGCATCTAGTGGCTGGTTGTTGAAATGGGCAGCGAGCTGTACTTGTTTCACCAAATCATACACCTCAAGGGCTACATCTTTGAGGCTTTCTACCTCAATGGCTTGGGGCAGCATATGTTGCATCAAGTGATCTAGCACCTTGTCTTTGGCCTCCAACCGGGCTTTTAGCTGCAATACCTGCTTGTTGAGGGCTTGCCAATGTACTGAACCAGCTTCTAACGCGTCTGCATTGTCTTGTACAGTAGCGTGTAACATGCTTTTCGTTTTTTTTCTGGCCAAAAACATTTCATCGACGTCACCAAGCATAGGTTTGGGTTGCCTTTTTTTCCAGAACATAAAAATACTGAAGCAAAGTAAGGCGGCTATTGCCAGCCAATAGATCCCCCTTTCCAAAGTCACAAACTCCAAAACGGAATCCAGCAGCATTGAACATGGTATAGACAAATAGGTGAAGCCAACGGACATCCAGCTAGTTTTACATGTTTTGGTGGGGAAGCGCACCGCAGTCCTTCGTAAAAGTAGGATAACAGTGTTTAGACAATACATGCAAGTATAAAATATTTGTCAGTCTGCACCAAATGTTTCATCAAAATTTTACTTGCCTTTTGCAGAGCTTGCTTTTGTGTTAGCCCGATTTTGTAACTTGCTGCTTCAATATGGCTGCACCACACAAACTCTTTTTGCTCGACGGCATGGCGCTGGTTTTTCGGGCTTATTTCGCTTTTGCGACCAATCCGCGCGTTACTTCCAAAGGGCTCAATACGTCAGCGGTTTTTGGTTTTGCGTTGGCTTTGTTGGATTTATTGGAAAAGGAAAAACCAACCCACATTGGGGTGGTGTTCGATACCAGCGCGCCTACCCAGCGACACATCGACTACCCGGCTTACAAGGCCCAACGCGATGCTATGCCTGAGGATTTGGCCAAGGCCTTGCCCTACATCGACCAAATGATTGAGGCCTTTCACATCCCAGTGATTAAAATGCCCGGGTACGAGGCGGATGATGTAATAGGCACCCTCGCTTGGCAAGCTGCTGCCGAAGGGTTTGAGGTGTATATGGTAACGCCTGACAAGGATTTTGGGCAATTGGTAAAGGACAACGTATTTATTTATAAGCCTGCCCGCATGGGCAGCGGTGTCGAAATTTTGGGTATTCCAGAGATTTTGGCCAAGTGGGAAATTGAGCGGGTGGACCAAGTAATCGACATCTTGGGTTTGTGGGGCGACGCAGTCGATAACATCCCCGGCGTGCCTGGGATAGGTGAAAAAACATCCAAAAAGCTCATCGCTGAGTTCGGTAGTATCGAAAAATTGTTAGACAGTACCGATCAGTTGAAGGGCAAGCAGAAAGAAAATGTAATCAACTTTCGGGAGCAAGCCTTGCTTTCGAAGCGATTGGCGACCATCATTACCGATGTGCCCGTTGATTTTGACCCTAAAGCACTCATCCTTGATCCTCCCAATGAACCAGCCATTCGAGAACTATTTCTGGAGCTCGAGTTCCGCACTTTGTTGCGGCGGGTATTGGGCGAAGCTGTAGCACCTCTGGCGGCTGCCCCGCAGGCCAGCACGGGACAACTCGATTTGTTTGCAAGTCCCGCCACCACAAGTCCTGCCACCACAAGCGCTGCCATTACACCCGAACCAGTCCCCATAATTTACCGAACCATGGCTGATTCCCAAGCAAATTATGTGCTCGTAGATAGCCAATCGGCCATGGAAAAGCTGGTTTTGGAGCTCGAAGGGCAGCCTGAATTTTGCTTCGATACGGAGTTCACGAGTCTGGATCCCCTCACCGGCGAATTGGTAGGCATGTCGTTCAGTTTTCAAACGGCTACGGGTTATTACGTGCCAACACCCGCCGATCAAGGCCGCACAGCAGAAATTGTGGCCCTCTTCAAGCCCGTTTTAGAGGCCAAAGGCAGCCGCAAAATCGGCCAAAACTTGAAATTCGACTTGCAAGTGATGGCCATGTACGGGGTGCAGCTAGGCGGCGAGCTCTGGGATACCATGTTGGCACATTACCTCATTGATCCAGATACCCGCCACAACATGGACGCACTCAGCGAAACCTACCTCGGTTATAAACCGCAGAGCATTACAGAGCTGATCGGTAAAAAGGGGAAAGACCAAGGCACGATGCGGGACGTAGAAATCAGCAAAGCTGCCGATTATGCGGCCGAAGATGCCGACGTAACTTGGCAATTGAAACAAACTTTCGCACCCATGATTCACGAAAATCAGCTCGAAAAGCTATTTCTCGAAGTCGAAATGCCCCTGGTGCCAGTGTTGGCCGATATGGAGATGGAAGGCGTTAAAATTGATGAGCAGGTACTCGCCGAGTTTTCCAAAGAACTTGCCATCCAAATTGTAGCGAAGGAAAAAGAAATTCACGCCTTGGCCGGCATGACCTTTAACATTGCCTCACCTAAGCAAATGGGCGAGGTGTTGTTTGATGTGTTGAAGCTAGACGATAAGGCCAAAAAGACCAAAACGGGCCAATATAAAACAGACGAAGAAGTGTTAAGTGCGCTCGCGCTGAAGCACCCCATCGCCCAAACGGTGTTAGACTACCGCCAAGCGCAAAAGCTCAAATCTACCTACGTAGATGCCCTGCCGAGCATGGTTAACCCGCGAACCGGAAGGATACACACCTCCTTCAACCAAGCGGTGGCCGCCACAGGTCGCCTCAGCAGCAACAATCCCAACCTGCAAAACATCCCCATTCGCACCGAACAAGGGCGTGAAGTGCGCAAGGCCTTTGTTCCCCGCGACCAAAATCACATTTTGCTATCGGCCGACTACAGCCAAATTGAGCTGCGCATCATCACCGAAATTAGTGGAGATGAAAACATGCTAGAAGCCTTTGTACAGGGGCACGACATCCACGCCGCTACGGCAGCAAAGGTTTATAATGTGCCGCTGGGGGAAGTGACTTCGGAGCTGCGCCGCAACGCCAAAATGGTGAATTTTGGGATTATATACGGCATTTCGGCCTTCGGCTTGGGTCAGCGCCTTGGCATTGCCCGAGGCGAAGCCGGCGAGTTGATTGAGCAATATTTCAAAACCTATCCCAAAATCCGCGAATACATGCACGACATCGTGGATTCAGCCCGCAGCAAAGGCTATGTTGAAACCCTGTTGGGCCGCCGGCGCTACATGCGCGACATCAACTCGGCCAATGCCACCGTGCGGGGTTTTGCAGAGCGCAACGCCATCAACGCACCTATCCAAGGCACTGCCGCGGATATGATTAAATTGGCCATGATCAACATCCACCGCGAGCTGAAAGGCGCTGGACTGCGCTCTAAAATGACCCTGCAGGTGCACGACGAATTGGTATTCGACGCCTACCTGCCCGAGCTCGATGTGCTTCGTCCCTTGGTCGAAATTGGCATGAAAGAGGCCCTGCCTATGAAAGTGCCGGTTTTGGTGGAGATGGGTACCGGGGACAATTGGCTGGAGGCGCATTAAAAAAGCGCCAAGGAAACAAATTGCTTCCAATGGCGCTTTTGAGGATGTTTACGATGGTTTTGAATGAAGCAGGCGAACCAGCTTACTGACTTTTAACCAATTTGTGTTGCTTGAGCCTTCCATTTTGGAGGATGCGCACCAAATACGTGCCCGCACTTAGGTCGGAACCGTTGAAGCGATGGGTGGTTGCGCCTTCAAGCGGTTGCTGAAGCAAACGCCGGCCTTGCATATCGTATATTTCTAGCACCGCTTCGCCTTCCTCCAGCAATTCAACTTGCCAAAGGTCTTGAATAGGATTGGGATAAATGCGCGCGTTAAGCGGCTGTATGCGGCGCTCGGCAACGCCTACGGTGGTTAAATCGAGGCAGCTCGGGAAATTGTTTTGCGCATACCACTGCCGAATGAGCGGGGCATCGTGCTGCAGCAGTCGGTCTACACTGCCTTGGGAGGTGGAGTCGTTGCCCCGACTAAAAAGGAGTGAAAAAGTAAGGTCTAAAGCTTGGCCTGGGGCGAAGGTAAGCGGACCGATACCTGCAATTCCTTTTTGTCCAGAGGGTACATTGGGCCCACTTATAGCGCCGCCACCTATCCAGTTGTATGGAGCTTGAATGGGGCTGCTGCTCGAACCACCTATCCCCCAGCCATTGGGGTCGCTCAGGCTCGGAAACGTAAATTTGGCTGGAATGCTGGTGCTTTGGGGTGAACCCGGGTAACCAAAGCCACCAAAAACCAAGGCAGTGCTGTCTTTCCAAAGGCCACGGCTGTAGTTGTAAAAATGAAAGTCTTGGGTAGGCTGATCAACATGCTGCCAATTTTGTTGCGTCACCATAAAGCTGGAAATGCCAAAACGCTCGCCCGCCTCATCTGTCACCCCATTCCGGTTATTATCGCGTCCGTCGGCCGCATCTGCCATCGGCCCTTTGAGTAAATACCAGCCTTGCGCAGGAGGATTTTGGCCGTAGCCTCCTTGACCCAAACCTTCATCGTTCGCATGAAAGAAATAAAAGCCATTCCCAGCTACATCCATACGAAAGTGTTCAATATTAGCCCCGCTAAAGTCGCCATCCATATAAGCCCCAAAGTAAGTTTGTGAGTAGCTATTCGAGGAGCGGTTCAGGATTTTAACATCATAAAAAGTGGTGTAGTTGATGATGGTATCACCTCCTGTGGCTTGTTCGCAAAGATAGGCGTAGGCCATGCAGTGCATTTCTATCCCAAGCGCTTGGCCGGAAAGGCGTTGCGTAGATTGGTCATTGAATACCCACCACAGCGCTTGATCGCCTTTGATTAGCGGATAGTCGCCCTGTAAGTAATCGTAAATGCCGTTGCTGTTGGCGTCGAAGAAGGGCGCCAGTAATTCATTGCTGCCGGGCCGGTTGCCTGGCCACTGTCTCAAATCAAGCGGTGGCACGTATTGTCTGTTTTGAACCCTGCCTTGTTGCCATGCCTGTTTAAATGCTTCAATGTCGAAGCGGTTGATTTTCCAAACACGGTCAAATTTATCCCGAGTGATACTGTCTATTTTGCCTTGGGCGTTGAGCAAGCCAGCTTGATAAACTTTACCCATGTTTGCCGTATTTTGGTGGGTTCGACCCGACTGATGCAGCTGCCCGTTTGGGCCAGTCCCACCAACCCATAAAGTGTGATGAAAAATGGTGTTTAAACGAGGGCCTGGCTGCGGTGTTTTGGGCACGTTGTAGCCGAAAGAATTGCCCATGCCCGTGGTATTGAAAAAATCTCCTTTACTTTCTAAAAAGGCATTCACCTGGTTGATGTCGATATTTTTTGAATTCCAGGAATTGGGTATTTCATCGTAATAGGTTTCTTGCGTGAAGCTTTTTAAATTGCTAAGGCCTAAAATATGGAAGCCGCCTTGTGTGTCGTTTTGTAAAACGGTAGTGCCAATTGGAAAAGCTTGGGCATTCCGATAACTTAAAGTCCCTTCATGGAAAGTATACAGCCTCTTTTTACTGACTATCAGTATCCGGTCGGCAGCGTCTCCCACTCCAAAATCATAAACCCTTTCAATTGGCAAAGTATGGTATTGCCCCGCAAAGGTGCGGTAAAAAACGGAGTCGCGGTTGCCCACCAATAAGGCGCCTCCAGGATAAGGAATGGCGTGGGTGATGCCGTGCCCAGGTGGATTGGGAATGACTTGAAAGCTGTTGCCGCTTACTATAACGGCTTGTGAATCTACTACAAGACATAACTTATTGTCGTGCACTTTCATATACGTTACCCGGTTTCGCGGCTGGCCGCTGTTGATGGGCAGGTAAGGGGTCCAATGCTGGCCCGTGTAAACCACCAGTCCGGCAGCAGTGCCAATCATTAAATTGTTGCCAAATACCGTCAGCGCATAAATGGTGTCGCTGGGCAATTGACCTCCCACGCGGTTAAAAACGGTAAAGTCGTTGCTGTTGGTCCGGTACAGACCAGTGCGTGTGCCTACCCATAAGGTGTTTTGATAATAGGCCAGACTTTGTACATAGCTGCCCGACAAACTGATGGGAAAAGCACTGAGCTGTTGGCCATCATACACGCGCACCCCATTGCTTCCCATGCCAATGTAAATGAGGTTCGGATGCACCACGGCCACGGCACTTTTTGGGCCGGGTATTTGAACACTACGCTGGGCTTTTACAACAACGCTCGTTAAAAGAAACAGTGTAAAAAGCAGGATACTTGACGGGAGGAGGTGGAGCTTTTTCATAAGGCTATATTGTATTCAATAAAAATACAGCGCAAAAAATCGGCTTTTGTCAATAAAAAGTAAAAAGAGCTCGTTAGCCGCTCGTTTAGTAATGAGCTACGAAATACTTACCCGTCCTTCCGCCAGCAACTTTGTTCAAACACTGAGGTGGAGAGGATACGGGGGTTGCTACGAAATGCTATCCCGCACCCGCTGTGCAAAGGCCCGGAAGGCCTCTTTAAAATCCATGCCTGCTTCCACTTGCTCACGGATCCAAATGGCACCGAGGATGTTGGTGAGCTGGTCGCCTTCATCGTCGCCCGCCACTTCAAAGGCAGGGGTT
>Ga0209284_10006798_pt1 | contig 10748 bp, 10 predicted proteins | sample FRY03_FD_187211 | JGI IMG/M metagenome (GOLD analysis project Ga0209284, IMG submission 187211) | Freshwater microbial communities from Lake Fryxell liftoff mats and glacier meltwater in Antarctica - FRY-03 (SPAdes) (version 2) | ecosystem: Environmental > Aquatic > Freshwater > Ice > Glacier... | reverse complement strand
AAAACAGTGCCACTGCCAACGCGAATCTCTCAAGTGAGAATATCCAGAAAGTAACAAATCACTTCTATAACTAAATTTTTACAATTTGGCTTTGTAATCGTTTCAATCGAATCAACCGTGTGACTTCTCAATACGGGATTCACCTTGATGAGATACTTCGGTTGAGGCACTTTGTTGCAGATCTCATAATTTTTATTCGTAATAAGAAGTCATATATCAAATTATCAAAGACTTCGACGACAGCATCTCAATTCCCTGTAGCAGAAAACTTCCCGTGTTTTGGTGATCAACGCAGGAACGGTGGCACGATTGAAACCCATTACTTCATCCAAGATCTCTATGTCGCCCAGCAAATTTTCCGTGAAAATCCGAAGCGACACATTGATGTCGGCTCAAGAATAGATGGATTCGTCGCCCATGTTGCCTCATTTCGGGAAATCGAAGTAGGTGAACTACGCCCGCTTGCGTTAGATAATCAGAACATAAAAGTATTGCGGCTCGACATTACAGACACAGAGTCAGTGCCTATGGCCGTATGTGATTCCGTTTCATGCCTACACGTACTTGAGCACATCGGTCTTGGACGCTATGGTGATCGAATTAACCCCGATGGTTGGGCTAATCGCATTACATAATTTATTTTCAATGCTGTCATTAGGCGGAACCTTATATGTATCTGTGCCAGTCGGGCGCCCGAAGGTTGAGTACGACGCCCACCGTGTATTTAGAGCAGAAACGCTTATTCACGCAATGTCGCCGCACGCACAAATTAAAGAAATTGCGCTCATCAGAGACAATAATGAATTTACAAATTTTGGTTCCGACATGGTGTCCGCAACGAATTCCGCAGACGAGCAATCCTATGGATGTTTAATCCTCAGTGTGACAAAAATACAGCAACCGACTAATGTACGAACATGACTTTGTTCAAGAAGGTACGCGCCTACATCTTTAGGTTACTCCCCCCCCTATGAGGCAGACCATAGCGAATGCGCTATCCAATATTCACGAGACTCGTTTCGGGACACTGCGGATATTCGGGGGTTTCAAAGTACTGCTAGAAAACGGCCATCTTGAGAACATGCTGATCTTCGTAGTGGCTCCAAAAAAGTCGCAATTCGGCCCTGAGCGCGCCGAGCGGCTTAAAAGTCTAATTTCCGGGTTGCCGAATGACGCGAATGTTCTTGAAATAGGGACGTGGTTTGGCGAAGGATCTACGAAATTGTTCATCGCTGGCTTAAGTAAACGCATGAATCTGGTGTTGTTGGATACATGGTGCGAGTACATATCTGTTACTGATACGACTATTTCCGCGAACAAAACCTTTTATCGCACCATGAACGAGATTTCATATTTCGCGATGGCAAGTACTTTGCGTGTCGTTCGCAAGGCTGAGCAACTGGATGATTCGCCGAAAATCACAGTGATACGGCGATCTGGAGACACCGATTTTTTTGGCGAGAAAACTTTCGATCTGATTTTTATCGATGGTAGCCATTATTACGAAGATGTCAAGCGCGACATCGAGTTGGCCTTGAAAGTGCTAAAATCGGGTGGCACGATGTGCGGCGACGACCTTGAGTTACAGCCAACGAAAGAACTAGCAGATTATGCAAAATCATTCCTTGACCAAGATTTCGTGAGTACACCAAATGGCGACTATTTTCACCCTGGCGTAGCGTTGGCCGTCTACGAACTACTTGGTGAAGTAGAGATTGTTGCTGGGTGCTGGTCAAAAGTGATTTCTGAGTAGGGAGACATGGGTCTGAGTTTTTCCGCTCACGAAGTTGTGTAGTGACTAGGATTTAAAGATGCTCCAAATTGTCGCAAAGATTAAAGCAATCATCCAATATTTAAGAATCTTCGAGTATTCATTGGAATCCCACTACTTTGTGCAGCCAACCGGTAGCGAAAAGTGGGAGGCGATTCTTCGTTGGTCTCTCGCATATGGCGGTTCAGTCTTCATTGAAACGGGCACTTGGCACGGACGAACCACATATGCATTGGCTCCCCATTTTGAGCGATGTTTTACGATAGAGCTTGATCCACAACTTGCGCGGAGCGCTCAAGAATTGTTTAGAAAGTTTCAAAACGTAACCGTGTTACAGGGCAACAGCGCGGATGTGCTTCCGACAATTCTCAGTGACATTGAGGTGCGCGCAACATTTTGGCTTGATGCCCACTATTGTGGCTCTGGGACTGCGAAAGGCCGTCATAATACACCGATTCTTGATGAATTAAAGGTAATCTTTGAGCATCAAGTAAAGGATCATCTAATACTTCTTGATGACGCTCGAGCATTTATCGGCATTGGTGGCTACCCAACGATAAGAAGACTTGCGAGATTTGTTCGAACGCACGCCGCCCACTACGAAATGATTATTCAAAATGACGCAATAATTATTTATTCGGCAGAGTATGGTACGATTTCTCTAACATGAAAAGCGTATTACGACATCGACTTATTCCTCGCATTCTGCTGGCAGCCAGAGAGAGAGCATGGGGATCATCAATAATTTTTGTTTTAGCGCCCCTTCGCTATTCAATAGATCTTATTTATATTGTCTTGTCTCGAGTGTTTGGCGACGCAAAAACAACCTGGCTGTTGAGAGCAACGATTTTACTTGGTTCAAAGTCTCATAAAAGATGGCAAAGTCTCAATGCCCTTATGAGTACTGGTCTTTATCGTGGTGAAAAATGGTGGTGTTTGTCCCAGATCGCGGCGCACGCCCTAGGTCAAGCTTCCGATATTTCCGAAACTGACAAAAATGCTGTTGTAAAGCAACTTATTGAAGCAGCCGCGCAGAACAATTTTAAAGAAAATAGTGTCGAATCTGGTATTTTTGCTCAAAAGGTATTATCGGCACTTCTTTGGTATGTAACTCCTTCTCGGCGAGAGCATTATGCCAGTATAGCGGCGGCGCAAGTTAATTCCGCACTTAATTTTGAGAGACCGTCGCTTGGCAGTGCTTCCCAAAAACCAAACCAAGCGGCTGCGCTAAGTAGTGATGGGATAATTGCTCTGGGACAGGTTTTATCAGAGCGGCAAATAACTGATTTGCTAGGCTATTTGAGCGATAAGCCCTGCAAAGCCAGTCATTATTTTGAGCAATCAAATGAGAAGTTATCTACTTTCGAAGAAATTCAAGTAAGCGGCGCACATTATGCTTCATATTCGCGTGAGACAGTTTTGAACACACCACATTTGTTGGAAGTTTGCAATGAAACGAGTCTAGTAGGTATCGTTAGTTCATACTTGGGGTGTCCAGCCACACTTCAATCAATGAATCTCTTTTGGACATTTAGCACAAAGCAATCTGGAGGGGTTTCTGTATTCCACCGAGATCAAAACGATTTTCGCTCTGTGTCCTTCTATATATTTCTCACAAGGGTTGATCTGGAGAGTGGTCCCCACGAATATATAAGGGGATCAGCGAATCTTGAATTCTGTGATCGTAGAATTCGAGAAGCAAACCTAAGTACGGTCAGAGGCATTGACTTCTTTAATCCACCATGGGCACAGCATTTGGTCACCGAAGTGTTTCAGAAAGATGTTTCAGTCATGTCTGGTCCCGCAGGAACTGCCTTCATTTCTGATCCATATGGGTTGCACCGTGGAGTCGCTCCAAGCGGGTCCGATCGGCTGTTGTTTTATGCGGTTTTCGGGATTATGCCACTGGATACGAGTGGTCGCAATTCACAGTTGACTTCTTCGGAGTTTGTCCAACGAGTTGTAAATTCACGCGACTCACAATTCAGAAACCGAGTAGTTATTCGCGCTTAGAGGAATCCCAAAGATATCCCTTTCCCCGACTTTGGAGATCAATTGATCTCGTCCTTTCGGTCATGATCAATTGATCTAACATTTTTCCGTGTTTTGCAAGCAATAGCCATGCATACATCCGACCGGCTGGATACTTAAAAAGAATTTGTGCTACAAAACACCAAATAATTCGAAGTTGAAGAATGTGTTGCTCAAGCCAACTAAAGTTTGAAATTTTTAGGATTGACAATATCTTCTTATTAAAATTCAATTGGTGCTTGACTTGCGACGTAAAGTAACGAATGCGACCACTTAAAGAGCGGTCCCAAGCTTCGCTCCAAGGTCGGGGGCGCGTTTTGAGACAATATCCGAATAAAATCTTTGGTGAAATTGAAATTTTAACGCTTGCCGCAATATTAAGCACAAACAAATTGTCTACATCTGCTCCGGTTTCATCAAATGCTAGAAATTCCGGCGTTTCGTGTAGTACATCTGTCCGGTAGAGACCAAAAATAAAAGGAATGACATTGCGCTTTAGTAGAAATTGCCACCAGAATGAAAATGATCCCTTCTCCATGCGACGTATTTCTGATGATTTTAAGAATGGTCTGCGCAAGAACTGCCCATCCATGTCAATGTATTGGCAGTTTGAACCCGCCATCCCGACTGTGTCGTCAGCGTCGAGTATTGCAACTAACGTGCTGAGGAAGTCTGAAAGCCAGATGTCATCATCACTTGCGTATACGGAGTATTTCCCCCTCGCGAGCGACTTAAGGTACGAAGCCGCTTCGTGTGTTGTCCGGTATTCGGTGTCGCGGATATATCGCAATCGACTGTCTTGCCGAGCAAAGGTGTGACAGATTTCAGGAGTTGAGTCTGTTGACTGATTGTCAAGAATAATTAACTCAAAGTCTTCAAATGTTTGCTGCTGAATGGAACAGATTGCCCTCGCAAGCAGAGCAGATCCGTTAAATACTGGCATCAAGAAACTGACAGTAGGTTTCTCACCGTTTCCTCTAAGCTTTGCTAAAGTCTACCGATAGGGTGCCCTGCACAGAATGGAGTTTGATATGGATATTGAAAAGATTGAGAAACAATTGGATGTCCTGTTTATTTCTCCCAATTCGTCCCGGGCTGCATACCAAGACCTCGCGGATGTCTATGCGGCTATCGAACCACCTACCTGGTCGCTGTTGCTTGCCCAAGCGTGCCGATCTAAAGGGTTTGGGGTTGCAATCCTTGACGCTGATGCCGAGCGGTTGTCTTCTGAACAAGGTGTGATGCGGGTTGCAGAAATCGCCCCAAAACTGGTTTGTTTCGTGGTTTATGGGCAAAACCCGAATTCGGGAACTACAAACATGATCGGCGCCGTTGCGATGGCGGCCGAATTGAAGCAAACACATCCCGAGTATCCCATTTGTTTTGTGGGATCTCATACCAGTGCCTTGCCACGCGAAGTTCTTGCCTACCCATTCGTCGATTTCGTTCTTCTTAACGAAGGTGTGTACGCCCTCCAGAACCTTCTACGCACAAATCTCAAAGACGATCTGATGAAGGTGAAGGGGATTGGTCACAAAGTCGCCGGCAATCTGGTGCTTAATGAACCCGAGATGGTAGTGCCGACCGAACGGATGGACATTGATCTACCTGGTTATGCGTGGGACCTCCTTCCCCTGAAGCAACGTCCACTTGACATGTATCGCTCTCACTTTTGGCACACTGGTTACGACCACACCAAGCGTTCTCCGTTCGCAGCGATTTACAGTTCGCTCGGTTGTAGGTATGGATGCGATTTCTGCATGATCAATATCGTCAATCGTGTTGATAACAGTGATAATGTGAGTTCGGCAAACTCACGGAACATGAGGTTTTGGAGTCCAGAATTTGTACTCAATGAGCTGCAAAAGTTGGCAGATATGGGCGTTGAAACAGTACGTATTTCGGACGAAATGTTTTTCCTTGATCGTCGCTACTTTGAACCATTAATTGATGGGCTTGTCGAAAGAGACCTTGGTCTTAATATGTGGGCCTATGCGCGAGTAGACACTGTCAGAGACAAATATCTTGATCAATTTCGCAAGGCCGGAATTGGTTGGCTAGGTATTGGAATTGAAGCCAGTAGTCAGGTTATTCGGCGAGAAGTGTCAAAAGGTTCTTTCAAAGACGTAAACATTCGTGAAGTTGTTGGCAATGTTAGGGATAGCGGCATCAACGTGGGCGCTAATTACATTTTTGGTTTTCCAGAGGGCTTGTCAAGTTTTTTGTGTGAGGTGGTCCGATTTCTAGTTGTTGTTGAGGTTGATGCGACCGGGGAACGTGATCGCGAACGCATTTAAGGCTTGTTTCCATCCTTGGGTTCCGGTGCCGAGCTCGCCACCACGGTTGTGACCGATGTTGCAAATCGCCAGGTAAAAGATTTTGAGGACGGCGTCGTCCGTCGGGAAGTGGCCTCTAGTTTTTGTGACCTTGCGTAACTGGTAGTTCATCGACTCGATGGCATTGGTCGTGTAAATGATTTTGCGGATCGCCGGATGGAACGACAAGAACGGGATGAATCGTTCCCATGATCGTTTCCACAGATCAACAATCGCCGGGTAACGTGCACCCCATTCGATTTCAAAAGCGTTCAACGCTTCGACGGCAGCGTCAATGGTTGGCGCAGCATAAATCGGTCGTAACGCCCTGGTGACGGCTTTACGATGTTGAAATCCGCAGTACTTGATCGAGTTTCGAATCAGATGCACCACACATGTCTGTATGGTGGCTTTAGGCCATACCGTTTCGATGGCGTCAGCGAACCCGCTGAGCCCGTCGGTGCACACGATGAACACATCGTTGACACCACGGTTACGGATCTCGGTGAGCACCCCCAACCAATATTTGGCGCCTTCGTCACCTTTACTGATCCATAGACCCAGCACATGTTTAGCGCCGTCCAAATCGATTCCCAAGGCGATATAGACGGGCCTGTTAACGACGTGAGCGTCGGTGCGAACCTTGACCACGATTGCATCCAAATACATGATCGGGTACATATTGTCAAGCGGCCGGGACTGCCAAGCCCGCAGCTCTGGGAGTATCGAATCAGTGATCTTAGACACCAACTCCGGCGAGATTTCCACCTGATACACATCGGCGATATGGGCTTGCACATCACGAGTGGTCATCCCCCGTGCAATCAACGAAATGATCAAATCATTGAACCCGTGCAAACGGCGTTGATGCTTAGGAATCAGTTTCGGCTCGAACGTTCCGTTACGATCCCGAGGTACCATCACTGGGATAGCACCAGCATCAGTCAACACTGTCTTGGCACTCGACCCGTTACGGTTATTGCCTGAACCCCAACCAGCCGGGTCGCCTGGCTCGTAACCCATGTGATCGGTCAACTCGGTTTGCATCGCCCGGTTCATGATCCGAGACGTCAACTCGGTCAACACCCCGTCAGGGCCCAACAGCTCGAGCCCCTCGGCATCAACCTGAGCCATCAACCGATCCAACGTCGCCTCATCAATTAACGGAGGCGAACCGAACCTTGCCTCATTATCTTTGGTGGCCATATCTGCTTATCCTTTCAGTTAGGGATACACCTCACACAAAGAATTCAACACCCCCTTTCCAGACGACAATAGAGAAACCATTGCCCAAACTCTAGATCTTGCACTCGAGCTATGTACCGAGTTTGCCAACATTTACCCATGTCAAGCGCTTCCTGGAAGCCCGCTTTATCTCACGGCAAAGCAAAATGGATGGAAACTTCCAGATACATACGAAGGGTTCGCGTTTCTCTCGTACGAATCGCAGCCTCTACCGACAAAATACCTTACTGCCGCAGAGGTTATGCAACTGAGAGATGATGCATGGCAGACATACTTCACCCATCAGCCCTATCTTGAATTAGTTGAGAGAAAGTTTGGTCTTCAACAGCGGCAGAACGTAGAAGATTTGACGAAGATCAAATTAAGAAGGCGCTTACTCGAAAACACTTAGGTCTGCTATTCCATTGACCCTTCTACATTGGTGTCAGAAGAAGTATCCGAGACTTCGGTTCTTGAATTTCTTCCAAAATTTGGAAGGTCTGGGTTTTCCCAATCGCCGTAGGGCTGAATTATCATGTTCTCTCTAAATTCTTCACGAGATAAGTATGGGTACATATCCTCAATTGGCGTTTTCCAGCCAAATATCCGAGGTTCGTATGTGTGCCATTCGTGGCAGTTGACATCACACACAACTATGTCATCTGTGTCTAAAACAAGACGGACCTTCTCTCTTATTTCTGCGTTACTGGTAATTGTTACAGTCTTGATTCCGTAGGCTTCGCAGATTTTAACAAAATCAGGCGGGTTGTAGCCTTTCGGTCCGCAGGCCTCTGCCCGGCCATCAAAGTTTGTTTCTTGAAATGCCTTAGTTATTCCGTAGATGTGATTGTTTATGATAAATGTTTTGGCGCGGATGTCGTAATTCTTAAATGTTTGAAGTTCCTGAATATTCATATTGAAGCCGCCGTCGCCTATTGTGCAAACCACATTTTTAGTTTTTTCTCTATCAGCTGCAATCCAAGCGCCCATTGTGGCTGCGTGCGAAAATCCCATCGGAGAGTTTCCATTATTTGTAATATTTCTTTGACCCAGTTTAGTTTCAAAGGCGTGGTTGCTTACTACTATATTTCCCCCACAATCACCCACTAGGACATCATTTTTTTCCATTTCTTCGGACAAAATTCGGAAGAATGCGTATGGATTTACAAATCCATCTGAACTGTAGTGCTCAGCTCTCACAGGATCGTATTTGACACGCCAGTTGATTACCTGTTTGGTCCACTGATCAAAAGATGGTACTTGATGTTCTTCTAAGATATTTAGGAATCGTTTGATAAAAATCTTTGCGTCACACAATATATTTTCGTCTATGGCGATCTGTTGCAATTTGGGCTGCAGAAGAGCTTTGTCAACATCCACCACATATTTTTTTGCACCACGCATAAAAGTTTCTAGATTGCCTCCCGTTATGCGACCAGAAATGCGGCTGCCTATCGCCATTAAAAGATCTGAGTTTTGTAATCCGAAATTACGTCCACGGCCGCCGTATGTGCCAACACGACCGCCATAGAACTCGAAATCCGATGGGACAACATCAAGCGCATTCCAAGTTGGAAACATCGGAATTTTTAGCTTCTTCCCTAATTGCTGTAGATCCTCCACTGCATCTGCAGATCTCACCCCGCCTCCAATCAACAGGACAGGGCGCTTCGCAGTGGCTAGGTCAGCGATATATCTTTTGATTTGGAAATCGATGCGCTCAAAATCAAAGGTCGTTCTTTCGGTTTCAGGGAGAAAGCCGACGAGACTCTGCGGATCTACGTCTTTCTTTTGGATATCTAATGGGATATCAAGCAGAACTGGACCAGGTCGACCTGATTGTGCCATAAATAAAGCCTTCTCAATTTCGTAACGTACGTCTTCAGGCTTCGTTAGCATTTTTGCGTATTTCGTAATAGGCGTTACGATACTTACGATGTCTGTTTCTTGAAATCCAACCTGTCGAATTGATGGATCCGGCCGCAAAAATTGTGAATTGATTTGACCAGTTATAAATAACGCTGGAACTGAGTCGTAGTAACAGTTGCCAATTGGGGTAACAAAGTTCATACCGCCTGGGCCACTAGTCGCTATTGCGACTCCCGGCTTCCCTCTAACTTTGGCCCATCCTTCCGCAGCAAAACCACCGGCCTGCTCGTGCATTACGGCTACATAGCGGGTATTCGGAGTGCGAGTGAAAGCATCGATCAGATCGCCATTGGCGGCACCATATACAACGAAAATATCGCTGATTCCATAATCTGCAAGGTGTTTAATTATGTAGTCCGCTACTTTCATGTCTATTTCTCCTCGGATTGGCAGATGATGAATTATTCTTCGTTCGGGATTAATTTGAATTTCGTCATGTCTATCCTAGTTGGCCTGAACGGGTTCCTTGATAATAAGCGGAATGAGGTTCCCCAAGGAAAGTAGACGGTGAATTCAACCGGTTGGCGCAACACTTCATGATTTTAGTATTGTTGTTTGGATGTTGGAATGGTGCAGGTTGGTCGTCCAGAGTTGTCGTACACCCAGAAAAATGAGTTGTGGCGCAAATGGGAAGAGGGTCAGTCTTTGACTGAGATTGGTCGTGCCTTAAGGCGACATGGCAGCACGATCTACGACGTCGTGAAAACTAATGGTGTCGTCGTCCCAGTCGAGCGTTCTCGTGCAGCCAGAGTGCTTTCGTTATTTGACTGGGAGGAGATCTCTCGCGGTCTGGCCCAGGGTCGATCGATCCGGACAATTATTTCCCAGGCTAGGCCGTATCCATCGACAATAGGCCGAGAGATCGGTAGTCACGCTGTACATGTCGAGTATCGGGTGGTTAGGGCTGATGATCAGGCGTGGCGGAACTCGAAACGACCAAAAACATCTGTAATGGCTGAAAATCTGTGTTTGCAACAGGTGGTGCCCAGCAAACTGAAAGACGATGGCGGGCCCGTGCCGGTAACGCGATTCCGCGTGTTGTGAAGCACCCGCATCCGGAAAACCCATTGTGGGATCATGTCACTCGCTATCTGAAGGCTGGCTACTCACCGGAAGATTGCTGACACACTGGCCTTGGTGTATCCAGACGCGCCTGATGTGGTCGCGGTCATGATTGAAGAACCCGAGCCCCAGGCCCCTCTCGGCGCAAAGGGCATCGGCGAGCCGCCGTGCATCTCGGTGACACCCGCGATAGTTGCGGCCATTCGTGCCGCGATTGGCAAAGACCTGACACGCGTACCCGTGCGGCCGTACGACATATGTTTATAGTTGGGGGTCGGCCTAACTAGGGGGGCTTGTCAAGTTTTTTGTGTGAGGTGGTCCGATTTCTAGTTGTTGTTGAGGTTGATGCGACCGGGGAACGTGATCGCGAACGCATTTAAGGCTTGTTTCCATCCTTGGGTTCCGGTGCCGAGCTC
>Ga0209284_10006795_pt1 | contig 10758 bp, 9 predicted proteins | sample FRY03_FD_187211 | JGI IMG/M metagenome (GOLD analysis project Ga0209284, IMG submission 187211) | Freshwater microbial communities from Lake Fryxell liftoff mats and glacier meltwater in Antarctica - FRY-03 (SPAdes) (version 2) | ecosystem: Environmental > Aquatic > Freshwater > Ice > Glacier... | reverse complement strand
GCGGCGCGCAGATCTACCTCAAGCGCGAAGACCTGAACCACACTGGTGCGCACAAAATCAACAACACCATTGGTCAGGCCATGCTGGCACGCCGCATGGGCAAGCCGCGCGTGATTGCCGAAACCGGCGCTGGCCAGCACGGTGTGGCCGCTGCAACGATTTGTGCCCGCTACGGCCTGGAATGCGTGGTCTACATGGGCAGCGAAGATGTCAAGCGCCAAAGCCCCAACGTCTACCGCATGAAGCTGCTGGGGGCCACGGTGGTACCCGTCACCAGCGGCAGCAAAACCCTCAAGGACGCGCTGAATGAAGCCATGCGCGACTGGGTTGCCAACGTCGACAACACCTTCTACATCATTGGCACGGTGGCCGGGCCGCACCCCTATCCGATGATGGTGCGGGATTTCCAGAGCGTGATCGGCAACGAATGCTTGAGTCAAATGCCCGAGATGACCGGTGGCCAACCTGATGCCGTGCTCGCCTGCGTGGGCGGTGGCAGCAACGCGATGGGTATTTTTTACCCCTATATTTCCCATGAGAAAACGCGATTGATAGGCATTGAAGCCGCTGGTGAGGGCATGGACAGCGGCAAGCATTCGGCGTCGCTGCAACGCGGCCTGCCGGGCGTGCTGCATGGCAACCGCACCTACGTGCTGCAAAACGAAGACGGCCAGGTCACTGAAACGCACAGCATCAGCGCGGGGCTGGACTACCCCGGCGTTGGCCCTGAGCACGCATTTCTGAAAGACATTGGCCGTGCTGAATATGTCGGCATTACCGATGCAGAAGCACTCTCTGCTTTTCACTACCTTTGCCGCACCGAAGGTGTCATCCCGGCGCTGGAGTCTGCGCACGCCGTGGCCTACGCCATGAAGCTCGCCAAAACCATGCGCACCGACCAAAGCATTCTGGTCAATCTGTCTGGCCGGGGCGACAAAGACATTGGCACAGTGGCCGACCTGTCAAATGCTGATTTTTTCTGCCGCCCGTCCTGCCAGGGTCAAAGCATCAAAGGGGCAAAAGAATGAGCCGTATACAAACCACCTTTACCGCGCTCAAAAAATCTGGCCGCAAAGCACTGATCCCCTATGTCACAGCGGGTTTCCCGTTTGCCGATGTCACCCCTGAACTGATGCACGGCATGGTTGCCGGCGGGGCTGATGTGATCGAGCTGGGCGTACCGTTTTCAGACCCCAGCGCCGACGGCCCGGTGATTCAAAAAGCCGGCGACAAAGCCTTGAGCTTAGGCATAGGCATGTTGCAAGTTTTAGAGATGGTTCGCGTCTTCAGGCTCAAGGACAGCATCACACCCGTTGTGCTGATGGGGTACGCCAACCCGGTGGAGCGTTACGACATCAAACACGGCGCGGGTTCAAACGCTGAATCGGGTAGTGCCTTTATTCGTGATGCTGCGAAAGCCGGCGTAGACGGCGTACTGATCGTTGACTACCCACCCGAAGAATGCGTCGAGTTTGCAAAGCGCTTGCGTGCGCGCAACATGGATCTGATTTTTTTGCTGGCCCCCACCAGTACCGACGAACGGATGAAGCAGATCGCCAGCGTTGCCAGCGGCTATGTCTACTATGTGTCGCTGAAGGGCGTGACCGGCTCAGGCGCGCTGGATGTCGCTGCGGTCAGTGCCATGCTGCCGCGCATTCGCCAGCACGTCAGCGTGCCAGTCGGTGTGGGCTTTGGCATTCGTGATGCCGCAACCGCGCAAGCCATTGGCAAGGTAGCCGATGCCGTGGTGATTGGCAGCAAAATCATTCAGTTGATTGAAAATGAGCCGAGAGATAAAGTCGCACTCGTAGCGAAAGATTTTCTTAAAGAAATCCGTACGGCTTTGGACGCATAAACCTGAAACAAGGAACTCCCTATGTCCTGGCTAGAAAAACTACTACCCCCCAAAATCACGCCCACCGACCCGACCGAGCGGCGCAGCGTACCCGGGGGCCTGTGGATCAAATGCCCGAGCTGCGAGGCCGTCCTCTACAAAACCGACCTTGAAAAAAACCAGAACGTCTGCCCGCAGTGCAGCCACCACCACCGCATCGGTGCGCGGGCCCGGCTGGATGCGTTTTTAGACCCGGAAGGCCGCTATGAACTGGGGCAGGAAGTTTTGCCCGTCGATGCACTGAAGTTCAAGGACAGCCGCAAATACCCCGAGCGCCTGAAAGAAGCGCTGGAAAACACCGGCGAGACCGATGCCCTGGTCGTGATGGGGGGTGCGGTACACAGCATTGGCGTGGTCGCCTGCTGTTTTGAATTTGACTTCATGGGCGGTAGCATGGGCAGTGTGGTGGGCGAGCGTTTTGTGCGTGGCGTACACGCGGCCATCGAGCAAAAAGTGCCCTTCATTTGCTTCACGGCCACTGGCGGTGCGCGTATGCAGGAAGGCCTGCTCAGTCTGATGCAGATGGCCAAAACCAATGCGTCATTGACCCGTCTGGCGAAAAAAGGCTTGCCCTACATCAGCGTGTTGACCGACCCGACCATGGGCGGTGTCAGCGCGGGTTTTGCGTTTGTGGGCGACATCGTGATTGCCGAGCCCAAGGCACTGATCGGCTTTGCCGGCCCACGGGTGATCGAGTCCACCGTGCGCGTCACCTTGCCCGAAGGCTTTCAGCGCGCCGAGTTTTTGCAGACCAAAGGCGCGATTGACTTCATCTGCGACAGGCGCGAACTACGCAAGAACATCGCCAACTCGCTGGCCATACTGCTCAGGCAACCGGCTGACGCAGTAGCCTGAGCCGATCTCATTCCATTTCCAGATCGATAGGAGATTAGGCGCGAAGCCGCAGACAGTGCTGTAGCACGGCAAGGCGAAGCAACAACATATCGTATTGATCTGGGAATGGAATCACCCCAAAACCCGCACCAGCCACTCCTGCATATCCGCAATCTCTTGCGGGCACACCGAGTGCTCCATCGGGTAGCTGTGCCACTCGACTGCATAGCCCATCGCCTTGAGTGCGTCGCGTGAGGCTTCGGCTCTGGGCAATGCGACCACGCCGTCGTGCGTACCGTGGCCCATGAAGATGGGGACTTGCTGGCTCGCTAGGCTGCGCTCTGCTACGGTTTTGTCTGCGAGTGGCAGGTAGCCTGACATGCAGATCATCCCGGCCAGTGGCTCGGCGTGGCGTAGGCCGATCATCAGCGTCATGGCGCTGCCTTGTGAAAAGCCTGCCACCACGATGCGCCTAGCGGGTATGCCGCGCGCTTTTTCGCCTGCAATCAACTCTTCGATCATGGCCTGTGATTGGCGCAAACCGGATTCGTCTTCACGGCGCACCAAGTCAGCTACCAAAATGTCGTACCAAGCGGGCATTTCGTAGCCCCCGTTGATGGTGACAGGCATGACGGGCGCGTTAGGGAACAAAAAGCGCACCGGGCCGACGCTAGATAAATCGAACTGCTCGGCAACCGGCAAAAAGTCGCGGCCATCAGCGCCCAGGCCGTGCATGATGATGATGCTGGCAACCGGGTTTTCACCCGTTTGGGCTTCTATGACTTTGAGTGACATGGGGGTAGCTAGTGTTTCTTTATTGCAGCGTTTCTTTAAGCGCTGCTGGCATGGGCAGGGGTATCACAGCGATACCTTCCTCCATCAACTCAATAACCTCACGCGGGCTGGCTTGCCCACGAATGTTGCGGGCCTCCACTTCGCCGTAGTGCATACGGCGCGCTTGGCTTGCAAACTTGTGACCCACGTCTTGGGTATTGGCCAGCACATGGCGCAGGGCTTTCAGGAAAGCCGCCTGCTGCTCATGGCTAGGGCCAGCACCAGAGGCGTTGGCAACCAGTTCAGTCGATGCTGTCGAAGCATCCGGAGCGGATGCCGCTGACGCAACCGGTGCGTTGCTTGCGGCAGTCGATAGCGCTTGCTGCGCACCGAAATTAAGCCGCGGTGCGCTGGGCATTTTTTGAATGCCTTTGTCGGCGCACATCGGACATTCGACAAGTCCGCGTACCAGTTGTGACTGGAAATCATCCTCAGACGCAAACCAGCCTTCAAATGAATGCTGATGTGAACACTGCAGGTTGAGGACTTTCATAGGGCACTTCTATAAATTCATTTTTCGGGCGAATTGCTGCGTTGCGCGGTGCTCGAAGGGTTTTTGGGGTCAGAGTCCAAATTCATCGTGCCCTTGGCACGCCCTTCGGGTGCGATGCTCTGCATCGTAATGAAATTGGCGTCTGACCCCAATAACCCTTCCGGTTCCTGCGCTCCGTGCGCCTTGCACTTCATCCCGAAAATCTGAATTTCTAGAAGTGCCCCATAGTCTGCGTTTGGATTGAGTCATTACACGCCCAAAGAATTGACGATACTGCTGATCGACTGTGCGCACAGCGTCATCAAGCCACCAGGAAAGATGCCCAGAATCAGTATCAGAAACCCGTTGATGGACAGCACAGCACGGGCATCAGCAGGTGCAGAAATCGGCTGATTGTTATGCGCATGTGGCTCATCAAAGTACATGACCTTGACGACGCGCAAGTAATAAAAAGCACCAATCAGCGACATCATCACGGCAAAAACAGCCAGTACCAGATAGCTGGTCTGCCCAGATGAAATCAGCGCCTGCAACACCACCAGCTTGGCATAAAAACCCACTACCGGCGGCAAACCCGCCAAAGAGAACATGGCAATCGCCATCACGCCTGCATACAGCGGGCTGCGCTGGTTAAGGCCCGCCAGATCGCTGATCTCTTCAGACTCGTGCCCTGCCCTGGCCAGCAACATGATGATGCCGAATGCAGCCAGTGTGGTGAGCACATAGGTGATGGCATAAAACATGGAAGCGCTATACGCCGACTCGGCATTGATCTGGTTGCCATTGACCACCCCCGACAGCAAGCCCAGCAGCAGGAAACCCATTTGCGAAATGGTTGAAAACGCCAGCATACGTTTTAGATTCGATTGTGCAATCGCGGCCAGATTGCCAATCAGCAAGGAGCCAATCGCCATCAAGGCCAGCATTTGTTGCCAGTCAATCGCCAGTGGCAACAGGCCCTCGACCAGCAAACGAATGCAGATGGCAAAGACGGCCAGTTGCGGCGCGCCACCAATCAGCAAAGTGACAGCGGTTGGCGCACCCTGATAAACGTCGGGCAGCCACATGTGAAAAGGCACCGCACCGAGCTTGAAGGCTAGCCCGGCGACGATGAACACCAGACCAAAAACCAGCACCTGATGTTTGACCTGACGGCTGGCGATGGCGTTGAACACTTCATTGACGTCGAGCGAGCCGGTAGCGCCATACAGCATGGACAGACCGTAGAGCAAAAATCCCGAAGCCAAAGCCCCCAGCACAAAGTACTTCATGGCGGCTTCAGTCGCCGTAGCGTTGTCGCGGCGCAGGGCCACCAATGCATAGCTGCACAGGGTGAGCAGTTCAAGACCCATGTAAAGAACTAAGAAGTTGTGCCCTGAAATCATCACAAAAATACCCAGCAGTGCGAACAGGCTGAGAGTGAAAAACTCACCGCCGCGCAACATGTCGCGGTCAAACACATAAGGCCGTCCGTAAACCAGCGACACCATGAGCGCGATGCTGGCAAAACATTTAAGCCATGACCCCATAGGGTCAACCACCACCATCTTGCTAAAACCGTAAAAGGTTTGACCGCCCACCGCATAAGCCGCTTCCATCGCAGCCACCACGGCCAGTGTCAAAAGGGACAGCACGTAGGTGACGGTACGCTGCGGCGTTTTGACACTCAGATCGAGCAGCAAAATAATGCAGGCCATTGTCAGGAGCACGATCTCGGGTAAAACCGTGATCCAGGAGAGTTTGTCAATCATCTTGATTTTCTGGATGGATTCTGGATTAGTTCAGCTTCGATATCGCCACGTGCTTGAGCAGGTCGGCGACAGATGTGTTCATCACGTCGGTAAACGGTTTGGGATAAATACCCATGTACAGCACGGCGATCGCCAGCAGCGACAACATCAAGAATTCGCGGCTGTTGATGTCGCTGAGGTTTTTGACATCATCGTTGCTAACCGGGCCAAGATAGACGCGCTTGAACATCCACAAGGTGTAGGCGGCGCCAAAAATAAGCGCACTGGCCGCGCCAAAACCAATCCAAAAGTTGAATTTGACGGCCCCCAGAATCACCATCCACTCACCGACAAAACCGGCCGTTCCGGGCAAGCCAGCATTGGCCATGGCAAACAGCAAGGCAAACGCTGCAAACTTGGGCATGGTGTTGACCACGCCACCGTAGCTTGCAATTTCACGCGAATGCACGCGGTCATACAGCACGCCGATACACAGGAACATCGCGGCGGACACAAAACCGTGGGCAATCATCTGCACAATGCCGCCGGAAACGCCAAGGTCGTTGAAGATAAAAAACCCGAGCGTGACAAAACCCATGTGCGCCACCGACGAATAAGCCACGAGTTTTTTCATGTCCTGCTGCACCATGGCTACCAGACCGACGTAAATCACGGCGATAAGCGAGAGCGCAATCATCAGCCACGCCCACTCGTGCGCGGCATCAGGGGCAATCGGCATGGAAAAGCGCAAAAAGCCATAAGCGCCCAGCTTGAGCATGATGGCCGCCAGCACGGCAGAACCGCCGGTAGGCGCTTCAACGTGAACATCGGGCAACCAGGTGTGTACCGGCCACATCGGCACCTTGACAGCAAAAGCTGCAAAAAAGGCAAAGAACAGCAAGGTCTGTATGTTGCTGCCCAGCGGCAGCTGGTGCCATGTCAGGATGTCAAAACTGCCGCCCGACTTGTTGTACAGATAAATTAAGGCCACCAGCATCAACAGGGAGCCGAGTAGCGTGTACAGGAAAAACTTGAAAGCCGCGTAGATCTTGTTGGGCCCGCCCCAGATACCAATGATGAGGTACATCGGTATCAGCGTGGCTTCAAAGAAAACGTAAAACAGCAGGCCATCCAATGCAGAAAACACGCCAATCATCAAGCCACTCAGAATCAAAAACGAGGCCATGTACTGGTTCACGCGCGTGGTGATGGCTTCCCAGCTGGCGATGATGACGACCACATTGATGAATGCAGTGAGCAACACAAACCACAACGAAATACCGTCAACACCGACGTGGTAATTGACGTTGAAGCGCTGTATCCAGCTGACTTTTTCAACAAACTGCATGGCAGACGTGCCCAGCTCGAAGCCGCCGTACAAAGGCAATGTCACCAGAAAACTGGCTACTGCACCGATCAGAGCGACCCAGCGCACACTAGGTACCTGCTCGTCACGACCCAGCGTCAGCAACACGACACCGAAAATAATTGGCGTCCAAATGGCAAGGCTCAACAAACCCATTTTTGTTCTTCCTTTTTGTTTTTATTTGTTAAGCCAGACGAAGTACGTCATCAACACAAAAACGCCAATGATCATGCCGAAGGCGTAGTGGTAGATGTAACCCGACTGCAGGCGGCGCACGAGGCTGGAAACCCAGCCCACGACTTTCCAAGAGCCATTGACAAACAAGCCATCAATCAACTTTTGATCACCAACTTTCCAAAGGCCCATGCCAAGGGCGCGAGCACCACGGGCGAGCACATTCTCATTGAACCAATCCAAGTAGTACTTGTTTTCAAGCACGGTGTAGATGGGCATGCAGTTGCGCTTGATAGCTGCGGGCAAGGCAGGATTGACCATATACATGTACCAGGCCGAAACCACACCGGCAAGTGCCAGCCAGAACGGCAGGGTCGTCAAGCCGTGCAGCGCCATCTGCAGCGGACCATGGAATATGGCAGCCAGCTCGGCCATGGCCGGGTGCTTGGCCGCGTTGACGATGATCGCGTCTTTCAGAAAGTCGCCAAACAGCATGGCATCTATGGTCATGAAGCCGATCACGACTGACGGGATGGCCAGCAACACCAGCGGTGCGGTCACCACCCAGGGCGACTCGTGCGGCTTGTGCGGCTCGTGGCGTGGATCATGGCCATGGTGGGCCTCGGGATTTTGGTCAAAACGTTCCTTGCCGTGGAAGACCAGGAAGTACATGCGAAAGGAATAAAAAGCCGTCACAAAAACACCGGCCAGCACCGCAAAGTAGGCAAACCCGGCGCCCGGCAACTGGCTGAAATGAACCACCTCGATGATGCTGTCTTTGGAGTAGAAACCGGCAAACATCGGCGTCCCGATCAAAGCCAAAGACCCAAGCAGGAAGGTGATCCAAGTAATCGGCATGTACTTGCGCAGCCCGCCCATCCAGCGGATGTCTTGGATGTGATGCATTCCCATGATGACCGAACCCGCCGCCAGGAACAGCAGGGCCTTGAAGAAGGCATGCGTCATCAGGTGGAAGACGGCCACCGAATAGGCCGATGCGCCCAGCGCGACCGTCATGTAGCCCAGTTGCGACAACGTGGAATACGCCACCACGCGCTTGATGTCGTTCTGGATGATGCCCAGAAAGCCCATGAACAACGCGGTGATGGCGCCAATGACCATGATGAAACTCAGCGCGGTGTCGCTCATCTCGAACAACGGCGACATGCGCGCCACCATGAAGATGCCGGCCGTCACCATGGTCGCGGCGTGAATCAGGGCGGAGATGGGCGTCGGGCCTTCCATCGAATCGGGCAGCCAGACATGCAGCGGAAACTGGGCCGACTTGCCCATGGCGCCGATGAACAGACAGATGCAGATCACGGTGATCAGCATCCAGTCGCTGCCACCAAAAGGATTCGAAAAACCGAGCTGGGCGATCTCGCCCGACTTGGCGAACACCTCGGTGTAGTTGAGCGTGCCGGTATAAGCGACCAGCAAGCCGATGCCGAGAATGAAACCGAAGTCGCCGACGCGATTCACCAGAAAGGCCTTCATGTTGGCGAAGATGGCCGTAGGTTTTTTGTACCAGAAGCCGATCAGCAGGTAGGACACCAGGCCGACGGCTTCCCAGCCGAAGAAAAGCTGTAGCAGGTTGTTGCTCATCACCAGCATCAGCATGGAGAACGTGAACAGCGAAATGTAGGCAAAAAAGCGGTTGTAGCCTTCGTCTTCTTCCATGTAGCCAATGGTGTAGATATGCACCATGAGCGAGACAAAAGTCACCACCACCATCATCATGGCGGTGAGGCCATCGACGAGGAAACCGATTTCCATCTTGAGCCCGCCCACCACCATCCAGGTGTAGAGGGTTTCATTGAAGCGGGCACCGTCCAGCGCCACGCTCTTGAGCGTCATCACCGACAGGATGAATGCCAGCAGCACGCCCATGATGGTGAGCGTGTGCGACATCCGCCGACCGATCCAGTTGCCACCAAAACTGGTGCCGAGAATGCCGGCCAGAAGAGCACCCACCAAGGGGGCCAGCGGCACCGCCAGCAGCGTGGAGGCAGAAAGGGTTTGACTCATATTAGACCGACCGTAGGGCCGCCCCAAGGGCAGGATGCGCCCCCTCGGGGGGCAGGGAATACACGAAGTGAAGAGCGTGGGGGTACATATCTATCCCTTGAGCGTATTGAGTTCGTCCACATTGATGCTGGACTTGTTACGGAACAACAGCACCAGAATGGCCAGGCCAATGGCCGACTCGGCAGCCGCGACGGTCAGAATGAAGAACACAAAAATTTGACCGTGCATGTCGCCCAGGTAGTAGGAGAACGCGACAAAATTGGTGTTGACGGCCAGCAGCATCAACTCGATCGCCATCAGCAGCACGATGAGGTTTTTACGGTTCAGGAAAATGCCAATCACCGACAGCGCGAACAGCATCGCGCCTAGGGTCAGAAAGTGTCCGAGCGTGAGCATCATGGTTTGGGTTCTCCGGCTACAGGTGCAACTACGCTGGCCACTGGGCTAGCTACTACTGCAGATTTCATTTTGACCAAGCTGACGCGGTCTTTGCTCTTGACCCTGACCTGCTCCGAAGGGTTCTGGGATTTCGAGTCCTTGCGCTCGCGCAAAGTCAGCGCAATGGCCGCGATGATGGCCACCAGCAGAATGACGGCTGCGATTTCAAGCGGGTAAAGATACTCTGAATACAGCAGCTTACCGAGCTCCTTGGTGTTGGAATATTGTGTCGCCGCCTCCCCTGCCAGTAGCGCCGCCTTGGGCTCCTCGCTCAGGCGGAAGCCGCCCATCAGCACCGCGGCCATCTGCAGCGCAATCAGCGCACCGACGCTGGCGGCCAGTGGAAAATGTTTCCAGAAGCCCTTGCGAACGCCGTCCAGGTTGATGTCCAGCATCATCACGACAAAAAGAAACAGCACCATCACGGCACCAACGTAGACCAGCACCAGCGTGATGGCCAGGAACTCGGCTTTCAGCAAAATCCAGAGAGCTGACGCCTGGAAAAAGGCCAGCACCAGGTACAAGGCGGCATGCACCGGATTGCGTGCCGTGATCACCCGGAATGCGGCAAACAGCAGCACCAGGGCGAAGAGATAAAAGAGACCTGTTTTAGCGTCCATGTTCTGAGAATCTTTCTTGAGCCAACTACTTAGGGATCATTTCAGCGGTACTTGGCATCCGCAGCCCGGGCGTCGGCGATTTCTTTTTCGTAACGGTCACCGACGGCCAGCAACATGTCCTTGGTGAAATACAGGTCACCGCGTTTTTCACCGTGGTATTCGAAGATATGAGTCTCGACAATAGCGTCCACCGGACAGGCCTCTTCGCACATTCCGCAAAAAATACATTTGGTCAGATCGATGTCATAACGCGAGGTGCGGCGGCTGCCGTCTTCGCGCACGTCTGATTCAATCGTGATCGCCAGCGCCGGGCACACGGCTTCGCACAGTTTGCAGGCAATACAGCG
>Ga0209284_10006794_pt1 | contig 10759 bp, 13 predicted proteins | sample FRY03_FD_187211 | JGI IMG/M metagenome (GOLD analysis project Ga0209284, IMG submission 187211) | Freshwater microbial communities from Lake Fryxell liftoff mats and glacier meltwater in Antarctica - FRY-03 (SPAdes) (version 2) | ecosystem: Environmental > Aquatic > Freshwater > Ice > Glacier... | reverse complement strand
CCATTCATGGGATCGGGCACCACCCTTGTCGCCTGTCAGCGCATGGGCCGCAACGGCACCGGGATAGAACTGGACCCCGACTATTTCGACATAGCCTGCCGCCGCGTTGACGAGGCCACCCGCCAGCCGGATTTGCTGATAACCCCGCCAGCCCCGCAACCAGTGCAGGAGGATTTCGGCCTATGACCGCCGCACACGCCGCAGAATGACCGCCAAACCGCATCCGGCGCTTTCTGCGGGTCCACGCCGCCCGCAACACACAACAGCGCCACAGCGCGCGGAAATGAGGGACGCATGACACAGTTTCACGAATCTGATTTCAACGTTGAACTCAAGGTCAGGAATGGCAGGCTGTTGCGCATGATCAGAGCGAAGCATGGAACGGCGGCTGAATTTGCTCGGGTTAGCGGCGTGTCAGCCACGATCATATCGGCGTTTCTAACCATGAAAATAACGCCTTTGCGCACCACCGGCGAATGGTCAAAGTCAGCGTTTGATGTATCAAGCGCGATGCAATGCGAGCCGGAAGATATTTGGCCGGCGCATTTGCAGAGGTTTAAGATGAAAACCAACACGGCGGAAATCGACATATCTGCGGAGCAATTTACAGTCGAAGGCCCCAGCACTAAACTGGCAATGATTGAGGCTGTAAAGGTTCTAGGCGCAACTCTAACCCGCAGAGAGGCAACAGTGCTATCCATGAGGTTCGGAGGCGCAACCTATGAGGAAATCGGGACAGAATTTGTCCACGCAACAAGAGAAAGGGTTAGGCAAATTGAATCGAAGGCTATGCGGAAAATGCGGATACAAGCCGTGCGCACTCGCATGACAGCCGGTGCGGTTTTTTCGTAGACCTTCGGAAAGGATAGCCCAATGCCAACCAAAGCCATCAAGCGACACCGCGCGCGAAGGCGTTCCATCGCAACCCTTCCCTTGACTGACAGGGCAATGTCAGCGGATCATGCGGATAGTGCCGGGTCGATCATGCCCAAAACCCCGCAAGCCGCGCAAAGGTTCATCCACCCGGAGGCGCGGCACCAATCATCAACATCAGGGATAACAAAATGAAAACCATCGCAGCAATCGCAATCGCCGTAACTTTAACCGGATGCAGCACCGCAGAAATGGTCACATACGCACAGGGCGAGTGCAACGCCATCGGCTATGCGCCTGGCACCGCGCAGCATACCGAATGCACCGAACGAGGCTATCGCGGGCAAGCCGCCGCTCAGGCCGATGTGATCGGCACATTCGCGCTTTGGGCGCTGATCGAAGCCGCGTATTGATTGCGGGCGTGCGATAAGGTAACGTGAGAATATGGACCAATTTCCCGCATATAAAACGGTTCCGACCAAAAGCCTTGAGCCATATGCGCGCAATGCAAGAACCCACAGCCCTGCCCAGGTTGACAAAATCGCCGCCTCGATCCGTGAATGTGGGTTTCTAAATCCGATCATAACAGACGGCCAAAGCGGCATTGTCGAGGGCCACGGGCGCGTCCTGGCGACCCGGATGCGCCATGGAAACTCTTTACGCTATAAGGGCGACCTATGAATGACTTCGCTGATTTTGACATGGGGATTGGAGATTTCGCCCTAGACGTTAGCGCCTTCGACTTTGGCGAAATGCCGGATCAGATCGAAACGCGATACTGTAAGCCGAAACCCTACCGCCACGTTAAGGCAACCGCAGTCAAGTATAACCGAGCAAAAGACCTTGTGCGGGACTTGTTGCCCGCCATAGTAGCGGGCGAAAGGATCGACGCCGTAGTTTCAGGTAACTTCATTTTCGGGGATTTTTTTGAGGCGTTTGCGGTTCAAGCAAACATCAAGATCGACCGGCTGGCGGTTAGCACGTTGGCAATGTCGCAAGAGAATGTTGATAGCTTGCACAACCTACTAGTCGGCGGATATCTCGCAAAATTGGATTTGCTGGTGTCGGACTACTTCTGGTCGCACAACCGCGCTTCAGCGCCCTACATTTACGGGCAGTTAGACATTGAAGGGCGGTTTCAACTCGCAGTCGCAGGGGTTCACGCCAAGGTGGCGCTGATCGAAACAGAAGGCCGCAAAATTGTCTTAACTGGGTCAGCAAACCTTCGCAGCGCGAGGTGCATTGAGGTGTTCACAATCGAAACCAATGCGGATTTGTTTGACTTTCACGCAAACTGGATCGACAGGCTGATGGCGTCTTACGCCACAATACGCAAAAGCATTCGGGCAGGCGCTGCCTTTGAACTGATTAAGGACTGATCAAATGTCAGAAAACAATAAAGGCGGCATGGGCGGCGGCGCATCATCAGCTTCGAGGCGGTCACCGTCGCTTGCGTCTGGCGCAAGCGCGTTTCGGCCCAACTTTGACCCCGCCGACTTCTTTTAGGCTTTAGAAAATGGGGAAAAGAGGGCCGAAGCCGAAGGTTTTGACGCAGGAACAAGTCGCTGACATTCAGAAAATGGCGGCATATTTGAACCAAGAACAGATTGCGGATTACTTGGGCATAACGCGCCCAACGTTTCACGCAATCATGAAACGGGACGAGGCAGTTTCTGACGCTTTCAGGAAAGGCAAAGCGACGGCGATTGCAGCTATCGCGCAGAGCCTGATCCAAAGCGCCCGCGACGGCAACACGGCGGCGCAAGTCTTCTTTCTGAAAACGCAGGCAGGATGGCGTGAGACAATGGTTGTGGACAACACCTCGTCTGACGGCACGATGACGCCCAAGCCAACGCTGGACCTGTCAAAGCTGTCGCCTGCGGCCCTTGCAGAGTTGGGCAGGCTGTCCGATGACGCCGACGATTGACGACGCCCTAGCAGCCGACAAACTGGCGTGCAGCCGATCTCTTGCCTATTTCGTCGAACGGGCATGGCGTCACATCATTCCTGACACCTATCAGCACGGCTGGCACATAGACGCGATCTGTCAACATCTTGAGGCGGTCAACGCCGGACAGATCAACCGGCTTCTGGTCAACGTCCCGCCCGGCACGTCCAAATCAACCCTGATCGGTGTGATGTATCCTGCATGGCTTTGGGGGCCAGCAGGCAAGCCTGAACACCGATACATCGGCGCGGCCCACGAACAGGGCTTGGCGGTGCGCGACAACCGGATGATGCGCGAGTTGATTAATTCGCCGTGGTATCAAAGACGCTGGCCGATTGCGATGATGGGCGACCAGAACGAAAAGCTTTATTTTGAAAACCAGCACCGAGGATTCCGCCAAGCCTGCGCCGTTGGGTCGATGACCGGGCGGCGGGCGGGCACGGTGGCTTGGGATGATCCGCTATCGCCGGAAAAGGCGAACAGCCCAACGCACCGGGAAACGGCAATCCGTGTGCTGTCCGAAACCGTGCCGACCCGCCTGAGCGATCCGATAAAGTCCGCAATTATCGTAGTCATGCAGCGCCTGCACGAGAAAGACCCGAGCGGACACATCATTGCCAGCGATCTGGGATATGAACACCTGTGCATCCCGATGGAGTTTGATCCGACCCGGCGGTTTACAACATCGATCGGCTGGACGGACCCGCGCAAGGATGCAGGCGAGTTGCTCGACCCGATCCGGTTTCCGCCAGCCGTCATCGAGCGCGACAAGAAGGCGATGGGTTCTTACGCCTGGGCCGGGCAAATGCAGCAACTACCAAGCCCCGCCGGGGGCGGTATATTCCGCGCCGACTGGTGGCAATATCTGGACACCGCCCCGCCGATTGAGTGGCGTTCGATCTATGCCGACACGGCGCAGAAAACCAAAGAGACGAACGACTATTCTGTGTTTCAATGCTGGGGCAGGTCACGCACCGGGCAGGCGGTGTTGATCGACATGGCGCGCGGCAAGTGGGAGGCACCAGAATTGCTGGAACGCGCCCGGCAATTCTGGGCAAAGCATAACGCGGTCGAAGGGCAAGGATCATTGCGGGCCTTCAAGGTCGAAGACAAGGTGAGCGGCACGGGGCTGATCCAGCAACTCAAGCGCGAAGGCTTGCCGGTTCTGCCGATCAAGCGCAATATCGACAAGATCACACGGGCCTATGACGCCGCGCCATTCATCGAAAGTGGAAATGTGATCCTGTTGCGCGGCGTGCCGCACCTGTCCGACATGATGGCGGAGGCGGAGGGCTTTCCAAACGGCGCACATGATGATACGCTTGATCCAATGATGGACGCGGTTTCCGATATTCTGCAAGGCTCGATCAATTCTTGGGAAGGCACGTTATGACCATCATGGACGGCCTGCGCAACATCATTGCCAACATCGGCACAGACCGCGACAAGGCGGCGCATAGCCATTACGTCAACACCACGATTCCCGATGATCAGCTTATTGCGATGTACCGCACCAGCGCGCTTGCCCGGAATGTAATAGACCTGCCCGCCGAAGACGCAACCCGTGAATGGCGCGAATGGCAGGCCGACGCGGAACAGATCACGGCGCTGGAGGCGGAGGAAAAGCGTCTGGGCTTGCAGGGCAAGACGATGCAGAACATCAAGCGCGGGCGGTTGTTCGGCGGCGCTGCGATCTACATCGGCACGCGCGATCTGGACGCCTCTAAACCGCTAGACCCGGCCCGAATCGGCAGGGGTGGGCTGCAATATCTGGCCGTCCTGAACCGGTCCGAAATCACGGCGGGGGAAATACAGCGCGACCCGCGCCTGCCCGGATATGGCAAGCCGATCATGTACCGGATGAACCCTGCAACCGGATCGTCGGTTGACATCCACCCGAGCCGCCTTGTCGTCGCAATGGGTGAGGAATTGCCGGACGACCGCTACTCGTCGCAGCCGGGCTGGGGCGACAGCACGCTAAATGCTACGATTGGCGCGGTTCGCAACCTGGACGCCACCATTGCCAATATCGCATCGCTGGTGTTCGAGGCCAAGATTGACGTGATCGGCATCAATGGCTTCAACGAAGGGCTCCGCACCGGCGGCGCGGCTTATGAGGCTGTGGTGCTGGCCCGGACTGGCCTGACCGCACGTGGCAAGGGCATCAACGGCGCGCTGCTGATGGACGCCGATGACACATATGATCAGAAAAGCGCCAGCTTTGCCACGCTGCCGGACATCATCGACCGCTTTATGCAGATGGTCGCGGCGGCGGCCGGAATCCCGATGACCAGGCTATTCGGCATCGCGGCGGCCGGTATGAACGCAACCGGCGCGGGCGATGAAAAGGTGTATTTCGACCGCGTGCGGGTTATGCAAACGCTCGATCTGGACCCGGCTATGGAAATCCTCAATGAATGCCTGATCCGTTCGGCGATAGGCAATCGCCCGCCCGAGGTGCATTGGACATGGCGGCCATTGTTCCAGACGACCGCAAAAGAACGGGCCGATTTGGGCAAGGTTCTGGTTGACAGCGTAAAGATCCTGTTCGACATGGATATATTGCCACAAGAGGCGCTTGCAGATACAATCGTGAACACGCTTACCGAAAGCGGCGCGTTTCCTGGGCTTGAGGGCAAGGTGAAAGAGTTTACGGGCGATACGGAGGCAGACGAATGAGAATGACAGACGCCGCCACGCTTGGAGCCGTTCGGATCACGAGCGACGGCTATCTTGTCGCCAATGTCCGCACTGCACGGATCGGCACGCAGGACTATTTCGGTGCGGAATTGGACCGGCCCGATTTGAAAACTGTGACGGTGTACCGCGACGAATCGGAAGTGTTCCGCAAGTCCAGCCTCGATACGTTCGGCATGTTGCCGCTGACTGACGATCATCCCGCCGAAATGGTCACGGCCGACACGGCCCGCGCCGTGCAGATCGGCATGACCAACGAGGAAGTGTTGCGCGACGGCGAATACCTGCGGATCGGGATCAAGCTGACAGACGCCGCCACGATCCGCAAGGTGCAGGACGGCAAGCGCGAATTGAGCGTCGGGTATACGTCGGATATTATCTGGGGCGATGGGGTCGCGCCGGACGGGACCGCATATCATGCGCGGCAAACAAACATCGTGGGCAACCATATAGCTATCGTGGACGCCGGACGCGCCGGGCCACTGGCAAGAATCGGTGACAGTCAACCAATCACTGCGGCGCGGTGGGGCGCTTCCCCTATCACAGACGAAAGGAACGTCATCATGGCAGACGCCATCCAGACGCGGACAGTCCTGATTGACGGGCTTTCCGTCATCACGACCGACGCAGGCGCGCAGGCGCTTGAAAAGCTGATGAAGGACATGACCAGCGCCGAAAAGAAGGCGAAAGAGGAAATGGACAAGAAGGACGCGGAACTTGCGGCCAAGGATGCCAAGATTGCCGACATGGCCAAGTCGATCCTGACCGACGCTGATCTTGACGCCAAGGTTGCGGCCCGCGCCGATCTGATCGGCAAGGCCAAGGCCATTGCCAAAGACCTGGCAACTACCGGCCTGTCCGACGTAGCCATTCGCAAGGCCGCTGTTGTGGCGGTTCTGGGCGATGCGGCAATCGCTGGCAAATCTGACGCCTATGTCGATGCGCGCTTTGACATCTTGTCAGAGGATGCGGCGAAGGGCGACACGGTGGCCGATGCGTTGAAAACCGGCACCAAGACAGTGACCGACGCCCGTGCCGAGTACATCACAAGCCTGAGAACGGCCTATCTGCAACCTGTTGGCAAAGGAGCGTAAGCTATGCCCCCTATTCAAGACGCATTCGGGGCGGCCGTTGCCGTCATGCCAATCGGCCTTCCCGGCATGATTGCCGAGGGTCAGCAAATCAAAGACGTGGTGTCAAAGCGCGTCACCACTGCCGTGATTCCGTTCGGGCGCGCGGTTGGTGCCAGCGGTACAGACCCCGGCACATGCCGCCTTGGCGGTGTCGGCTTTGAAGGCATTTCCATCATCGACAAGACCCGCCTGAACGACGAATACATCGTCGGGGAAATGGCCGGTATCCTGCGCAAGGGCACTGTCTGGGTCGTTGCTGATCTTGATGTGACAATCGCCGGTCCCGTGACATTTACTGTCGCTACGGGCCTGATCGGCGCACGGGCAGTTGCCGCAGGTATTGTGGCAATCGCTGGTGCGCGTTTCGAAACGGCGGGCGCAGATGGCGCGCTCGTCCGCGTCTATCTGCCGTAAGGAGCAAAACAATGAACATGCAGATCATGGACGCGCCCGCATCTCTGGGTTTCGTCATTTCGCAGCGCAGCCACATCGAAGCGGAGGTGATGCGCAAACCATATCCGACGATCCTGTATCCGTCACTGATGCAGGTCGACGATTCGGCAAACCCTTATGCGCAAAGCGTGACGTTCTTTACTCAGGACGTTGTGGGTCGGGCAAAATTCATCAACGGCAAGGGTGACGACATCCCGCGCGTCGATGTGACGACAGGCAGTCACGTGATGGCGGTCAACACTGCGGCCATCATGTATTCTTACTCGTTCGAGGAAATCGGCGCGGCCCAGATGATGGGAATGAACCTGAACCTTGAGTCCGCAAACGCCGCGCGGATGGCTTACGAAATGCTGGTCAACTCGACCACGCTGATCGGCAACACCGACATGGGCATCGAAGGGTTTTTCAACACCACAGGCATCACGTCGGTGGCATCGGCTGCAACCTTCGCGCTGTCCACCCCCGACGCGATCCTGACCTTCATCAACGATATGTTGACCGGCGTTCAGGCAACCAGCTTGGGCACGCAGGTTGCAGATACGATTGTTCTGCCGCTGTTGCAGTTCGGCGCGCTTGCGTCCCGGCGCTTGCCTGACAGCAATCTGACTGTTTTGGAGTTCATCCGAAATTCCAACGTCTACACCGCCCAAACCGGTCAGCCGTTGCGGATTTTTTCGGACTTCAACCTGACCAACCGGATGGTTGTCTATCGCAACGATCCGAGCGTGGTAAAGCTGCACATGCCTATGCCGCTGATGTTCTTGGCACCGCAACAGGCCGGGCTTGAAATCCGCACCTACGGCGCGTTCCGGTTCTCGCCGGTCAGCATCCGCACCCCGGCAGCGGTGCGATATGGAACTGGCCTCTGACCATGGCCGCGCACAAAAGCACCTATCGCGGCATGTTAATCATGCCCGATGGCACCGAGGTCAGGCAAGGCGACAGCATCAGCATTCCAGCCGGTTTGGCGAAGAATGCGGGCGTTGCCGGTTGGCTTGAAAGCGGTTGGCTTGTGCCGGTTGCACCGCCCGCCATGCTTGGCGGCAAAAAATAACCAACCGGCGGGGCTGTAATGGCCCCGTCCTCACAGGGAGCGTGCCATGATCGGAACAGTTGTAGCACTGATCGCCTATGCCGGGGCGCGCGGCACGGTAATCGCCAACACCGCAGCGACATTGCAGGCGCTGGTCCGGGCGTCCGACTATATCCAATTCACCTATCTGGACGGATCGACCTGCACCGCCGACAGCGACAATGTGGAGAGCGCCACATATGAGGCGGCCATTGCCGAGGTGGCGAATCCGTTTATCTGGACCAAGACATTCACCCCGGCCGATCAGAAAGTGCTTGTCGGCGTGGGCGATATCAAATGGCAGGTGACGGGTGACGCCAGCAAGGGCGGCGCGTCCGTTCCAAGATCCACCAAAATTGAAACCATGCTCCGCCAGTGCATCGGCGGCGGGCTTTACGGATACTCAACCGGCCCGAGGCTGGTATGAGCGGGGCCGCAATCGCCGCACAGGTAGCAGCGGCCTACGCTGAGGCGGGGCGTGAGGCGGGTGACGGGGTTGGGGCGGTCTATGTGACCATCACCCGCACAGGGCAGCCCACGGGGCTAGAATGGGCACCTGTGCCCGGCGCACCTGTGGTTCACACATTCGTTGCCAAGCCTGCCGCCAAGGCTTACACGCAGCGCACCGGGCTGGCGCTGGGTGCGGGCGAGTTGGTCTATTCTCTGGTCAATCACGGCGTCACGATCACCCCTAGCACATCGGACGTGCTGAAAATCAGCGGCGCAAATTGGCCAGTGCAGGAAGTCATCCCGATGAACCCTGCCGGTCATGTTATATCTTGGATGGTTAAGGTCGTAGGGCCAGGATCAAGTGCTGCGTTGTTTGCGGCGTTTTTACCGCAAGGCTCGGACGCGCTTATCACATCGGACGGCGAAACATTCAGAGTGGGGGCATAACGTGGCCGACTATAATTCAGCATTTACGGGACTTCAGATCGACGCGGCGCTGGGCTTGGCAAACAGCGCGGTGCAGCCCGCCACAACACTTGCCGGGTATGGCATTACAAACGGCCAGCCATTGGCGACCGTGCTTACAAACACCACAGCGGCATTCACGGCACCGCAGGCTTCGGCAATAATTGCCAACACTGCAAAAGTAACGAACGCCACTCACACGGGCGACGCCGCTGGTGCAACCGCATTGACTGTGACGGGCATCAACGGCACGTCCTTGGCATCGCTTACAACTGGCCTTCTAAAGAATACCACAAGCACAGGCTTGCCGAGCATCGCGGTCAACTCCGACCTGCCTGCAATGACGGCAACGGTAGGCGGGGCTGTTCCGACACCACCAAACAACACAACGACGTTCTTGCGGGGCGATGGCATATTTGCAACTCCATCGGGCGGCGGCACGGTCACAAACGTGACCGGCACAGCGCCGATTGCATCGTCGGGCGGGTCAACCCCCTCAATCTCTATTGTGCCCGCTACGGGTTCTGTACCCGGCAGTATGTCGGCGGCGGACAAGACCAAGCTGGACGCCTTCAGCGGCACCAACACTGGCGACCAAACATCCATTGTCGGTATCACTGGCACCAAGGCGCAATTCGATACCGCCGTGACGGACGGGAATATCCTCTATGTCGGGGATGTGACAACAAACGCGACGCACACGGGCGATGTGACGGGCGCGACAGCCCTGACAATCGCCAATGACGCTGTGACCAACGCCAAGGCGGCGAACATGGCCACGGCCACGATCAAAGGCCGCACAACGGCAGGCACAGGCGACCCAGAGGATTTGACAGATACACAGGTGAGAACGCTGTTGAACGTAGCGGATGGCGCGACAGCTAACAGCACCGATGCCACTCTTTTAGCTCGGGCAAACCACACAGGAACGCAGGCCGTTGCCACAATCACAGGTCTTGGCACGGCTGCAACCACAGCAGCAGCCGATTACGCCACGGCGGCACAAGGCACCCTCGCGACCGATGCCCTGCCTAAGTCTGGCGGCACCCTGATCGGGGCCATCACTATCAAAGAGGTTGTTGAAACTGTATTCGCCCTAACGGGCACCACGCCCGCGCTTGAGCCTGCAAACGGCACAATCCAGACATGGACTCTGACCGCGAACAGCACCCCGACCGATAGTCTTGTAACGGGGGAAAGCATCTTGGTAATGGTCAATGACGGAACGGCGTTTACGATCACATGGCCGAGCGTGACGTGGGTCAACAATGGTGCGGTAGCCCCGACGCTGGCGACCACGGGCTTCACGGTCATAAGCCTCTGGAAGGTTTCAAGCGTTCTTTACGGCGCGCTTGTCGGGAATGGTTCCTGATGCTGGCGGGTTGGCATAGCCGAGGGGCAGGCGGAGCTGGGGAAGTGATTACCGCTTGGAGTGTATCAACAGCGGTATTCCTACAATCGTTTAGTGTAGCGGCGAAAGATAGTATCCCCACTGACGTAACATTCAAACCAGATGGGCTAAAGATGTATGTTATTGGCGATAGCTCTAACAGCGTCCATGAATATAACCTCTCAACCGCTTGGAGTGTATCAACAGCGGTATTCCTACAATCGTTTAGTGTAGCGGCGAAAGATGGCCAGCCCACTGACGTAACATTCAAACCAGAT
>Ga0209284_10006789_pt1 | contig 10771 bp, 8 predicted proteins | sample FRY03_FD_187211 | JGI IMG/M metagenome (GOLD analysis project Ga0209284, IMG submission 187211) | Freshwater microbial communities from Lake Fryxell liftoff mats and glacier meltwater in Antarctica - FRY-03 (SPAdes) (version 2) | ecosystem: Environmental > Aquatic > Freshwater > Ice > Glacier... | reverse complement strand
GTCCGCCCATCGGTTCGCCTTGCGGCGAAAGTCCAGCCCGGCAGGCTGGACCTACGTAGGTCCTTTCTGCCGGAAAGGACTTCGCAACTTGTTGCGACCAGCGACCTGACAATGTTGATTGACAGGCTACTCGTCGCCGTTGAGCGGATGTCCGCCCATCGGTTCGCCTTGCGGCGAAAGTCCAGCCCGGCAGGCTGGACCTACTAAATTGACCGGCGACGAACGCTGTGCCGTTTATTCCAGATTAACAACTCTACGACTCTTCAATTCAAATCTCGGTAACTCGCACGGAGCCACGGCACGAACATCGATCACAAATCCTAGTCGCTGCCGCAACGCCGATTGAACACGCTCCATTAACTGCACCACGGTATCTGCAGCTTCGGCGACCGGCTCAATCGCCACGCAAATTTCCTGCATCGCTCGCACCGTCTTGAGTTCGATTCTGAACTCAGCAACCTCTGCGATCTCGCGCACAACCGCTTCGATGCTCGACGGAAAGACGTTGTTGCCTCGCACAAATAGCATGTCGTCCGAACGGCCCATGATGCCGCCGTCGAGCCATGTGAGTTTTCTGCCTGCCGGATCGTCGGCTGTTGAGGCTTTCACCAGATCGCGCGTCCGGTAACGAATCAATGGACTGCCAACGCGGCCAAGATTCGTGATCACCAGTTCACCGACTTCACCCGCCGCAACCGGCTGAAGCGTTTCGGGATGCAGAATCTCGGCAATGCATTCGGTCTCCAACAGGTAAAGGCCGCCGGGGCGATCTTCGCTTTCGATACCTAACGAACCGATCTCGGTCATGCCCCAATGATCGATCACGCGGGCTTCCCATGCGTCTTCGATTCTGGCCCGAGTCGCTGGAATGGTGCCGCCCGGTTCCCCAGCGACGATCAACATACGGACAGACGTTTCTTTGAGATCGATACCTTCCGCCGCCGCAACTTCCGCCATACGCATGGCGTAGGTGGGAGTACAGCAAACAACGGTAGCTTCATTTTCAATCATCGCCTGCAGCCGCACGGATGTTGTCATGCCTCCGCCCGCGATACAGAAGTTTCCGAATCGCCCGGCACCTTCGAACGCGGCCCAGAATCCGATGAATGGTCCAAACGAAAAAGGAAAGAAGAATCGATCCCAGGACTGGACACCCGCCAGCGTGTAAATCTGCCGCCAGCATTCCATGAACCAATCCCAGCTTTCCTGGGTGTCCATCCAGCGAATTGGACGACCGGTGGTGCCTGACGTTTGATGGAGTCGCCGATATTTAGTGGAAGGAAATGAGAGATTGGAACCGTACGGCGATTGAGCCGCTTGAGTGTCTACGAGTTCCTGCTTCGTTGTCAGCGGAAGTTGCGACAGGTCGTTGATGCATTGAATCGACGCGATATCTACGCCCGCCGCCTGAAACTTCGTGGTCCAGAATCGATTGCGAGGAATGATGGTTTGCAGCATCTCAACCAGCCGCTGCGACTGCAACGCTTCGATTTGAGATCGGTCCTGCCAGAGTGTTTCGATATCGATGGTCACGAGAAATGAGATCCAAATAGTGGCAAGTGGACGGTTCGAATCGGTTGAGCTGTCAAAGTAGACGTCACTCTCCGAGTGACGCTGGCCGCAATACGCGGCCACCGGTATTCATCACTCGGAGAATGATGGGTACTTTAATTGCAAATCGAGTGCCCTTCGACGCGAGCCGCCGGTGAGTGCTTGACGACCCATCCGGAAAACGTTCAGGCCAGGACGGGACTGGAGTCCCGTCCTACGTAAAGTCAAAGCAGGATATCAGGACCAGCAACACCACGAAACCGGCATTTAGAAATGACCCCTGATTGAGATTGCACGAGGATTTTCTCGACAAAATCCTCCGGCTATGAAACAATGCGTCGGCTGAAGCAATTTCTGTCCGCCTGAATTCACATCGTCTGAGCCAAACCCAATGAGTACAGTACGAATTACAAAGCCAATCTCGGTCGAAGACTATCTTGAGGGTGAACTTGTTTCCTCGGTCAAGCACGAGTATATGGCTGGCGCGGTCTTCGCAATGGCTGGAGGGACGAACGCGCATAACCGAATCGCTAGCAACGCACACGGTTTGTTGTATATGCTTCTGAAGGACAAACCTTGCCAGCCATGCAATTCGGATACAAAAATCCGCGTGCGAAAATCTAGTCACGTCCGATTTTACTATCCCGATGTTTCCGTGGTGTGTGACGAAAATCCACTCTCAGATACTTTCCAGGATCGCCCGGTCCTGATCGTTGAAGTGTTGTCTGAAACCACTCGACGATTGGACGATGGTGAAAAGCGAGATGCCTATTTCACGATCCCGACGTTGAACTACTACATCCTGCTGGAACAGGACGAAGCCATAGCGGTGATGTATGAACGGAAAGGTGACAAATTCGTTCAACATGAATTCACGAACTTAAGCGACATCATTTCAATCGCGAGCCTTGGCATCAATTTGCCGCTTCGTGACCTGTATAGCAGGATTGACGTTCATTAAAACCTCGATTTAACATCAAAGTAGCAGGCACACTCCGTGTGCCGTCCGCCAATTCGCTTGTTTTCAAGGGCTGCGGCACTTGGAAAGTGCCTGCGACTTTCTAAATCGAGTGCCATTAGGCGCTTGCCGTCGGTGAATCGCGTTATCACGCTGGCAATAGCGTCTTGGTTAAAGCTACCGCAGTCGATGCGACGATCAGACACATGAGTTCAGCCTGCGCACCAGCGGCGGATGATCCGGCAAATTCTGCCGGAACAATTCAACACATCGGCATGTGTCCCGAAGAAAGACGACGGAATGTCAGGGGCGGGGAAATCAGAAACTCTGCGATTAGGCTTCATGGAAACCATGGAAGTCGATGGTCGCGGTCACATTGGCGGACTGCTGATTACCAATCAAAATGGACGGCCGCTGGAGTTCCAATGTACAACGCCCGTGAAACCCAATCGCACGCAGGAAATCCTGTTCGGCGAAACACTGCGGTCGTGGCTGCTGGGTGAACTCATCGGAAGTACGCTGCTGGATCGTGTCGCCATCAAACCGAACATCATCATTACCAGCGATCCGAACCTGTTGGAACTTCGCAACCATACATCGATTCCAGTTGCGTGCGCGGCAGATGCAAAATCCAAACTGGCAGAGCAGGGCTGTACGCTGCGCATTGGAGGCAGCATTTTGCGATTTCACGAAGGCCATCAACTGGATGCCGAATCGCTCAACAAGCAGAAGCACTTGATTCCCGATGCCGCTGACCTTGCCGAACCGTTGGAACGAGTTCGCGAGGCACTGGCGGAAACTGTCAAGACGGTGTTTGCAAGATGAGCGAATTTGATTTTGACGATGACGCAAAGTTTGCTGACGACGTTGAGTTTACTGGCGAGCCGGAGGTGTCAGCCTCCGGGTACCTTGACACAGGATTGGAACATGTCGCATCAGGGGACTCACGTCCCCCGCTCGCCGAATCGATTGCTGAAGCCAAACGATCGACTCGCATTGATGTGGCGCAAACAGGTTTCAATCCTGCACTGAGTCGCATGCCGTCGATTGAAACTCAAACGGTTTCACTCAACACAGTGCTGGATTTCGTTCCATCATGGACAGCGCGGCGGATTCCGATGAAATGCATCGGGTTGACGCTTCCGGAAGGAATTGAATTCCTTCCGCCAAAGGCCGATTCCACAAAGTCCTCCGATGGTGTTGAGCTGAAGAGAATCGGCCCGGCGAAGAAGGTGGAAGAGGAATCAGACGGCGTAGAAAAGCCACGCAAGGTGACTCGCATCAAGCCACCTGCGGACGCATTGTCGCTTCAGGATCGTCTGTTTTATCTGCTGCAACCGCCGCTCGAATCGTGGCTGGCCGAGCAGGAACTCATCATGCCGTTTGAGCCCTTCGGGTATCAGTACGAAGGCATTGCGTGGCTGTTCTCCAGCCATTCCGCGCTGCTCGCCGATGAAATGGGTCTCGGCAAGACGATGCAGACAATCACCGCGATTCGTCTGTTGCTGCGCAGCGGACAGGCGCGGCGGATTGTGCTGATCTGCCCGAAACCGTTAATTCCGAATTGGCAGCGAGAATTCAAAACATGGGCCGAAGAACTGCCTGTTGTCACTGTGGAAGGCAACGGCCAGCGGCGGCGAATGCTTTGGACAATGCCAGGCATCCCGATTTTGATTGCCAACTACGAATCCATGACGCGCGATATCGCCGACATTCCGGAAGACGAACAGCCGAAATTCGATTTACTGGTTCTGGACGAAGCGCAGCGCGTCAAGAATCGTGAATCACGCACAGCGGAAGCCGCGCGATCCATCAAGCGGCGACGAAGCTGGGCTCTGACCGGCACGCCCATTGAAAACCGCCCGGAAGAACTGGGTGCGTTGTTTGAATTCCTGGAGGTCGTACCGAAAGGCAGCTGTCCTGATCTGCGACAGCTTCAGAAGCTCGCCAAGAAATACATTCTGCGACGCACCAAAGATGTGGTCATGAGCGACATGCCACCCCGCATCGATCGTGATGCGGAACTGGAACTCACGGACGCTCAGGAATATGCCTATCGCACAGCCGAAAAAGAAGGCATCATCCAATTGAACGAGCTGGGTGATACCATCACCGTCCAGCATGTTTTTGAACTTGTCCTGCGACTCAAGCAGATTACAAACTACGATCCCTTCACTGGTGAAAGTGCCAAGCTCGAACGATTACTCGCCGACATGGAAGAAATCGGCGCGAGCGGCGGGAAGGCGATTTTGTTCAGCCAATGGACGAAGACGATCGACTGGTTGGCACCAAAGCTGAAAGAATTCAATCCGCTGATTTATCACGGCGGTGTTCCAACAAAGCAGCGTGAACCCATCCTTGCAAAATTCAAAGAAGATCCGAACGCTCACATCTTGTTGATGAGCTACGGCACGGGTGCCGTGGGATTGAATCTCCAATTCGCTGGCTATGTCTTCCTGTTTGATCGCTGGTGGAATCCGGCGATCGAAGATCAGGCCATCAACCGAGCGCATCGCATCGGCGTGAAGAATCCGGTCATCGTAACTCGATTCATCTCGAAGAACACGATTGAAGAACGCATCGACCGAGTCCTGAGCGAAAAGCGAGCACTCTTCGCAGCGATCCTTGGTGACGGAGACAACAACAATGTTTCGTTGGGCCTGAACGCGACGGAGATCTTTGGTCTGTTCGATTTGAAAGCCCGGCATAAAGGCGGTTCCAAATCGATCGGACCGAAACCGGTTGAACCACAAACAGATGCAGCGTGATTTTGATTCACTCACCTATTCTTATCGTTGATCTGTGTAGGTCGTTGCACCTTCAGCACACATCGTTTGTCGATTAGCGAGCGCTTCTCGAACTGAAGCCAATGAAAAGTAGAGCCGCATCATATTGTCCATTGACCGTGTCTGGATGGCCGCTCCACTCAGCCATCGACACACTGTTTCTGCTGCAATTCCAAGATGTTCGGCGAACGTGCGCTGGTTGACAGAACATTGTAGCAATCCATCGCGAATCTCTTCCGGCGCAAGCAGGCCAAGAAACATTCGCAGGGCCAGGCTGATCTGTTCATCGGTATTGACCGTAAAGTATTGCTCACCGCAGTGTTCACATTCATCGACTCCCAGCGTGGTGATGTGGAACGTGTGCAACTTGCCATCATGTCGTACTCGAGCATCGTATGGAATCTGTCGGAATGCAACGGCATCTTTACCACACGCGGCGCAGTGACGCGGATATGGTTTTCCATTTGTTAGTTCCGGCGAGGATGTTTTACTCATCATGCATACTCACAATCGTGACTGTAGGACCAGTGCTCGTTACATTAAGCACTGTTTCGATGTAGGTTTTCCGTTCGCCGATCGTTATGCGAAAATCGTAGTGAAACTCATGCTGATCTCGCCACATCTCGCGTCGCTCTACAACCTGATCAATCTGACCGCCGTTTTCAAGGTGTTCAAACATCAGTCGTGATACGCTTCGAACATCTTCCTCGTCGAGGCTTTCCTGCAACCATTCCGCAGGACGGCGCATCCACACGACAAACCCGCTGGAATACCATTCAGACAACGCCGCTCGAAAGGCATTAAGGATCTCGCGATTCACCTAGGGGGCCATACGGATCGCTCTCTGGCGAGTTGCATTGTGTCGGCACGTCCCAAGCGGCAGATGCTACCGGAAAACTTGACGTAAGTCAAGTTTTGTCAGTGAACACAGATTTTAAGTATCGACTGCAAAATCCTCGTTTCGGATGAGTATACTTGACACAGGCCGGAATGAGGCCGCCAACTCTCGTTCCTGGGCTCCAGCCTTGGAACGCGATGCGCAGGAGGCTCCTGCCTCCTGCGAATACACGGGAGGCAGGAGCCTCCAGAGCAGTGTGTTTCGAGGCTGGAGCCTCGGAACAAGGACGTCACTTGGGCGGGTGGAGTTCATGAAGTCGCGGCGTGGCGTTGTCGGATAATAGGGCGACTGAAGTCGCACCGCTCGCAAAATGCCGATTTAAGATAATCGAAGTCGCCTATATCGCTGCAAATCACTTTTGATCGCATATCTATGCGATCTGAACGCTTAAAACGCCACTTTTGAAATAGTGAACAAGCGGTGTACAAACGAGATTTTGGACTAAATCGACAGCCTGCCCGCCGGGGTGGATAGCGCGCCGACGAGCTGCAAGACATTCCGGTTCGTCGATAACGTTTCCAATCGCAACTACTTGCTGCCCTGAAGCACATCCGAGGATGGCAGACCCAACAGCACCCGAAACGCTCCTCGAGTCGGTGTATTGAGGGGACTCATCATTCGTGATGAACTGGCAGTTTCCTCAACCGCACTGAAAATGTTACCACCGCGAATTGGACCAGCTCCGTCGTAGCCGGAGGATTCGGCATCAAGAACAACGCAACGTTCGAATTCATTGCCGTGCATGTCGTAAAGTCCCCAGGCATTCGGTTTCAGCATGCGAGTCGGATGAACATCCTTGTCGGCATTGGTTTCGAACCACGCATATTCAGACAACTGCTGAGCATCATCGCCGAACGACCAACGGCCTCGGCGGCCGCAGCGGCAGGCGTATTCCCATTCCTGTTCGCTGGGTAGACGAATCGTGCGTTGAGTTTCACGCGACATCCAGTCACAAAAAGCGATCATGTCAGAATAAGCCAGGCTTGTCGCGGGGTGTTTTTTCGTGATGAACTGAGCGCCCAGATTGTTCCAGTGAAATGACGGCGATTGAATCCAGCGTTTGGCATCCTGTGACTCTGGATCTTGCCCCCAACCGCCAACGCTATTGGTTTCTGCGACAGTTTTAAACTGCTGCGATTCAACGAACGCCGCAAATTGTCCAACCGTGACTTCCGTTTGAGACAAATAGAATCCGGTATCGATGCGAGTTGCAAAGGCACTGTCGCCGTAAAGAAATTCGCCCGCCGGAATGAGCGTGAAATCAATGCCGCCGACGTTGATGTTTTCGTCAAGCTTCAGACTGGTGGCCCAGTCAGTTCGGTAGGCTTGAACTTCGGCTTCGGAAAGTTCTGTCAGTGTCGTGATCGGCAACGCGGAACCTCCGGTCGCAGATTTTGGCGAGTCGCTATTGTTCGCTGGCATAGTGTTCACCGACATAGTGTTCGGCTGCATGATGAATACGCCGATGACCACAGCTGCGATGCCTGCCAGAAGTACCCACGGCAGAAAGGCCAGTGGTGACTTTGAAGCTGGCGGCATTGAACGAGAAGCTGGTCTTTCAGTAACTGCCAAGGCAGCAACCGGCATTAACTCGGTCGCTACATCAGCCGACGGTTCGCGATGGGCCAACATTGATTCTGCCGCCTGAAATTCAACCGGTGCGGAAGCAGGAGCAACAACGGTCGCGGACGGTTGCGACAATTCATTGACGCTTTCGTCACAGGCGCTGCTGACACGTTCGCCTTTGGCATTGTCATCAATGGCACTCAGCGGCAAAGTCACGTCCGGCAGTCCGGCTAGCTTCATGCGTTCAAGCTGCGCCACAAGTTCTTTCATCGACGTCAGGCGATTTATCGGTTGCTTGGCCAGAATTGATCCCAATAGCCGATCAGCCGCTTCTGGTATCTCCGCCGAAAGACTACACAGCGAAGGAATCGGTTGTTCGCGATGAGCCAGCAGCCGTTCCATGCCTGTGCCTCGAGCATAAGGCGCGCGGCCGGTCATTAAGAAAAACAGCGTGCAGCCGAGACTATAAACGTCAGATCGCTCATCGGCGAGACGTGTGTTCAGGGCCTGCTCCGGAGACATATAATCGACGGTCCCCATGATCATGCCGGTTGTAGTCAGTTCAGCCGCATGATCAATCTCGGATGCATCGGCCGAGTTGATTCGGGCGAGCCCTACATCGAGCAACTTGACGTTGCCAGCATCGTCAATGAGCAAATTCGACGGCTTGATATCGCGATGAATCACGCCCGCGCCATGAGCATACTCAAGTGCCCGCGCGGCCTGCTGCACGACGTCTACTGCCAGTGGTAATGACAGCGGCCCGTATTCTTTCACGAGCTCGCTGAGATTCTGGCCTTCGACGAATTCAGAAACCAGGTAGCTGATACCGTTTTGTTCGCCTGCATCGTAGGCGGTCATAATATTCGGATGACACAGTTTCCCCGCGACTTCGACTTCTCGCAAAAATCGTTTGGCCAACAGATCAGCATGCGAGATATCTCGGCGAAGCACCTTGATGGCGACCGTGCGTTTCATTCGCCGATGAATGGCACGATACACGGTGCCCATGCCACCGCGTCCGACAAAATCCTGCACGACGTATTCACCCAGCGTGAGAGGATCGTTCGCGTTGTGCAGCAGCGTGTTCACCTGAAATGGCGTGAGCTTTCGCGCCGTTATGAAATAGTCACCGAGTGCCCTGGATGATGTCGAAGTGCTGGAACTTGCGGCGGCTTGGATTTCGTCGTCGGGCAGTAAGTGGCTTTGTCGCAGACGTTGCAGAAATTCGTCAACGCTGCAGAGCAGGGCAGGGGGGCTCGGAGTGATTTCCTGCTCCTTCTCGACTTGCTGGGGAGTCAGTGATGTTTGACTTGCGTCAGTCACTTTTGGAAGCCGCTTTCTGCGTTGGCGTTTAAAGAACAGTCCCGAAATAAAGTACGTCAGCCTTTCCAGGCTGACTTGTTCTTGTTCGTGTCAGGCTAGAAAGCCTGACGTACTTTTCGGAACTGTTTCTGAGTGTCGATCCTGCATTCGGAAGTTTTCGCTCAACCACCAACTGAACACAACCATTTTGAAGTGATTTCATTCCGTGATGCAGGAAAATTTAATTCAGCGCTCGCATCGCAGAGATTGTTGACGCATCACTTGACGTTATGCGCATGACGGCGACACTTTGCCGTTCACATATATTCATTCTGGAGTTCATTCATGTCTCAGCGTTCCCTGATCAGCCTTGCATGTCTTGTCCTGTCGTCAGCGATGACACAAGCCGACGACTGGACTCAATGGCGTGGGCCAAATCATAACAACGTCGTCGCAGCAGGGCAGGGGACTTCGACAGAATGGAGCGAATCAAAGAACATCCTCTGGAAAGTTGATGTCCCCGGTCGCGGTCATGCGTCGCCGGTGATCACAGGCAACACGATCGTACTGTGTACCGCTGACGATCAGAAACAGACTCAAAGTGTCATTGCGTTTGATCGAAAATCTGGCAAGCAGCTTTGGATCATGCCCATCAGCCAGGGAGGATTTCCTCCGGCTCACCCGAAGAACACCCATGCGTCGGCAACCGCCGCAACAGACGGAAGACTGGTTTTCGCCGTTTTTTCCCATCATGAAAAAGTGGAAGCCGTTTGCCTGGATCTCAATGGCAAGATCATGTGGCGTAAGGACGTCGGCGGGTTTCGTCCAAATCAATACGAATACGGGTACGCGGCTTCTCCAACAATCTACAAGGACAAGCTCATCGTGTCCGGCGACTGCGACACGGTCGCCTGGGTCAAAGCTTTGAAGCTCACCGATGGCAGTGTGGCGTGGCAGCAGGAACGTGAAAAAATGCTCAATTGGTCGTCGCCGATTGTCGCCAATATTGCGGGGCGCGAGCAGTTGTTGCTGAGCGGTACGTATCGAATCGCGTCGTATGATCCTGAAACTGGCAAGTCACTGTGGGAGACGAAGTGCCTGACGATGGCGACGTGTGGCACATGCATATGGGAGGGCGATCTTATTTTCGCGAGCGGCGGCTATCCGGATCCCGAAACGGTTGCCGTGAAAGCAGATGGCTCAGGTGTCGCTTGGAAGAACAATGTGAAGTGTTATGAACAGTCCATGGTTGTTTATAAGGGTTACCTGTACGCGTTGACCGATAGTGGCGTCGCCTATTGCTGGAACGCAAAGACCGGCAAAGAAATGTGGAAACAACGCATGAGTGGTCCGGTATCAGCGTCGCCGTTGATTGTGGGCGACACGATTTTCGCAACGAATGAAGCCGGGACGACGTGGGTCTATAAAGCAAATCCTCAGAAGTATGAACAGATTGCTGAGAATCAGCTTGGCACTTCAGCGTTTGCTTCAATCGTCGCTGCCGATGGTCAGTTGTTCATTCGAGCAGCCACGGGCGACGGAATCGGACGAAAGGAAACTTTGTATTGCGTCGGAAGTAAGTAGTTCGACCTGTCCTCAGGTCGAATACCTTTAGCGTGGCGACAGATCCAGCAGCGTTAGTTCCAACCACTTTCCCGATGCCAGCAAGAAATCAATAACCTCCGCCAAGTCCACAAGCCACGCACC
>Ga0209284_10006788_pt1 | contig 10772 bp, 8 predicted proteins | sample FRY03_FD_187211 | JGI IMG/M metagenome (GOLD analysis project Ga0209284, IMG submission 187211) | Freshwater microbial communities from Lake Fryxell liftoff mats and glacier meltwater in Antarctica - FRY-03 (SPAdes) (version 2) | ecosystem: Environmental > Aquatic > Freshwater > Ice > Glacier... | reverse complement strand
TCATTAGTAAGTCTATTTGGAGGTGTTTGTAGATAATCAAGTAGTTTTTCTTTTGCCGCTTGTTTCGCTTCGCCAGATTTTGTTCATAGAAAATCCCGAACTCTACTCTCTGGATCCATACCAAAATTGAGTTCGTCTTTTGCGTGACCAGTAATTTTCAATAAATAGTTAATATCCTTTTTAGGTCTTGATGTCATCGCATATATTAATTATCATCTCTAAATAACCACACACTTCCCAGCATCAACATCGTCCTTCACTTTCTTGTATTTAACGTCAGCAAGGATCTTCCCATCAGCATATCTCACAGTGACGATATCGTTTGGTCTGAGTTTCTTCTTTGTGTTGGTATCAATAACCATAGTAGGTCCTGTCGTTGCTTGCCCCGCAGTACTGCGGGGTGAATCATCTATCTCAAAGACTTCAAATCCATCTTCATCTTCATAGGTTTTTGGTTCGTGCCCCGCAGTACTGCGGGGTGAACTTTCTTCTTGTATTTCTTTTACCATATTTTGTAGTTCTTGACTCCCTGCTACTTGTTTGAGTGCTTCGAGGTATTTTTGTTGTGATTGTCCACCAGCTTGGATAGTGATAGTGGGTTGTTGGTTCTGTAATTGGGCAAAATCGACACGAGTAATAGATGCAATTGTATCAAACTTGAAACGATACAACAATGCTTGAAACTTCTCATATGCTTGTTGTTTATACATCGTCAATGGATCTTGTTGTGCATAACCCATGAGTGCTACTTTTTCTCTCAAATATTGCATTTCATCGATATGGTCTACTCGGAGTTTATCGATATGATACAGGTAGATTTCTTTGAACATCATATACAGTTTAGTCGCTTCGAGTCCTTTAAATTGTTTGTGGAAGTAGGTATTGACCGATGCTGGCAATTTTTCTTCCAATTCTTTCCATCCAAGTGTTGCGAACGATGCTACATTTTTACTATTCAATGGAACATTGAGCTCTTTCATAATAACATCAAGTAAGTCAGATGCGCCTTGTCCGATCGCTTGTGCATCATGGATTTGTTTTACGATAATATCAGTAATATATTGTTCCAATTCTTTCATTGTTTCAGTAACAAATATTTCTTGTCATTCTGGACTTTCTTCACTTGCAAGAATATTATCTCTTTTGTCATAGATACGTTGTCTTTGTTTGCTGATGACACTATCATAATCAAAGAGATGTTTTCTTATAGAAAAATGCATAGCTTCCATTTGTTTCTGTGCTCTAACGATAGAACTACTAAACTGTGATTGATTTAACTCAAGATTTTCGAGTTCATCTTTTTTTAATAGCATACCTGCAACTGATTGGATTTTTTCTCCACCCATTTTACGCATAATTTCATCATCCAACGCCACAAAAAAGATAGAAAATCCAGCATCTCATTGTCTACCAGCACGTCATCTGAGCTGATTATCGATACGTCTGCTGTCATGCTTCTCTGTACCCATAATAAACAATCCATAGTGGAAATCTTTCTGGATTGTTTCACTATACTCCCCAGCTGGTTTCCAGATGATTTCAGCATAGCCGTCAGTATTGGTTTTTTTCTTGGTATTGAAAATAATCTTCACTGATCCTTTGTCGTGATTTAGCGAACCTGCCGCTGCTTGATTGATTTGTTCTTCAGTCAATCATCGTGCTTGTTGTAACGCATCGATAGTATAATTGTATTCTATATCAGAATACACTACAGCAGAAACTGCTTTTGGCGTTTTCCCTGTAAGTTGTTTATCTATTCGTTTGATATAGTTGGTTGCAAGTGTTATATTGAGTCATTTTTGGAGCTTAATATCTGTTCCTCTTCAAGCCATATTGGTCGCAACCATAACACTTCAGAGTTTACCAGCATTGGCAACGATATCTGCTTCTTTTTCATTTTGCTTCGCATTCAATACTGCATGAGCAATTCTTTGGTCTTGCAATATGGTTGATACTTGCTCTGATGTTTGGATAGATGATGTACCGATCAAGATCGGTTGTCCCATCTCATGAGCAAATGTAATATAATCAGTCACAAACTTCCACTTTGCGCGTTGGTTGAAATAAACTTTATCATTTTTATCTACTCTAATCGTTGGTTTGTTTGTAGGTATCTCCAATACTTCCAAATCATAGATCTTCATAAATTCTTCTCATTCTGTCAATGCAGTACCAGTCATCCCGGCAAGTTTTGCATATTGTTTGAAGAAGTTTTGATAGGTGATAGTTGCCATAGTTCTTGATTCTCTTTGTACAGTAACGGATTCTTTTGCTTCAATCGCTTGGTGCAATCCTTCCGAAAACCTTCTTCCTGGCATCGCTCTTCCTGTATGCTCATCAACGATCAATATCTCTCCATCTCTGACAATATATTCTTTGTCTTTATGGTACACAGCTTGTGCTTTGAGTGCATTTTCAATATGATGGATCTCCTCATATCCGATATCTTGATAGAGATTTTCCACCTTCAACAATCTTTCCAATTTAGCAATACCGACACTACTCAACAGTGCAGTCTTTGCTTTTTCATCAATATAATAATCTCCTTGATCATCTTTTGCTTCTTCGGTTTCTTTTCCTTTATTTACTAACTCGTGGAGGAGTCATTTAGAAACTTTTTTTTTAGTCTGCGATGCGATAAGTGATTTAACAAGATTCCCATAATAGCCATATTTGTCTGTAGCAGCTGCTGCTGGTTCCGAGATAATAAGTGGTGTTCTTGCCTCATCAACCAAAATACTATCTATTTCATCGACGATAGCATAATTGAGTTTTCTTCGAAGAAGATTTCTTCCACTATTGGATCTGACAAGATTATCTCTCAAATAATCAAATCCAAGTTCGGAGTTTTCAACATAGACGATGTCTCTTGCGTATTGTTCACGTCTACTTGGAATCGGCACTCATTTAACCACTGATCCTACCGTTAACCCAAGTCGAGTATACAGATAGCCCATCCATTCAGCATCACGGGATGCAAGATAGTCATTGACTGTGACGACATGGACTCATTTTCCTGTAAGGGCATTAAGATATGCAGGAAGTGTTGCTACAAGTGTCTTACCTTCTCATGTTTTCATCTCAGCAATAATCCCTTTATGGAGAATGACTCCTCCAAGTAATTGTACATCATAAGGAACCATATCCCAGCTTACTTTTTCTCATTTTACCTCAAAAGTCTGTCCGAGTAACCTACGACATGCTTGTTTGACTACTGCAAATGCTTCAGGCAGCAAATCATCGAGAGTTGCGCCTTTTGCTATCCTTTCTTTAAACTCATTGGTTTTTTTTTGAATGTCTTGATCTGACAATACCTCAAATTGTTCATAATATGTGTTGATTTCTTTGACGATTGGTCGAAGTTTTGTAAGCTGTTTTCCATTGTAGTCACCAGCTATTTTTCAAAGTATTCGTTGGAACATTGCACTTTTTCTAACAATAAAAAACTAGGTATAAGTATAGAGAAAAAAAGACACAAAGCAATGACAATATTATTTTATTTGTTCCACATTTACCCTTTTATTTCTTCGTGTATTAGCTATAAGAAAATGATGCTTTATTATGAGTCTAACCAGCAATGAAGAGAAAGAAAAACAAAGCATTGAAAGAGAAGGTATCAAGAATTACACATCGTATATCTCGTCAAAGAGTCTTTCAGTTGCCAGCCTTCTTGAGAAAAATGTTTGGTTCTCTCTTTATCATATTTGCTGCACTATTCTTTGTCTTTCCTCTGTATTCGTTACTATTATTAAGTACTGGATTGTTGTTTCTTCGTGGTCCTGTCTATACCGAGAGGAAAGTATTGAGGGTCTTACATACCATGAAACGTATCAAAGCGATTATAGTAAGATATTTATTTGGCTCCAAAATATAGATGAAAAAATACTTATTTGTCGTATTGTTGGCTCTTGCCATTCGAATCAAACAATACATAGATCCAGCACCAACATGATATACGCATGGCTATCTTTCGACACAACAGCGAACAGAGAGTTTCACCCAATATTGTGCAAATCAGCAAGTCTGTTCATTTATGCCATTTCAATATGCTTGGTCCAATCGATTGCGACTCCAAACAATACAATATATAGGAAAAGATGTCTATGCAAGTTATTATCCTGAATTATATACTCGCCTTAGTGATGTGACGATATTGGACCATCAACGATCGTATCCATATATTCTTGGGCAATATCTCTTACCACAGGAAGATAATCCTATTGCTATACAAGAAACTATAGCATTAGGAGAGAGATGAATACAAGGATTGTGTGATGCGGAAAAACTTTCCTTGGTTGCACAACTATCCGATCAAGAATTTCTGGATATGTACTATAGTTATGACAAGATAGTACCGTGTGATACATATCTCCTCCCTCAGTCACTAGGATTTGCATTATTTTATTATGCGAAAGATATTCCTCGTGCGATTACCTATTATAGAGTAGCAGCACTGGCCTATGATGCTCCGGATATACTTGTCAATATGCCAGCAATTATCACAGCCAGATATGATGATGATCGCAAAAGCATGATGATGTGGGAGTCCAGATATCAGTCAGCACAACAGCAACTCAATCCAGAGCTTGATGATACAGATCTATTCTTCCTATTATCCACCATGGAACATGCCTTACGTAAGGCAGTACATCACGGATTTCTGTCCATAATCCAAGAAGTAGCAACCTCACATAACTGTCAACAATCTATCGATTGTGTCCAAGACTATATCTCTCCAACGTTAGATTATTATAGTAGCCGTTGTGATGATGGTGATGATACAGAGCAATTACTCTGTAGATTATTACTGTATGCAAAAGAACAATGATGGATTTCTAAAAAAGGAAAATTAACCTATCCTCTTGATACAAAAACGCCACAATATTGACGAAGACCAGACTTAGATAGATGGGACGTAATGCCATAGTCTGTCACTTCAACGATCCCGATTTTGGGAGAGGAGAAGTATATGTGTTATCTTATATTATTTATACTTCTCGCCTCTAGCTCGAAGTGACATATACTTTCAATTCATAATTGTTATAATGATCCATATCTCTATCGACGAAGCAGGAAGAGGACCTTTGGCTGGCCCTGTCTATGTGGGATTGATCCTAACTGCTAAAGGATGAAAATCTACACAATTTAAGAACTTCAGAGATTCAAAAAAACTATCAGAAAAACAAAGAGAATCATTATTTACTCAATTAAAACAATCAAAAAACATTCGAGCATATGGCAAAAGTTCTGCAGCATATATTGATAAAAATGGTATCGTGGCAGCGATTCGCCAAGCAATCATTGCTTGAGTGAAGAAGATAATTTCTCCAATCGATTGGTCAAATATCACACTTCATATCGACGGCAATACAGACTTTGGTTTACGCAAAAAATTCCCTTGATTGGTCATCTGTACCTACATAAAAGGGGATGATCGTATTCCTGCTATCAGCGCAGCATCTATCGTTGCAAAAGTTTTGAGAGATCGTGAACTTGTTGCGTTGGACAAAAAACATCCATTGTATAGATTTGCACAACACAAATGATATGGAACAGCGCTGCATCGTAAAAATATTGCTCGTTATGGATTATCCAAAGAACATAGGAAGAGCTTTTGTAAAAATATTGTTATGTCCAAAGAATAAATCTTCTTTTATTACTTATTACCATTAATTATTATGACAGAATCTATTGGATATCTCTCTATTGTTATTACCGCTGTTGCTTACGTATGGTATCTATGGTCTATTGTCCACTGAAAGACCAAACCGCATGCATTTTCTCGATTTATCCGAGCGATTATGACAGGGACAGCATTTTTTGCCCAAAGAACACAGACACATGATATAGCAACGCGAGTATTGGGTATAACAAGTATCATAACTGCTTGTATAGCTCTATACGCATGGTTTCGTTATAGAGTAGTGATTAGTAAACAGGATCGATTATATTTCTTTTTAGCGGTGTTGTGATTGATTGTCTGGTATGTAACAAAAACACCGTTGTGGTCAGTCATTATTATATCAATAACTGATATGTTAGCATTTATTCCCACCTTCCGTAAAGTACGATACGATCCTGAATCAGAAAGTGTCTGAGTATATGGATTGTCCGCAATCAAATTTGCTCTGTCATTATATAGTTTTGGATCATTTACTCTTATCGTGTGACTGTATCCTGTATATCTGGTGTGAGCAAATAGTGTATTTGTTATCTATACACTTGTGCGTCGTTGGTGGGTGAGAAAAATTAATTATTAATTATTAACTATTGTATATAGTTTTATAATCCCTGTATCCTATTAAGTGCAACTAATATATCCATATCTTCAGGTTCTCGGTCTTTACCAAAGGTTTCTAGATTTTTGGTACGATGAAATGGGAGGATATAGTTGTTGCTCAGTTTACTATAGACTTTATTAAACCTTTCTAGGAAGTGACCATTTTTGGTCATAGAAGAAACAAGGATGATGTCGGTATTACTACACAAATTTTCTTGTAACCACTTGCACAACAACTGGCTATAAAACTCAAGCGTTTCCTGAACGAGCTGTTTGGCAAGTTCATTATTTTCAATAAAATCATAATTTTTGTACCAATAATTAGCGATTCCATTGTCTTTGTACATCTTTTTCACGGCATCAATCCCAAGGTTGAGTGTATACATATGCTCATAAAATCCATGTGTTACTTTGATAGCTTTGACCTGTGTTTCTCTGATATACAGGAGAAGAAAATTGTCTTTTTTGAGTGTATTTCTGAGAAAAAGTGTTGTATACATCGATTGCGGAACCAAGACGACATCCTCTCTTTGGAGAAAGTTACCATAGACACTATTGAACTGGTGCATCGCTGGAGTATTGACGTAGACGATATAGATCCTAAAAAATATATCTCATTTTTCTCCGATAAGATATTTTTTTTCCTCACCGTCGACGTAAATAGTATCGATAAAAGTAAGCAATTTCTCCCCTGTTGCGTGATGTTTTTTTCTTACCTGATCACATTTAAATCTCACAACATCATTGAGTTCATGGATAGTGTATGGAGTTTCTTTGGTTTCGTGAATATCAAATCTATAAAAGGAAAACCTTTCTTCATCGAGCAGAAAATATTTTTTTTCTTCTTTTGGATATTCTATGGTTTTATAGATGCTTGCCTTGAGATCTTGATGGAGTGTGATAGATTGCACATGTCCTGGACGAGGAATATTTACCATACGATAGTATGGGTTGGATGCCGCCAGATATTCGTAAATAATATGGGACATAGAACAACACAAGTATAAAGTTAAAAGTCACAAACAATGTCACTTCCAGTGAGAGTAGCTATGAAAAGTATAGGAATTATTTTGTTATACAGTCCATATACTTCTCCTAACATCTGCCTGTGCCTACCTGACGGCAGTCAGGGTAGGCAGGTCGAAGTGACAGAGATCCTTTACTTCTTACTTTTCGCAATTAAATCCAATGCCTCATCTTTGCTGAGTGCAGCAGCATCAGTTGTCTTAGGTATTTTATAGTTTCTCTTCCCTCGTTTGATATATGGTCATCGTTGACCATTGAGGACTTGGATGACGTCATTTTCATGAGGTCGTTGATTGATAAATTTATTTTTCTCTTTTTCTTGTTTTTCTTGAATAAGGACAGTTGCTTCTTCCATGGTAAGTACATGAATATCTTTATCCTTAGGAACAGAGACAAAAAGCTTATCAAATTTGATATATGGTCAAAACCTTCCAATAGAAACCTGTACTTCATGCCCTTCGTATTCACCTATTTTTTTGGGTAAAGCAAATAGTTCAAGTGCTTCTTCCAAGCTAATTGTTCCAATACCTTTTTCTCATCTAATAGGTGCATATTGTGGTTTGACTTCATCATCAGGTGAGCCTATTTGCACCATTGGTCCAAATCTTCACAACCTCGCAATCACTGGTTTTCCACTCTTAGGATCCGTCCCGAGATGCCTTTCACCACTTGCTCTATCTGCGTTTGCTCATGTTTTTTCGACAAGCGCATGAAATGGATCATAGAATTCTTTGAGCATTTCTGTCCATTGACGTTTACCTGCAGCAATATCATCAAAGTCTTTTTCTACAGATGCGGTAAATGAATAATCCAGAACATCAGGAAAGTGTTGTACAAGAAACTCTGTCACCACAAGCCCCATATCAGTAGGAAATAGTTTGTTTTTGTCTGCTCCATACATAACAGTTTTTTGTTCTTCTTTGATTGTTCATTTTTTGAGTGTTAGTATAGTATAGGGCTTCTCTTCGCCTGTTTTATCTTGTTTGATAACATATCCTCTTTGTTGGATGGTAGAGATAGTTGGAGCGTAGGTAGATGGACGACCAATTCATTCTTCTTCAAGTTTTTTTACTAAACTTGCTTCAGTATATCTCGCTGAATGACGAGTAAATTTCTCGGTAGAAATAATTGTATCACAATCTACTTTTGTTCATTTTTTGATGTTTGGTAGACGGACATCGTCATCTTCTGTATCACTAGTATCATCATCATGTGATTCACTATAGACCTTCAAAAATCCATCAAAAGTAATCACTTCACCTCTAGCAACAAACACATGTTTGGTAGCATCCATATCAACATCTATTTGTGTTTTACTTACTGCCGCATCAGCCATCTGTGAAGCAATAGTCCTTTTCCAGATAAGTTCATAGAGTTTTTTTTGTGAAGCGTCAGCACCAGCACTTTGTTTGTTCATATCAGTTGGTCTGATACATTCATGTGCTTCTTGAGCAGAAGAAGATTTGTTTTTATATTTCCTTGGTTCACTATATTCTTTTCCATACAAAGCAATGACCGTTTGGGTACATGCTTTCATAGCCGTATCAGAGAGGTTGACTGAGTCTGTTCTCATATAGGTAATAAGTCCTGCTTCATACAATTTCTGTGCAGTAGACATCGTCCTACTTACTGAAGATCAAAGTTTTCTACTTGCTTCTTGTTGGATTGTCGATGTCGTAAATGGAGCAGCAGCAGATTTTTTGCCTGGTTTTGTTTCCACTTTGGATACGGTAAATGTTGCATTTTTCGCATCTTCAAGAACCTTATTTGCTTCTTCTTTTTTACTCAATTTCTTATGTAACTCAGCAGGAAAACTATCTGTCCCATCAGAAAAATATCAGACAGTTTTGTATTGCCCTTTACTCGTAAAAGCAAGGATCTCTTTTTCTTTTTCAGCGATCAATCTCACTGCAACAGATTGTACTCTTCCTGCAGAGAGTCCTGGTTTGATTTTTTTCCATAAAACAGGAGAAAGTTCAAATCCTACCAATCTATCTAACACTCTTCTTGCTTGTTGTGCATCCACCAAACTTAAGTCTAATTTTCTTGGGTTTTTGACTGCATGCTGGAGTGCATCTTTGGTAATCTCATGAAAAACAATTCTCGGTGTTGTAGCAACATCTAATCCAAGAGCATTAGCAACATGTCGACCGATAGCTTCTCCTTCGCGGTCTTCATCAGTAGCAATCCACACTATGTCAGCTTCTTTGGCAGCCTTCTTGAGTTCTGCGATGACTTTTTTCTTATCAGGACTTATTTCATATTTGACAGCAAAATTTTTATGTACATCCACACCCATGTTTTTTTTGGGAAGGTCTGATACATGTCAGTAAGATGCTTTGACTTCATAATTTTCTCAGAGATATTTTTTAATAGTTGCAGACTTAGCCGGAGATTCCACGATCACCAGATGTTTCTCCATTTTTTTGGTCATAGTATGCACAAAATAGTAAAACCATGCCAATATATCGGCATAACATCGACGTTACAAAAATTTTTGTTAGCTCAAATTTTTGTTGCGTCTCCGTCTATATCTCTACGCTTGTATACCAAAAAGCTATTTAAACTTGATACAAACTCATACAACAACATGCAATATTTCTATCAACACAATATGCTCGTACCGATGTTCTTTGATTAAGAATTTTGGAGCAAAGCGAACAAAGTTCTTATTTCAAATTACTATCGGTATAACAAAGCTAGTACAAAAAGCAATAAGAAACTCTTATCCAATCTCTCTCATAACCTGATAGATAATCAGTAAGAATAGGAATATCACCAATCCCGAGAGCAGGATAGTCACAACAATATTTTTGGCTTTGGTTAACGTTTCTTCTTCTCATCTTCCTGTCAGAAGGAGGAATCCAAGGTAGAATATCGATAACATAAACATTGCACCAATAATATATCACAATACCGTAGCTACCTGGAGAATTAGATTAGCGGCATCGGTAGCAAAGCTTTGAGCCTGTGCAATATAATATAAGTAATCTACAACTTTGATAGCTACCAACGCAATAATAATATTGAGTATCCCTGTTTTTGCTGTTTTAAGTTTTTCTTCTTCATCAGTAGCAGCCATGATTCTATATCCATAGATAACAAGAAAGACGATAGCTACAAAGAATGCAAGACCTTTCAATAGTGTCAATATTTGCAGGAAAAGATTATTTTCTAGATTGTCTACAAGTTGTTCAGATCATTGGAGATTAGAAATGTTCAAGACATCTCACAATATCCACGTACTTCACAGAAACAAAAATCATCCATACAAAATATAGAGCATACTCATAAATGCTGTTTTACGTTTTTCATCATCACTAGCTCTCAAGACAAGTTGAATCCCCGCCATAATAAAAAATATAAACAGAAGAGCTACTCACAATCTTCTAAAAATATCTCGGAATATCCCTCATCTCGCAGCCGAGCATCATTCATCAGAGTCAAATGCAGGCGGCAATCTACT
>Ga0209284_10006787_pt1 | contig 10773 bp, 16 predicted proteins | sample FRY03_FD_187211 | JGI IMG/M metagenome (GOLD analysis project Ga0209284, IMG submission 187211) | Freshwater microbial communities from Lake Fryxell liftoff mats and glacier meltwater in Antarctica - FRY-03 (SPAdes) (version 2) | ecosystem: Environmental > Aquatic > Freshwater > Ice > Glacier... | reverse complement strand
CGTTAGCCCGATGACGGGTTCCGGAATTTTCCCCAACCTCGTGGTTTCCATGGTGGACGTGGGTGAAGAGACTGGCCAGCTCCCGGAAATGCTCCTCAAGATTGCCGATGTTTACGATGACGAGGTGGACGGGGCCGTCACGGCTCTGACCTCGATTCTTGAGCCCATCATGATCGTGATTCTCGCCCTCGTGGTGGGTGCCATCGTGTTTGCGCTCTTCCTTCCGCTCATCAAGGTCATTCAGCAGATGCAGGGAGGTTAGGTCCGCCCTCAATTCAACGCCATTGCACGAACTCTGTTTGCCTGCTATTTTAACGATATGAATCAATTTCATTCCTCCAAGAGAGGCCGTCGTGGCTTCTCACTCATCGAACTCCTCGTCGTGATCTCCATCATTGTGATCCTCGCAGGGATTGGCCTCGCAGCCTTTGCCAAGGTGAGGCAAAATCAGGCGAAAGACCTGACGAAAGTCCGGATCAAGAACGGGATCTTGAAGCTTGAGGAGTATGCCAACGAGAACAACGGCCTCTATCCTGTGGGCGAAGATGCCAGCAGTTCGATTCTCTATAACGCCCTTTCTGGAGACTATTCTGGACAGGGTCAGAACCCGACCGGTCCGGTCTACTGGAAGGAGCTCCTGACCAAGGATCCTTCATTGGTGGGCACCTTGCAGGGTAAAAAAGTCATTCTTGACGCCTTCGGTCAATCTCTCCGTTATCGTGCCGCCAGGGACGAAGATGGCGAAATTGTCCCGGACGTCAAAAACGATGGATCCTTTGACCTTTGGTCAGTTGGTCCCGACGGTGAACCCAGCGACCTCAACATCGATGGCAATACCATCAACGAACAGACCAAGGACGATATTTGGTAATAGAAATTACCGCGTCCCACTCTGAAAAATCATTGAACTTATCACAGGCGGGAGAAAACCTCCCGCCTGTGTTCTATTAACATAATGTCCGAAGAGACACCCTCAGCCAAGAAGGCCGCCCGGAAATCGGTGCGGAAAAAAATAGCCAAGAAAACCTCCACCAAAACATCGACATCTTCTGAAACGGAAGAACAACTTCCGCTCGCGGAGTCGGCGGCCTCATCGGAGCCAGCAGTCCGAGAGGAGGGGAGATCATCCGGTGGCCGAACCCGTGAGCCAAAATCAGGGATTCGAGATGCCCGTCGCGAACGTCCGTCGGACTCCGAAAGCGCTTCTGAAATCGTCGAGAAACTCGTCCCTGAGAATGACCAAAAGGACTCGCTCGATCAATCCCGAAACGATCAAGATCAATCTGACAATGGTGAGCGGCGCGGGAGAAATCGTGGACGTAGCCGCAACCGGAACGAGCGTAATGACCGGAGCGAAAAGCGTGAAGAAGCTCCTCGTCCGCCGATCAGCGCTAAGCACTTGAAGAAAAAAGCATGGCAGATTTTTGAGTCAGAAGTGACTGAAGAAGGCCTCGCTCTTCTCGATGACAATGGCTTGCGTGAATATGCCCGTAGCAGTTTCAATGCCGCTCGCCTCTTCCTTGAGGAAGCCGGTCGTGTCGAAGGCCGTCAGAAAGATCGGAACCCAACGCAGAAAAAGTCAGACTCCGACAAAAAATCGGAGGAACAGGACTAATTGCTCTACCACAACTTTACCTCGACCCGATCCCGATTCGGCTTCTTCGTTGATTTCCTTTCGGTTCACATGAGGCCGTCTGAATACTTTGTCTTTTTGCCGTTTGTGATGCTCTCTAAGTCCGCACCGAAGCTAGTGCTAAGAAAATTGTCACGGCTAAAATTGTCGCAACCTACGAGAAGTAAGCTGAGCGCAAATACAAGTGAAATCTTCATATCTTTGCAGAACGTCTAGTCCACTCGCCCGCTGATCAGAATACCGGACAGCTCGGAAGCGGTGGAACACTCAATTGGTTCATGGGGAGGAAGCCATCTTGGTCGTGAAGGTCGCTTTTCAGGGTAGGTTGCGGGAGAGGTGATGGACGCGGAGTTTTGAGACGCGGGCGATGGCGAGGTAGTCGGCATCGAAGGTGATGAGTTCCGCCTCGTGGTGGATTCTGAGGGCGGCGATGAGGAGGTCGAGCGAGCCGGCGTTGAACCCGGCTGCCCGGCATTGTTGACCAAGGCGGGTGGCATCGCGCCAAAGATGGTCCGGAGTCGGAAGGAGTGGCAGGGTTTCAAACTGGACTTTGATCCATTTTTGTTCCTGCGGTGTGGCGTGGCGGAGCATTTCGAAGGCAATGGGTTCGCAAAGGCAGGCAAGAGGATCGAGAATCCAAGGTTGGATCAGGGTTTTGAGAGCAAGCGGGGACTTGCTGCGGGTGAAATCCACCCAGAGGGAGGATTCGATCAATCGCGCCATTGTTCGGAAAGGGTTTGGGACTGGGTGCGGTCTACCGCTTTTGCGGCCTCGAAGCCTTTCAAGTCGGCCGGCCATTGACCGGAGAGGAATTTCCCGGCGATTTTTGAAGTGCGCTGGGTTTGCAAGGTGTCTGCAAGTAGCTTGCGGATGGCAGGGCCTTTTTTGGTGATACCGGTGATTTCACATATTTCGGTGAGTTCGGTTTCGGGCAGGTCAACGGTGATTTTCATGCTTTCATAGCAGATGAATCAGATTTTTTGGCAAGAATAGTCTGATCTCTTGCGAGTAATTTTAGCAGTTCTCGCCCATGCTCACGAGCCAGGTGACGCGCCACGTGTTGCCCTAAGAATTTGTGCTTGCATCAAGCAAGCATCGAACTAACATGAATTTGTCACATTCACTCCATGAGGAAGGTGCATTAGGGCGCGGTTCACAGTCGCGCCCCGTATTTTTTCTTTGGCTAGGCGACCATCGAGGATGCAAATAGCTGATTTATTGAGTTTATGAAAACCTTGTTCGACATCACCAAGGCGGCCCAAACGGCTCACTTTTTTATCACCCGCGCAGGGGATGAAATCGAGATCCTCAGGCTTGTTAAGCTGATTTACCTGACCGACAGGCTTTCACTTGAGAAGAGGAGAATTCCTGTGGTGGGGGGCTCTTTTTATTCACTAAAACATGGGCCGGTGACCAGCGAAGTGCTCGATCTCATCAATGATGGCACCCGCGATGGGGATAGTCCTTGGGAGCAACTGATCATGGATCGGGCAAACCACATGGTGGCAACGACAGGTGCCCTTGAGGATTATGATGCTCTGGCACCATCGGAATTGCGGTTGCTGGAAGAAGTCTGGCAGCGATTTGGCACACAGGGCAAATGGGATCTGGTCCGCTGGACTCACCAACACTGCGAGGAATGGAGTGATCCCAGCGGCGGTCGCAATGAAATCAGTGCTCGCAAGCTTGCCGAGTCATTCGGCTGGAATCCTGCCGAAATGGATGACTTCGAGACAGAATTGTCCGCCCAATGCCGCTTGCAGGAACTTCTGAACTGAAATTCCCGGGAACATGCAGCTCACGTCCGGTAGGGCTTTCAGATGCATGGAGCCGCCACGTCATATTTATGTCCCACTTTTTGATCCAAAAGTGGACTCGGACGAAATGCTTTTAGTGAATTCCACCTCCCTGCGGGAGATCTGTGTGGACGATGTTTGTATCCTTCAGCCTGTGGATTACCGGGAACTCACTCATGCGACCACCGTCGCCTATTCTCGCTCCTTGGTGGGTAAAAAGTCCGCTTTCATCCGGGCCTTTCAGGCGGAGCATTTCATCCAACTGGAAAATCTGCCAGACACGACTTGGCAACGGATCGTCGAGGGTGGTCACCTTTCTGAGGAACTTCCGAGGGCAAAGAAACGCTTGCTTCCTTTGCTCTGAAACGGACAGTCGCTCAGACCCGCCCCTCCTGTTTGATGACGGCGAGGAGGAGCAACGGCAAGGATGAATTATGAAGGATGAAAGAGCACCGGACAAGTGGCTCCACAGATGATGCCTTCCTTCGAGTGGGGAATCTGAATTGAACCACGAAATTGCCGGAATCTGCGAGAGCTTGGTGGTGGAGTGGGCCGAAGCGCGCGTCGATGAAAGGAAATCCGTGAAGAGAGCTCTAAATTGAGCTTGAGATTCCTTGTTCTGAGTAAAAGCGACATCCAATTAAGATGTTGATTGTAAAGGCTTTATGAACCTACGGGCTTAAAGTTGCCTTTAAAGTTGCCTGGCACCTTAGCGTGGCACCTTAGCGCTAAAATTGCTAGATCGGCGCGGCTCAAAATGTTTCAATCCGCGCCCCCGTGAAGGGGGCGACATGTCGAGTGTTGGCGAGGGAATATCCATAAAAGTTTCAATCCGCGCCCCCGTGAAGGGGGCGACGATTTTATGGAAGGATGCGCGGGTTTTGATTGAGTTTCAATCCGCGCCCCCGTGAAGGGGGCGACCTTCCCCGTTGACAGGGGTTGTCATGTTCAACACGTTTCAATCCGCGCCCCCGTGAAGGGGGCGACTCGCGTTCGTCCACGACTGCGGGAGTGTTATTTTGTTTCAATCCGCGCCCCCGTGAAGGGGGCGACCCGGCAGCAACGGAGATAGGTATGACGTTAATGGGTTTCAATCCGCGCCCCCGTGAAGGGGGCGACATATCACCACAAGTCCATACAATTCCTTCACCAAGTTTCAATCCGCGCCCCCGTGAAGGGGGCGACCCACTTTGTTGCCCAAAGGGCTTGTTCTGATTCGTTTCAATCCGCGCCCCCGTGAAGGGGGCGACTGGGAACGTCCCCTCAACGGGCTGCGCGGCCTCCTGTTTCAATCCGCGCCCCCGTGAAGGGGGCGACCAAACAATCTATCTCTTGTGATCTCTAACATATTGTTTCAATCCGCGCCCCCGTGAAGGGGGCGACGCTAACACCTGCGCGTTGTTGGTTATTAAACCTTGTTTCAATCCGCGCCCCCGTGAAGGGGGCGACGTCGCATGCCGAAGGCTCTATTAGCATCCAGCGAGTTTCAATCCGCGCCCCCGTGAAGGGGGCGACTGTGTTTGTTCCTGACAAATTAGTTGCTGATAATGTTTCAATCCGCGCCCCCGTGAAGGGGGCGACATGTCAAATACATACACACTCCCTGCGTCAACATGTTTCAATCCGCGCCCCCGTGAAGGGGGCGACGAATCTCTGAACCAACTCGCTGCCTGGAGTGTCGGTTTCAATCCGCGCCCCCGTGAAGGGGGCGACTCTGTTTGATATAGGTAAATCAACCAATCATGAAGTTTCAATCCGCGCCCCCGTGAAGGGGGCGACCTTTCATGTAAGTGGGGTTGCTCTGATCAGTGTTGTTTCAATCCGCGCCCCCGTGAAGGGGGCGACAACGGCCATTGCCGAAAGGTTTTGGCAATGGCCGGTTTCAATCCGCGCCCCCGTGAAGGGGGCGACAGACGGCCTACAATTTCTGGCCGTCTCTGGCCAGGTTTCAATCCGCGCCCCCGTGAAGGGGGCGACGCTAACCGCTTTCGAACGCGTGGCGGCATGTTTGGTTTCAATCCGCGCCCCCGTGAAGGGGGCGACAATGCTGGAAACCGGAGAGATCAAGCCGCATCCAGTTTCAATCCGCGCCCCCGTGAAGGGGGCGACATACACCGCCACTTTGGCATGAGGCTATCGCGTTTGTTTCAATCCGCGCCCCCGTGAAGGGGGCGACTACCGCGCCTACCGCCAAAACCGCGAAAGCGGTTGTTTCAATCCGCGCCCCCGTGAAGGGGGCGACCCCAGAGATCGTAGGTAGGCTTAAAGTCTTCTACGTTTCAATCCGCGCCCCCGTGAAGGGGGCGACTCCCCGAGATACAACGTGACGCGGCCACAAGGGGTTTCAATCCGCGCCCCCGTGAAGGGGGCGACGCGAGATCCAATGGCCATCTAACGGCCACGCGAGTTTCAATCCGCGCCCCCGTGAAGGGGGCGACAACGGCCATTGCCGCAAGGTACTGGCAATGGCCGGTTTCAATCCGCGCCCCCGTGAAGGGGGCGACAGCAGGCGAAGGGGAGCAAATTGCGTGATCGATTGTTTCAATCCGCGCCCCCGTGAAGGGGGCGACAGGTGCTGTGTTGGTCAGAGTTGCAAGTCCTCCGGTTTCAATCCGCGCCCCCGTGAAGGGGGCGACTAGCAAAATCATTGAGCCAGCGCGTGATCGGAAAGTTTCAATCCGCGCCCCCGTGAAGGGGGCGACCGGAATTCTTGAGGCGAGGCTTCGCCCCCCAGTGGTTTCAATCCGCGCCCCCGTGAAGGGGGCGACATCCCGCGTCGAAAACGCTCAGTCCGCTCGGCGTTGTTTCAATCCGCGCCCCCGTGAAGGGGGCGACCGTTCATCTGATCGGGACTTTTCACCTAAAAAGTGTTTCAATCCGCGCCCCCGTGAAGGGGGCGACCACCTAAAAAGTGAACTCGTCAATGTATAAAAGTGTTTCAATCCGCGCCCCCGTGAAGGGGGCGACTAGATTTTGCAATTCACCGCTAGAGAAGGCGTTGTTTCAATCCGCGCCCCCGTGAAGGGGGCGACACGGACTCAGGGGCGTTGTCTATGATGCTCATCGTTTCAATCCGCGCCCCCGTGAAGGGGGCGACCGGTTGCGAGATAACTGTCCGGATCGGCCAGCTTGTTTCAATCCGCGCCCCCGTGAAGGGGGCGACCGGAGGCTTTTCTCGCAAAACTCGGAAGGGACAGGTTTCAATCCGCGCCCCCGTGAAGGGGGCGACCCAGAGGACGTCGCTTCCGCCCGCAAAAAAGCGGTTTCAATCCGCGCCCCCGTGAAGGGGGCGACAAAAAAAAGGCGCAAAAAGGCGACGGTGGCAATGGTTTCAATCCGCGCCCCCGTGAAGGGGGCGACACGTCTGACTTGACGCTTTCGCGAGTGGCAACCAGTTTCAATCCGCGCCCCCGTGAAGGGGGCGACAATGGTTGCTATTGTTCGTGCGTGTTCGTAATGGGTTTCAATCCGCGCCCCCGTGAAGGGGGCGACACGCGGCAACTCGTGCCACGTCGCCGGATGGCGGGTTTCAATCCGCGCCCCCGTGAAGGGGGCGACACTGACCGCCTTTGAAAGAGTGGCAGCATGTTTAGTTTCAATCCGCGCCCCCGTGAAGGGGGCGACGACGAGCTCGCTGGCGCGTCTCTCGTTGATCGAGGTTTCAATCCGCGCCCCCGTGAAGGGGGCGACAGCACGCACGCACGCACGCTTGAACACTGTTCAAGTTTCAATCCGCGCCCCCGTGAAGGGGGCGACATTGATTGCATGAGAGCAAAACGACTTTGCGAGAGTTTCAATCCGCGCCCCCGTGAAGGGGGCGACTCTCCTTTGATTCCTGACCCCCTGCCGGCCGCTGGTTTCAATCCGCGCCCCCGTGAAGGGGGCGACTCCTAATATGCGCCATGCGAGCGCCGCCACCGCTGGTTTCAATCCGCGCCCCCGTGAAGGGGGCGACACTTGACCCGCTTTTCACGTTGCGCTGGCAACGTGTTTCAATCCGCGCCCCCGTGAAGGGGGCGACCTAGGTAGGAGTCCATCAGCCTGCCGTTGCAGCGTTTCAATCCGCGCCCCCGTGAAGGGGGCGACGGCGCTGTTCCTGCAATCCCACGGCAGGTAATGGGTTTCAATCCGCGCCCCCGTGAAGGGGGCGACCTACAGGGGCGCGCCGATCCACCCTCCCCCAAAGTTTCAATCCGCGCCCCCGTGAAGGGGGCGACACTACAAGCCTTTCTTTCGGGAGGTTACCACCTCGTTTCAATCCGCGCCCCCGTGAAGGGGGCGACGAAATTCTATGGTGGATGGGGGGTTCAGTTCTGTGTTTCAATCCGCGCCCCCGTGAAGGGGGCGACGAGATGTCGTCTGTTTTATTGCTGTCTTGTATAAGTTTCAATCCGCGCCCCCGTGAAGGGGGCGACGCTTTTAGATTGAGTGCTGTTTGTGTTGCAGTTGTTTCAATCCGCGCCCCCGTGAAGGGGGCGACTTCCTGATATATTGTTTGCTGAAATATTACCCGTGTTTCAATCCGCGCCCCCGTGAAGGGGGCGACTGATAAAGGATCACACACCGAAACCCTTTTAAAAGTTTCAATCCGCGCCCCCGTGAAGGGGGCGACAATTGGTATTAAATGCTATTATTGAGGACAGCTTGTTTCAATCCGCGCCCCCGTGAAGGGGGCGACGATAAAGGATCACACACGGAAACCCTTTTAAAAGTTTCAATCCGCGCCCCCGTGAAGGGGGCGACTGCCCCTTGCGGTCAAAACCAAAGTTACCAGAATGTTTCAATCCGCGCCCCCGTGAAGGGGGCGACTAGGCCCCGATGTCAATACATTCGGTATTGACGTGTTTCAATCCGCGCCCCCGTGAAGGGGGCGACTGACGAAGGATCACACACCGAAACCCTTTTAAAAGTTTCAATCCGCGCCCCCGTGAAGGGGGCGACACACGATAACCCCACCCTCGCGGAAATCGAACAGTTTCAATCCGCGCCCCCGTGAAGGGGGCGACTTAGATGACACACCCATCACATCACTTGGTAATCTGTTTCAATCCGCGCCCCCGTGAAGGGGGCGACTCGGAGAAATTCTCCATAATAGCTTGTCTTTCAAGTTTCAATCCGCGCCCCCGTGAAGGGGGCGACAGCCCGCCTCGAGCGGGCTTTTTGGGCGACAAATGTTTCAATCCGCGCCCCCGTGAAGGGGGCGACCGTCGAGCGCGTTAAACCGCGCCATGTAGCTGTCGTTTCAATCCGCGCCCCCGTGAAGGGGGCGACTTGCAGGACGTCCGTCGCTGCGGTTAAAAGCGAGGTTTCAATCCGCGCCCCCGTGAAGGGGGCGACCTCCGCCGACGACATTGCTTAGGCTCAGCCGAACGTTTCAATCCGCGCCCCCGTGAAGGGGGCGACCAGTGTGGATTTAACCTGACCATACGGATAATGAGTTTCAATCCGCGCCCCCGTGAAGGGGGCGACCCGCATCTATGAACGCGGAGGAGTTGTGCAGCGCGTTTCAATCCGCGCCCCCGTGAAGGGGGCGACCTGTATGTTCGTCGTTATAAAAGGAACCTTATGTGTTTCAATCCGCGCCCCCGTGAAGGGGGCGACGTTAAAGCTTCCCACTGTGTTAGAGAAGAGAGATTGTTTCAATCCGCGCCCCCGTGAAGGGGGCGACTTGATTCTGCCATCATGAGCGGATACATCTTGGGGTTTCAATCCGCGCCCCCGTGAAGGGGGCGACCGGGCACGACCTATGCGACGGGAGCCCACCAAACGTTTCAATCCGCGCCCCCGTGAAGGGGGCGACTAATGCTATACATCTGAGAGGCACTGATATAGGTGTTTCAATCCGCGCCCCCGTGAAGGGGGCGACCATGTGATCCCGCTCTTGAAGTTTGTTCTATACTGTTTCAATCCGCGCCCCCGTGAAGGGGGCGACGTATTGGGCGAGCGGGCGAGCCGTTTTGACCAAGTTTCAATCCGCGCCCCCGTGAAGGGGGCGACCCGAGCTAAAAGCGAACATCGCCTTGCTTGATCTGTTTCAATCCGCGCCCCCGTGAAGGGGGCGACACTGGGCATCCTCGATCGCCCGGGAGAGCTCGAGGTTTCAATCCGCGCCCCCGTGAAGGGGGCGACCCTCGAAAGCGTTTTTCTGGACCGTGACCTCCTCGTTTCAATCCGCGCCCCCGTGAAGGGGGCGACCGCCATCGAGTGACCTCCAACAAACCGCACGATGGTTTCAATCCGCGCCCCCGTGAAGGGGGCGACGGTCGGTCCATCGGTCGGCCGTCTTGGTCGAATAGTTTCAATCCGCGCCCCCGTGAAGGGGGCGACTCACCTAAGCCCCGACCCGGACCATCCTATCATGTTTCAATCCGCGCCCCCGTGAAGGGGGCGACGCGGCACGCCCCGCCGGATCGCCGAATTTCGGGGGTTTCAATCCGCGCCCCCGTGAAGGGGGCGACCAGCGAGCGGCATGCAGGTGTCTTCGATGAGCCTGTTTCAATCCGCGCCCCCGTGAAGGGGGCGACGCGGCACGCCCCGCCGGATCGCCGAATTTCGGGGGTTTCAATCCGCGCCCCCGTGAAGGGGGCGACGCAATCCTCGGCTAATAACCATCACCACCTCAAAGTTTCAATCCGCGCCCCCGTGAAGGGGGCGACTCAAACCTTATTAGCGGTCGTCTTGTTATATCCCGTTTCAATCCGCGCCCCCGTGAAGGGGGCGACGAAGGCATTGATTGGCGACTCCGTCATCGGTCTGTTTCAATCCGCGCCCCCGTGAAGGGGGCGACTTTGCGAAATCCCGGACGACGTAGGCGGTAAAAAGTTTCAATCCGCGCCCCCGTGAAGGGGGCGACCTACCCACGCCGCATCTTACGGCAGCAGGCTCATGTTTCAATCCGCGCCCCCGTGAAGGGGGCGACATAAATTCGGATTCGATGGCTGGGAATGGATCAAGTTTCAATCCGCGCCCCCGTGAAGGGGGCGACGGGCGATGAGATGGATGACCCTAATATTCCAATCGTTTCAATCCGCGCCCCCGTGAAGGGGGCGACTCCCTCGCCCATGACTGGAGGGGCTTGTCAAAGGGTTTCAATCCGCGCCCCCGTGAAGGGGGCGACCATGGAAAACCACTCACGCGCAAACAAGAGATATCGTTTCAATCCGCGCCCCCGTGAAGGGGGCGACCTGCGGGGTGTGGTAAGAGTTTTAACATCGAAAAGTTTCAATCCGCGCCCCCGTGAAGGGGGCGACATCCCTCACCCGAGGCGGCGGGTTTCGGGGTGCCGTTTCAATCCGCGCCCCCGTGAAGGGGGCGACGGCCAAAAACCCCGTGAGCGGTCCCACA
>Ga0209284_10006784_pt1 | contig 10775 bp, 10 predicted proteins | sample FRY03_FD_187211 | JGI IMG/M metagenome (GOLD analysis project Ga0209284, IMG submission 187211) | Freshwater microbial communities from Lake Fryxell liftoff mats and glacier meltwater in Antarctica - FRY-03 (SPAdes) (version 2) | ecosystem: Environmental > Aquatic > Freshwater > Ice > Glacier... | reverse complement strand
CTTTCGCCTACGGTTGCTCTCCACCCTTTCTGTTGAAAACGCAGTTACCTTCGACTATGGGGCGGTAACGAATGCCCCAATCGGGACTCTCACCCGACTGTTCAATCGCCTTCACAGGCGCACGAGCCCACGAGACGTCAGTCTCCGGATACTGTTTGCGCAATCGATCGTTATGCCCCAAAACTTACCAATGGGTGCTTAACTGCTGTCGGCAGCATGGATCACATTCCACAGCAGGAACTTTGCGTAACCGCGATCCATCAGATAACCGCGATCGGACTCCACCGTGCGCGCCATCACGGCACGCTCATCGCCCCTTGGCTTCGCCCCTTTGCTTCGCCCCGTGGCTTCGCCCCTTTGCTTCGAACTTTTCTGCCTTTCCTTTCCAAAGCATTTACTCCGTCTCTGCTCTGCTGCGATCTGCGAATGAACGCCATTCCTCTTCCAGTTGATTCAGTTTCATTGTGAACACCTTCTGAACTCGTTCGACTGGTTGAGACTTCGCCTTTCGCTGGCTGGCAATTGAAGTATTGATCTGCCTTTGCTCGTCCAGTCCCGCGACCAGTGCGCCACGTTTGGCCTGATCGTAAAACGCATCGCGACGTTGTTCGGCGTCTTTGCCGATGAATGTATCGTCGAGCGGGTGTTTTGAGACTCGCTTGCCTTCTTTGGCTCGATCGTATTCCGATACCGGCCAGATCTTTGCATGATTGCGGTCGATCAGTAAATCTTCTGTGAGGTAAAGCAGAATCTGGACGCGAACATCGTGTGGCACGTAGTAGCCTTCAACTCGTTCCAGCTTAGCGTCGTCTTTGGACTTCGCCACAGCAAACGATTCCGGCGTCCAGAGGAGTTCCGCATTGCTGGCCCGGTTGCCGCCGGAACGAAAAATGATCTGATCAACTTCGAGGTGAAACTGATACTTTGGTTGTACACCACCGTCGATTTGTGCGGAGTCGGTCGGTTGCTGGCGAGACGCGGTATGGAACCTCCGACGTCGCGTTGAAGTTGCAGCAGAGGCGAGTAGCCGCACGCACACGTCAGCGAACTGACGCCGAACGACTGGTCGTTCCGGAGTGCGGCGACAAGTGCCAGGCGATCGAGACTATTCAGTCCATCGGCGGAGATGTAGCCCACAAGAAACCGGCACACGTCGGCACGCTGCAAATCAGAATTCAGCCTGTCGCGATAGTCAGTTGCAACCAGTTGTTCACTGAGAAAGTCCATGTGTCGGTTCCCGGTAATCTAATCGGCCATGCGCAAGTTTCTTCGTTTAACGGCTAGCCGAAGGCGTCGGTTTTCTGGTAATTCGCCTACGCCTACGGCTCGCCGTTAAACGAATTATGCTCGATAACTTGTCCAAGTGTGCTTACAGTTCGCCTTTGAAATGTCGCCGCGTTGCGGCAAACGTTGTGGCTTGAGAGACTTGAAGTAATCGTCGCTAACTCGCTTGCTGTTGCCGAAATGAAGGTAAGCGGAAGAAACATTCCCTACGAATATGAACCGAACCCCGCTGTCACTAAAGGTCGGAGTGTTGTGGTCGCCGTCGGTGATTGTTTCACAGACGTCTGCAAGTCGGCGGACTCCGACACTTTGACAAAGTCGGCGATACCTCGCTTCAATCATTGAATGAGAGAGTGCTCCGCATTCCTCGGCGGCTTGCTGGCGGAGGGTGCGGGCCTCGTGGATTTGGGCGGCCAGTTCCTCAATCCGCGCCACCAGCCGCCACCAGCCGCCACCAGCCGCCACCAGCCGCCACCAGCCGCCACCAGCCACCACCAGCCACCACCAGCCACCACCCGCCACCACCCGCCACCACCCGCCGCTGCTCCGCCAACGGCGGCAGCGGGATTTCTTGAGCGAGGAATTTGCCCTCTTGAAGGTACCGTCGATTCGTGGTTCCTTCGCTGGCACGAACGGAGAACTCCACAAAAAGCGGCGTCTTCGTCAAGTAGTCAAAGAATGCCGACGACAAGCGAGCGTGATCGGCATCGAACGCCCAAAAGTTTCCGGTGATGATCGCGTTGTCGCACTCATCAGCGAGGAGGCCGAAAGCGCCGTTGCGAGCGTCGATTTTTTTAAGGAACCAACTGACCAGCACGCGCGAGGAATTGTCTCTTTGTTCCGATTTCAAGTCCAACCAATCGGTCTCGCAGGACAATGCCTTTGCCGTTCAATCGAATTGTGAGTCTCGCGTAAGTCTGCGAGTCGTCAATCAGGACTTCATTCTTCACACGTGTCAGGACGTCGCCAAGTCGCACCATCGGCCAGCGGGCCGGCTGAGGCATTGAGACACCCCGCTCGCCGCGAGGTTGGTTGATCGGTTTCATCGCTTCCTCCGAGTCGTCACGGTATCGCGGCGGGATTCGAGTTGTTTACGGGTGCGGTCCATTTCGGCGGCGAGCAGTTTTTCGTCGGGGAGCACTGTCTTGTATTCGGCCGCCAGGACTTTGTTGGGCAGGTTGTCCAGTGCGTAACGGACGACCGCTTCGTCTTTGTAGGTGCAGAGAATCAGGCCGACCGGCGGGTTTTCATCGGCGTGAGTCCAATGTTCAGCGGCGTAGTTCAGGTACAGGTGCATCTGCCCGGCATCGGCATGCGTGAACCGACCGAGCTTAAGATCAATCACCACCAGACACTTCAATCGGCGATGAAAGAAAAGCAGGTCCAACCGATACCATTCGTCGCCAATCCGCAGGCGCCTCTGTCGCCCCACAAACGTGAAGTCGCCTCCCAACTCCAACAAGAATTGCTCCAGCCGCACGATCAACGCCTCTTCAAGATCGTTCTCGGAGTATTCATCCTTGAGGCCGAGGAATTCCAGTACGAACGCGTCCTTGATTTCTTCCTCCGGCGAAACAGCATCTTCCGGCTTTGCCTTCTGGCCGTTGGCGAGCATCGCCGCCTTGTTTCGAGACAACGCGGTTCGCTCGTAAAACTGACTGTCGATCTGTCGGTCGAGTGGCTTCACGGTCCATCCGCCACGCAAGGCTTCGGCTTCGTAGAAGACTCGTGCTTCGGCGGATCGAGTTCGTTTGACCAAATGGACATAATGTGTCCACGGGAGCGGGAATGCTTTCGCCACTTCGGCCAGATTCAATTTCCGAATCGCTGATTCGGATTTCTTTGTCGGGTCGCCATCGCCCGAAATCCGAATCGCTGATTCGGATTTGCTCCCAGGGGATTGAGAGAGCTTCGTTGGCGGATAGTTGAGGTAAAAACTGCGGAAGAGTTCCAGGTTATCCACGCCAAACCCGCGGCCAAATCGGGAAGTCAAATCGGGAAGTCAAATCGCTCGAGAGACTCTGGAGCAGTGCCTTGCCGTACTCGGCGCGGCTACGGCCGCCCTGCTCGTACTCGACGAGCCGTCGCCCCATTTCCCAATATGTAGCGGTCATAATACTGTTCACCGTGCGGGCCGCAGCGCGACGAGCGGTATTCAGCAGTTCCACCAGATCTGACAAGACCTCGTCATATCCCGGCGTCGTGACGGTCTGAACCTTCTTGTGGTTTGCCTTTTTCTTCATTCGGTCGGGCCCTTCGCAAGCAACGCCTGAATGTTGGCCATGATCTCCGTGATACGCTGTTCCTTTTGCAAAATGCTGGCCGCGAGTTGCTCGGGCGGCAGGTGAGCGATATCTTCTTTGGCTCGTGGATTCTTGCGGTCAAGGTTGCAACCGTTGGCGAGCAACTCCGCGACGGGCACTTTCCAGGCTCGTTCGTTTTCTTTGCGGTTGTTCCACCACGCCTGGCAATCTGCAAATTCCTCAAACTGCAATGGTGCGGTCTTCGTGTAGTTCTTGCGGCCTTCCGGGAGCGGATGCTCGTAATACCAAACTTCTTTAGTTGGGCCGGATCGATCAAAGAATAACAGATTTGTTGGGATACTGGTGTAGATCGCGAAGACGCCGTTAGGCAATCGCACAATCGTGTGCAGATTGAAGTCCTTCAGCAGCAGCTCTTCGATTCGAGCACAAACGCCATCACCAAACAGAGTTCCGTTGGGAACAACAGCCGCCCGCGGAGGACGTCCAACTTTGCCCGGCTGCCGTTTCAGTCGTCGCATGATGAGTTGAAGAAACAGCAATGCTGTCTCGGACGTTTGAATGTCTTCGGGGAAGTTTCCCTGGATCCCTTTTTCTTCCTCACCACCAAACGGTGGATTGGTTGCGATTATATCGACGCAATCCTTTTCGCCGATTTCAGTCAGCTTGAATCGCAGAGAGTTGCCGGGATCCACATGTGGCGAATCCAGACCATGCAACAGCAGGTTCATCTGGCACAGCAAATAGGGCAGCGGCTTCGGTTCGCCAACGAACAGGGATTTGTTCTGCAGAAACTGACGGTCGGCAACTGTCTTGACCTGCGGACTGAGGTGCTTGTACGACTCAACAATCATGCCGCCAGTCCCGCCGGCCGGATCCATGACCGTTTCCCAAAGCTGCGGATCAAGCATCAGAATCATGAAGCGAATCACCGGACGCGGCGTGTAGATTTCACCGCTGTCTCCCGACGCATCCCGCATTTCGCGGAGCATGGATTCGTAGAGAGCACTGAGCGTGTGGAGCTCGGCGCTGGATGTGAAATGAATGCCCGAAATCTTGTCGATCACATCGCGGAGCAAATAGCCGCTCTTCATACGATTATCGACGCCCTTGAATACAGTGGCAATCACGTCGCGACGATCGTCGCCATTGGAACTGGTCAGATTTCGCAGGTAAGCGAACAGACTGGCACCTTCTGTACCGTCCGGGCGAATGCACTTTTCCAGGTTGATGAAATCCAGCAGTTCGTCCCCGGTGACTCCCTCAGGATTCGCGGCCCAGTCTCGCCAGCGATAAGGCGGATCGATGGCCGGACGAAACTTCTTTCCGGCGAGTTTGGCTTCTTCCGCACGTTCCAGTTCCAGGTCATCAAGAAACTTGAGGAACATAATCCACGTGAGCAACGGCAATCGGTCCAGATCACCATTCAATCCCTTGTCTTTCCGCTTAAATTCGCTCATGGTTCCAACTATTCGGGCGAGCACCACGTTCTTGCATGTTGGTGCATCGACCCCCGTTGTGAGCAGCTGTGACGTCGTCAGAATGGTTGGGCACGTCAGTTTCCACATCCTTGAAACGTCCAAGGTGTCCTTTGCCGATATGCGTTTCGTCTGATGTCACTCGACACACATAGTCGGGATATTTGGCTACAAGATCCGCATTGAGATTGCTCAAGGCGGTTCGCATCTGACTGGCGTGTTCCTGATCGACGCAGAACACAATCTGTCTTGGCAAACCGATCCGTTTTCTTCAGGAAGTTCGTGAGATGCCTGGCGATTGCGTCTGTTCTCGCAAGCATGGAAACCGTTCGCTCAAAATCATTCGTATGATATTCCTCATCTGGGATCACTCGCCCAAAACGATCGAGGTCGGATTGGCTGGGTCGCCAGCCCACCGCATCCCATTCGGTCACTACGCGATGCACGCGATACGGGGCCAGAAAACCGTCGTCAATGCCTTGCCGCAGGCTGTATTCGTAGAGTGGATTGCCGAAGTACAAATAGGTGTCTCAGTTTTCATCACGCAGCGGCGTCGCGGTCATTCCCAGTTTGATCGCCGATTGAAAATAGTCGAGGATGACTCTCCACGAACTGTCGCCGCGAGCGCTGCCCCGGTGGCATTCATCGACGATGATGAGGTCAAAGAAATCTGGTGGAAAGGATCGGAAGAGCCCAGTGCGTCGTTCGTCTTCTGCAAGGGCCTGATAGATTGCAAAATACATTTCGCGGCTCTTGACGACTTCGCCCGATTCAATCTTTGAACGGGCGTCACCGAAGACGGCAAAGATTTCATCCTTCGGTGGGTCGATCAGAATATTTCGGTCTGCCAGATACAGGATCTTCGGTCGTCGATGTTCGCCAGTGCGGTTCCACCGACAGTTCCAGAGCTTCCAGCAGATCTGAAAAGCGACGGCAGTTTTCCCTGTCCCGGTGGCCATCGTGAGCAGTAATCGTTGTTGCCCCTTCAGAATTGCTTCGACAGAGCGATTGATGGCAATCTGCTGATAGTATCGTTCACCTTTTTCGACCATGTGATTGAACGGCGTCAGTAACCGTTCGGCTATTTTGGGATCCTTGATCTGGCTGCCCGTGAGGTATCTTTGCCAGAGTTTGTCGGGGGTTGGATATTGTGAACGCGTTGTCTCCAAACCAGTGAAATAGTCAAATTCCTGGATGGATTGACCATTCGTGGCATAGGCGAACCTTAGCCCGAGCATTTCCGCGTATTGCTTTGCCTGCTGCATTCCATCGGCTGCGGACTTGTATTCCGGTTTTGCTTCGACGACAGCCAGCATGAAATCGCGTGTGAATCGCAACAGGTAGTCCGGACGTTTGGGCGCTTTGCGTTTGAACCGCTTTCCAACCGGGATGATTCGCCCATCGGTGATGCTGCGTTGTTCTAATACTGAATGGGGGTCGTCGTCCCAGCCAGCGGCCTGGATCATCGGGACAACGTATTTTCGACAGGTATCCGCTTCAGTAGGCATGTCAGCTCGATTGTCGATATTTGGGGCTATCGGCCGCAAGGCGGCCGGAATTTTTACTATTGGTAAATGTTCGCTGTAGCGGACGCGACAATTGTCGGATGGTTGTAAAACGGCGTCCACTTTACTCCCGGGGAGGGATCGTGCAAGCCTACCGGGGCACCACATCCGTATTGATTGCGGCAATTTGGGACAGTTGGAACGTCGCAGAACGGATTTGAAGCTCGTGCGTGTCGGCTTGCAAGTTATGCAGGTGTTGCTTCCTTGATCATGCAGCTGACTGTCCTTAAACGAACAGCTTTTGGAAATGTTCAAGGTGACGATTCCGGGCCAGCTATTTATCGCCGAACTTCCGGCATCAGCCGGCCGCAGGACACTTGCATGTCACAATGATTCCACCGTCTCCGACCCCGCCGTAAAGCCTGGTCAGACTTCTGGAAGCTGGAGACATTCCGTATCAAACGGGTGCGATTCTTCGCAGAGTGATGCTCAATGATTTGGAGGGATCTCAATCCGGATGCCGTTTGTAAAGCAGCCAAACGTCAGCGGGCAAGTTTGAGGAATCCACAAAAATCTGTTGTGGAGTTCCTCGAAGTCATGGAACAACAACACTTGCCAAAAACCGCCGAATTCCTCAGGCGTCGGCAAGAGTTTATTTGAGAGCCTGCGGCCTCAACCAAACTGCAGGGCGTTCGCTTCGGCCCGTGAGAGATCCACTTCGGCGTAGTGCCGTTCCGTGGTCTGTTTGCTGCTGTGCCCGAGGACCTGATGTGCCGTCTCCAGGTCACCTTGCTGCCGGGCTTGTGTCGCTCGTGTCTTCCTGAGCTGTCCGGGGGACCATCGCGGAATCTCTGCTTTGTCGCAGGCGTTCCACGCGAACTGCGCCGGCGTTGACTTCGACCTATCGCGGTTGCGTCGCCGACCAATCGTCATCAAACCCAAATCGCCGTTGCCGACCGAGCGGCTGCAATCGTTCGGTCGCATCGGCCGGCTCGATCGACTTTCGCGCCTCATCGGCTGCGTGCTGAATACCCAGTCGTCCGGCTTCGTCGAGCTTCCCCAGCCACGCCACGCCACGCTGACGAGGCTCCGTAGCTGTGCGATGAGATTCCACCAGCGCCCAGGAGGCGTGCCGTCGTACGTTTTTCGTTCTGTAGCACTGTCGAATAAACATGCCCGCGAATGCTACCGGCATTTGTTGAATCGCTAAGATCTCTGGTCTTCACTACATCACGTTTCGGATTCCGAAACACTGAGATCTTGAAAATGTGTCCCCAAAAACACGGCAAACAATTTTCCGGCAAACCCGGAATGCGATACTGCTGGGGAAGTCAGGCTAGCCCTGCGGATGTTTTCGTCAGAACCTGTGTTTTCGTTGTGTTTTTAAGACACACACCCGCAGCTATCGCTTCGCGGCTCACTACCACGTCGAATCACTTCCCCAGCGACGCAGCCGGGACCGCAATCATATCCAGAGTCAATCCAAGACCGTTGACGCCAACGGAATCCACAACCGCTTTCGAAGCCGCTGGCGGACGCCTTGGATCGTAAAAGCCGGGACGCAACTTATTCAGACTCACACTGGCGGCGTCTGTCGAGACGTAATAAGTCGCTTTCGCCAAATGCTGAAAGTCGCTTCCGGCCAATTTCAAAATGCGATCAAGCGAAGCGAAAACATGCTGCACTTCCAGATCGCCGCTGGCAGTCGGATCCGGATGCGCCGCGCGGTCATGACTTGAATATAGCCCAGACACGTAAATCGTTTTCGAGTCGTTAATCCGACAGACTCGACAATACACCGGCGACGCAGTCATCCCCGGCGGCGTGAGAAATTCCATCGAGGGAGCACCTGGATTCGATTCGCCACCGGCGGCAATGAGTTCAATCTCGATCGGAGTCGTTTTACTGGATTTCCATTCCACGAGCACCAGCGGAGGAATCATCTTTCCGGAAAAGAACTTTTCCACTTCGGCTCGCACCGTCAGATGATCGCTCATCGGCTGCACGAACACTTTCAGCTGCACGATGTCGTCATCCGTGCGGCCAAGGAATTCCAGGGTCCGATGCAGGCTCTCAAGAGTACCCTTGGTAGCTTCCGCCAGCGATTCGCTTTGCTCCGCCTGTCCCGAAATATAAATGCGCGAACCACGCAGCAATGCGGCCGATTGCGAACTGACGGATGTTATTTTTCCTGGTGCTCTGAGGTCACAGGCTACCGCATCCGCCGCGATGATGGCATGCGCTATAGGCAGACGAGTCACTACCAGTGAAACAGCTGGCTGCCCGCCTTCGAGAAAATGTGTTGGCAGCGCTTTCAGGATTGCATCGCAGTTGTCTTCACTGGCCACATACAAGTTCAGCTTCACAAGATCCGGCGCCTGACCGGCGGCAAGAATCTGTCGAAGCTGATTCATGACGTCTTTGAACTGGTCTACGGCAGAGATCTTTTCAAGCTCTGCGGAGGATGCGGATGGCAGAATTTGAGTGGTGTGAAGCAGGACCGTGTCGTCAACGACAACGGCCGATGCGAGTCCACGATTCGTATCGACTTCGATCCGCTCCGCGATCTCGTCTGCCACGACGTTTGTTCCTGACAGCCAAGTGAACAGCAATGCAGAGAATGCCAAAAACACGGAAATCCGCATGACGTTTTCCCTCGCTGGAATCAAACGCACGAATGGCCTATTTCAAATTTCAAATCTCCGGCGTTCATTCCCCTGCTTTGTAGACCATCTTCACAAAGATCATTCGTCCGGCGCTGCTTTGCAGAACGCTGGAAACGATGACATTGATTTCTTTGCCAAGCAGATTCGCCGCGTTTTCGCAGACAACCATGGTTCCGTCGTCGAGGTAACCTACGCCCTGACCGGGGCCTTCGCCTTCCTTGATGACTTTCATTGTCAGCCGTTCGCCGGGAATGTAGCGTGGCCTGAGCGCGTTGGAGACATCGTTCAGATTGATCACCGGAATCCCCTGAACGCTGGCCACTTTGTTCAGGTTAAAATCATTGGTGATAACTCCGCCGCGGACCTGCTTGGCGAGCGCAACGACCTTTTGATCAACGGTCATCATTTTGTAGTCGGTGCGTGACGTTTCCAGGACCTTGACGTCGACGATCGTGCTTTGCTGCAGCTTCGCCAGGACCTCAAGGCCGCGACGGCCTCGAATGCGACGATTCTTGTCGCTGGAGTCTGCCACGTCCTGAACCTCGGACAATACGAAGTCGGGAACAATCAGCTGCGATTCAATAATCTGCGTTTCGACGACATCCGCAATTCGGCCGTCAATCAGCGAACTGCTGTCCACAACCAAAGGACGTCCGCTCTTAAGATCACGCTGAAATTCAACGTACGGGATGACGAACCGAAAGTCGTCTTTCGTCTGCAGCAGCAGCGTCACGCAGATATACGGAAGGCTTAACAGTGTCAGCAAAACCACGGCCGTGTGGTACGGATTGCTGGCGGGAACAATTGGCGTCAGTGCCTGAATCATCAGGTAGGCCAACAACACTCCAATCAGAATTCCAAAATAAACTGCCGAAATCACTTCGATTCGCTTCTTGCGGATCATCAAATCCGCCACCGTTACCATCTGCGAAATAAAGAGCAAGCCAAAGAACGCCAATCCCTTGTTGTTTTCCACAATTTGTGGAAGCTGCGCAGGCTGTCCTGCAACAGTTTCAGTGGTGATGTACGCAAGAATTGAACCTGCGCAAATCAGCAGGTAGGCAACCCGCAAAATCATAAGCAACATGTTGATACGACTCGCTTAGAGAAATTCTCGCAGAGCATTGAGGCGGGAAGGTAGCTCGCTGCGATTTTCGCAGAATTCCGCTGTGAGACAACCCGTGCATCCGTGAATGGCAAGATTCTCAAATTCTTCCCCCAACGATGTAATGCAATGGCATTATTCTGCGCATCTTGCTGAGGACTCACGGTTGATACTGTACTGCACGCGCAATTGTTGAATTATCTCAGGAGGAATTTGCGCGGCTGGAGTTTTTTCTCACGGATTGGTAGAACGCAGCAGTCCTGAGTGATCAAGCTGAGTCTGCAAAGCACCGAGGCAAAAGTTTCAGTGTTTAACCACAATACAGTTCAAAAAGTAGCAGGCGTACGCGTAATGGCATTTGATTTGACAAAGTAGACGTCACTCTCTGAGTGACGAAGGCCGCAATACGCGGCCCCTGGCATTCATCACTCGGAGAGTGATGGCTACTATAATCGCAAATCGACTGCCATTGGGCG
>Ga0209284_10006783_pt1 | contig 10776 bp, 8 predicted proteins | sample FRY03_FD_187211 | JGI IMG/M metagenome (GOLD analysis project Ga0209284, IMG submission 187211) | Freshwater microbial communities from Lake Fryxell liftoff mats and glacier meltwater in Antarctica - FRY-03 (SPAdes) (version 2) | ecosystem: Environmental > Aquatic > Freshwater > Ice > Glacier... | reverse complement strand
AGCTTGGATGGAGAGCAACCTACACACTCAAAACAATGTGTGCTGAGATGGTACAGGCAGATATTATTCTATTCAAAAAAGAAAAAATACTCAAAGATCATGGCTATGAAATTTTACAACAGTATGAATAACTATGGATATCCAAGATAAGATATATATTGCATGACATAATGGTATGGTTTGATCTGCTATCCTTAGGAAGTTAAAAATTTTATGATACAAAAATATTGTTACCAGAACTCGTGATGAACTTGATCTTCTAGATCAGTCTGCTGTAGAGAATTTTTTCGAGACAGAGAAACCTGACTATGTTTTCCTTTCGGCGGCTAAAGTAGGAGGAATTATGGCCAACAATAGCTATCCTGCAGAATTTTTGTATCAAAACCTTATGATACAAAACAATATTATACATAATACATGGAAATATGATGCAAAAAAACTACTTTTCCTTTGATCAAGTTGCATCTATCCAAAAAATTGCCCACAACCTATTAAAGAAGAATATCTGTTAACAGGAAAGCTTGAACCGACCAATGAACCATATGCTATTGCAAAAATAGCCGGTATTAAGATGTGTCAAAGCTATAATCGTCAATACGGGACTAATTTTATCGCCTGTATGCCGACCAACCTCTATGGTCCCTGAGATAATTTTGATTTACAAACAAGTCATGTACTACCAGCGATGATTCGTAAATTTCACGATGCAAAAGAACAATGATTGGATATGGTCACGCTATGGGGAGATTGAGAACCTATGAGAGAGTTTCTCTATGTAGATGATATGGCTGATGCCTGCATTCATTTGATGCAAACCTACAATCCAACAAGAGAGCAGAATGAGAGTGGGGATATCTTTGTCAATATAGGGACAGGGAAGGATATAATAATCAAAGAATTGGCGAATATAGTTAAGGAGGTCGTGTGATTCTGATGAGATGTTATATGGGACACTAGTAAGCCGAATGGAACGATGAGAAAGGTCCTTGATGTAGGTCGCATACAAAAATGATGATGGACGGCATCAATTCCATTATGTGAATGAATTAATAGTACTTATATAGTTCGAAAAGAGTCTTTAACGAATTAGAAGGAAATTGTTGATTTTTATTTAACCTACTAAAAAACTTTATTTATTTTTTATTCTTAATATATGCTCTTCCGTTTATTTGCATTTATCTACAATTCTCTTGAGAAAATTTTCCCATTCATGCAAAAATATCATAATGCTATTTTGCATTTATTTATTGAGTCTGCATTTACGAAGAAGAAAAAACAATACCAAAAATATATTATTGGTGATTATACTTATTGAGAACCAAAAATTATGGACTGGAATGAAGATGGAGCCACACTTATTGTGGGAAAGTTCTGTTCCTTTGCTGAATGAGTAACTATCCTCCTTGGAGGTAATCATTTTATGAATCGCGTAAGTACATATCCTTTTACATCATTGATTTTTAAGGAAGAACGTATAATAGAATCATATTCTAACGGAAATGTAGTGATTGGTAATGATGTTTGGATTGGAGGTGATGTAAAAATCATGTCATGAGTTAGCATCTGAGATGGTGTGGTTATAGCCGCTAATTCTGTTGTTACAAAAGATATTGGTTCCTATGAAATAGTTGGTGGAATACCCGCTAAGCATATAAAGTTTCGCTTTTCTGAAGAAATAATTAGATCTATGATGAAAATAAAACGACGAGACTGGGAAATTGATAAGATAAAAAAACATCATCATTTTTTCGCCGTTAATGATGTTACGGCATTTATTAATAGTTTTTGAAAGTAGTTTTATTTTTCTGTATATAGTATATTATGACATGAAACAATACATTACTTCTTACCTCAGCAATCAGTGTAGATGAAAAAATGTTTGGCCATAAGACAATTCCACAAGGCATAAGGGTCCAGCAATATGTTGATACTCTTATATTCTATATTACTAAGAGTTTTTTCACTCATATTGTCTTTTGTGATGGGACGAATTATGATATGGTAAATATAAATTTTCTTCAAAATTTAGCAAAAATTTATAATAAAAAAATAGAATTTTTGTCATTTCAACAGGATATATCCCTCGTTCTAAGTAAAGGTAAATGATATGGAGAAAATAAAATTATAGAATATGCAGTACAAAATTCTCAATTCATTGTTGATAGTCATAGCCGATATAAAATAACTGGAAGATATATCATCCTCAATATTAATAAGATTATTGCATACGAGGAAGATATTCATAACGCATTCTTCAGAACATCACTTTTGGACCGACAGAATTGTAATACTGCTTTTTTTAAAACAACAACTCCATTTTTTGTTGATCATCTTCAGTGAGCTGGAGAAGAGGTAAATGATATGCGCTGAAAATACAATTATTTGGAGCATATTTACTATAGGAGACTTTCTTGAAAAGGGATAGCTTGCTTCCATGAGCTCCCTCAATTTGACTGAGTTGCCTGATGATGATGAAGTTTAAAACTGTCTCTGCTGTTGACTATAACTAAGGAAATGTTAAACAAAGTATGATTACACCGTCTATAATTTTAATTTATATTGTATATTATGAGATTGGTATTGTTGACGTGAACTATTCGCCCAGGAAACTTTACGGAAACAGACAATTCTATTGATCCAAAAATTAGAAATAACTGGTATACAGCATGAATACTTTATTATATTACTCAAAGTGATTTCAGTCACATAGTCTTTTGTGAGAATTCAAATATGACCTTGTCTCAATTAGATATACTCTACGATTTAGCTGATCAGTACGGTAAAAAAATAGAGTATCTTACTTTCCAGTGAGACTTTGATGCTGTGCAAACATATGATTATTGATATGGGGAGGCAGAGATAATTGACTACGCATTCGAGAATTCTGCATACATCAAAAATGCATCTTCTCGGTATAAAATTACAGGGAGGTATGTGTATCCAACAATTAATCAGACATTAAAAGATCTAGAGAACACTCCCCACTATTTCTTAAATTGACTACATCATTCCGGTTTGTTGAGTGTCCAGACAGATTTCTTTAAAACGAATAATAAAATCTATAGAAAATATATATACAAAAAATCTCAGTCGTTTTATCGTTCATATATTGGTTCAAAAAAAATAAATCTCGAACAATTGTGGTATAGTTTACTAAGAAATATGATTTATACCCGTCCCCAAAAACGCACTAGGTATATCCAATATGCACTCATACATAGAGAAAGGGTTAACTTTATAACATATCTAAGGAAAAAAATGTGAATTTTGGAATTTTGATATATTCCAAGAATTGTAGATATGCTCTTCTATTCTAGATCTATGGTCGCTCAATTTATAATTAAATCTCAAAGATGAAAATAGTCACTATTCATCCAGTATATGCTCTCGAAAAATCATTTTTTACAAGAGATCTAGGTCAAATAGGATTTACTCTTCAGAAATTTATTTGATGAGAAAGTGAGGTTCGATGTTTAAAGTGAAAAAGACAATCAGATTTTAACATCAGTTGACAGCAACGACATTGAACTACATATCGATGATTAGTGAAAAAATTATGGAAAGAATCAAAGAATATTAGTCTTCTTCATACCTACCATATTTGGTATTGGTCGTTTATTTATGCTGTTATATATAAGTTCAGAAATCCAAAGGGAATTCATTATATAAAACTAGACGCGTCCATCAAAAATATGAATGATTTAAAATACATTTTTAGGATTTTTAATCTCCCTCTTCTTATACTCTCGACATACATATGATATGAAGATGACAGAATAGGATCTCGGCTCAAAAAAACCTATCAAAGTTTTATTCCTCAAATCATAAAAACAACAAGTGGAATCAATCCTGTACAAAAATTTATTGGAAATATAGTTAAAAAGAATAATATATTGCTTTGCTGAAGATTTGGAAACGAACAAAAAAATAATGAGTTACTTATCGAGATGCTTTTACATAATAATACGCATTTTCTAGATTGACGAAAATTTATTTTACTCTGATCCTATACTTCTGGATTTATTGATAAACTAGAAAATTTATTTACAAAAAAACCTAAGTTCAGAGATCGTTTTGAGCTGCCAGGATTTGTTACGGACGTAGATAAAAAATACGAATATTTCTGTTCATCAAAAATTTTTTTGCATACAGCAAATTTTGAATGAGATCCCAATATTCAGTATGATGCTATGTTTGGAGGATGTTTTATGATAAGCACAAATGTTGGTAATATGATAGGTAATTACATGCCGCAATATAGCATATTTTACAACAAACAAGATACGCAATGACTATATATATCTTTATTTTCATGAATACAGAGAGAGAAGTCCCTGTATCGTAAGGACTATCTTTCAATCCAAGATCATTGTCTAGCCCATTTTACTTGGGGAAATGCTATGGCTCCTTTAATAAAATTGGCTAAGTAGATAAATTTTATTACAATCATTAGTATGAAGAAATTATCAATTATTACTTGCACATATAACTCTGCAGCGCATCTAGAGGAATGTATCGATAGTATTTGTAAACAAAATCTACCCGTAGAGATATTTGAACATATATTTATTGATGCCTTCTCTATTGATGAAACTATAAATATCATTAAAAGATACAAAAAAACCCATCCTAAATATAATATAAAAATAATTCAGAAAAAACCTATGGGTGTATATAATGCTATGAATGTTTGAATACAATCAGCTCAGTGAATTTATTGTATGTTTATTAATAGTGATGATTATCTAGAGTCTAGCATACTAATAAGATATCTAAAATTCACTAAAAAACATCAAGGAGACATATATTATTGAAACCTCAAAATAATCGATAAAAATAAGAAACATATAGTTCCCAATAACAATATATTCTTAAGAAAATTGTTTTTTAGATTGTGATTTAACACTTTAGTCTATCACCCGACAGCACTTATAAAAAGAAATTTATTTGATGAACTGGGCTTTTATGATGAAACCAGAAAAATTGTTTCTGATTTTTGATTTTGGCTTTTAAGCTTAAAAAAAAGAAAAAAATTCATATATTTTCCTCATACGATAAGTAATTTTAGGGTACATTCATGATCTCTTAGCTCTAATAATCAAGAACTACAAAATAAAGAATTGAAATTTTTTCGTAAACAGTATATGGGATTATTATGAACTATAATTCATAAGATGAGTAGATTGTATCTTTTATTTAAATAAAGGATTTGTATGATATATTGCTCCTCACTACTTCTGTGAATAAATTTCATGATAAGAGTCCTGTATTCTCGTCCCAATATTTTTTTTCAAATTATCTGGAAGTATATTATTAAAAACGCCATTCTATGAAAAAAACAAGATGTCTCTATCCATTTTGATCGTATAAGGCTAGTTTGACCAAATGAACATTGATTTTTCTATACTGCTATAGAAGTCTTTGAGTGGAAATTGTATAAAAAACTTATATGATGCAATCATATCTTAGATCTGTGATGATATCTATGAGAATCAGCAGTACGATTTGCTCAGTATAATAAACAAGTGACTGTTGTAGAAGCGAATGATGCAAATTATATTTATATTGCTAAAAATATCAAACCTTATAATAACATCATTTCTTTTCATGGAGCGATAGTCTATCAGCAAGATCAACAACTCTATTACTCCTGAAATGATTATTCGGCAGGCGGGAAAATCGTAACAACACCTACCGACAGGAAGATTAAGAATATTGCTATAGAAAAAATATTTTCTTCTGACATAGATGGGCTAAAGATGGATATTGAGTGATGAGAGTATGATATTATTTCCTATTTCATGAAAGAGAAGATCTTACAACTTCAAAAATGATATATTGAGTTTCATGATATAAGACAGAATAAGAATATCATTCAAGATTTTATTACTTTATTAGTGAAGAATCATTATACTCTCCAATACGAAAATATTTATTGAAAAGACCTAACAAAAAATAAGTTCTTTATAGAGAATATAGCCGTTATTTATTTTGAAGGATAGTATGATTAGTCTGTGTACAACGAATTATAATAAATCAAAATATCTAATAGACTTTTTTGAATCAATCATTCGTCATGAATGAAAGTATGTTTCTGAAATAGTTATTATAGATGATTGCTCAACAGATAATTCTATTGAGGTAATTACAAATTGGAAAAATAGTAACCCTAACATAAAAGTTGTGCTATTGCAAAATAAATATAATCAAGGACCCGCCGCTTGATATCAAAAAACAATTTCAAGTGCGACAAATGACTACATTATGATAGTAGATTCTGATGATTTTCTAATTGCGGGATCTCTTGAGCAAAAAATAAAGTATTTTCAGGAAAACAAAGAATGTAAAATTGTCTATGGAGATGGCAAAAAATATAAAGAAGAATCTTGAAAATATATAGAAAGTAAGCTAAATGAGACATTTTTCCAAACTATTTTTAAAAAATCATTAAAAGACATACAAACGTATTTTCATACAAATATCTCAAACCTCTATGTGCCATGATGTCTTATTAAAAAAGATTTTTTGTTACAAATATGATGATTTGATACAACATTGAGAAGTAATGATCGAGTACTCAATATTAGAATATTTGACCATATAACAAATAAAGATCAAGTATTTTACAATGATATTCCATGTTTTGCTTATAGAATATCTGACACAAATTTATCAAATAGATACGAAGACATGCTAGCCCTTATGCTACCGGTAGCTCATAAATATTCTGAAGGTAAAGATAAAACTATCTTGTTATCGAATATCTATTATACTCTGGGGATGCAAGGTATAAGAAATGGAGACAAAAAAATTGCTCTACAATACTTTAAAAAAAGTCTGCATTTTCACAAAAATATCAAAAAAATATGCGTAATGATATTACTGCTAATCATGCCTCACGTCGTCATCCAATCTCATATAATACAAAGAAATATACAGAAATTTTATGCTATGTTTACCTAGTATAATCCTTCATCTTATATCCCTGCAACCTAAAGGGAATTCTTTCTATTTTGTCGATGATGTACCCTTTACCCATGTTTTGCAACAGAGGATAACATATTTTTCTCATTCCTTCTCGTACCAGAGCTATACTTGCATATCGTCGTGGATGTAAGTCAAACAAGGTTTGGACATTCTCTTTAGTATACTGAAACCACTTATAACTATAATTTTCTGATCATGACTTGATACGATGGGTCGTGAGAGTCTCATCAATATTATATATCAGTTTTTTTCACCTACATAGTATTTTCTTCTGAAAATAAGCATCATTCATATAGATTTTATCTTCTGGATATCTATATCAGTTATTTCTAAAAACCAATGATGGATGGATAGTATAGTAATTCTCTTTTCATAAAAAATATTCAAATCATTTTTTATCTGATTCATAGTACATTAATGTTTTGGTCCCACATCAAATATATTTTTTATTTTTTTGTAAGAAATCTATCTGTTTTTCAAGTTTTTCCGAATGCCAAATATCGTCATGATCTTGTATAGCAATATATTCTCCTTGTGCTTTATCCAATAAATAATTAAGTCCTTTATATGGTCCTAAGTTCTTCTCTGATCTAAATCGTTTTATTCTATCGTCAGTTATTTTTTTTCTCAGTCCATAGGTATTGTCTCTACTTGCATCATCGAAAATTAAGACTTCTATGTTTTTATATGTTTGTTGTAGTACAGATTTCAATGTAGGTATAAGAAATTTCTCTGCATTATATGCACTTATAATCACGGAAACCAATGGGAAATCTTTCATAAAAAAGAAACAATACTAATTTAAAAATATAGCAAACTCATATTGAAAAGTGCTTCTATAACAATAGAAAAGCAAATAAGAGTACAAAACTTATAGTTTTAAACTATTTTATCTTCATTATCTAATTATGAAACAAAAAATCTTTCTCGCTCTTATTGCTTTAGTTGTTTTCATTGGTGGACGGTCTATCTTGAGTAACTTTATGGTCAACCATCAGTATTACAACACTATGTTTGCTAGTATGAGTAACTGGTGGATGCTTATATGGGCAATCGTACCTGCAATGATCCCAGTAGGATATATGGTTTATAGCAAGAGGCCGTCACCTAAAAATATTCTCTTAACTCTCATTACGTGACTCCTTATTTTTAGTATCGCTTTTGTGAGTATTAAAGATATGCTGAGTCCTGAATGATTGGTGATGTTACTTATCAATGTTATGCTTATCTTTGGATTGGGAGTATATAGTATACTCTCGCGAACTGCTGTTTGATCATTACTCCTTCGTAAGATATTTAAACTTAGCCTTGATAGACGACAAAACATGCTGTTGGCGTTTTGATTGGGACTAGGAGCGATAATGGTTATCGTACATTTTCTCGTGATAGCAAATATTTTCTATCCAGTATTGACTCGACTATTATTTATCACTGGATGAGTAGCGATCTGGTATGAAAAAAATACATCACTCGCACAATATAGTATTATCATTAGCAACTCTTTGGAGAATTTTAGTATATCAAATCTTACTAACAATAAACGACTGCGAATAGGCGCTGTACTGCTACTATTGAGTATTATGTATTTTTACTATGGGTTCCAACTGTCGTTTATCCCTTATTCTACTGCTTGGGATGCTAATCATGCCTATATGTATTTTCCAAAAGTATGGGCAGAAAATCATGGAGCACTATGACGAGGTAATCCTGGATGAGCAGGTTGAATGTTATGGTTTAGTTATATTGCGTATTTCTTCTCATTGATACAACCGATTAAGTCATGGTTTTGGTTATCGCCAGATAACATAGCTGTATCTATGAATTTTTTGAGTGGTTTGTTTGTGCTTGTCTTTGGGATGGGACTAGTGAAAGAGTTTGTCTGATATATCACAAGTATATTTACTATAAAGGATAATGAATCTATCAATACACTGTGACTGTACACTGGACGAATATGACTACTCTTGTGGATAACAAGTGGTATGTGAGCGTTTCTTCTCTTTGTGGATAACAAGACGGATATGGGAGTGCTTGCTATGACTGTACTCGCAATCCTTTCGGGAATCGTATTTTTGCGTTATATCCATGAACATAAGAAAGGGGAAGATCAAACAACCACCATGCGTTATGTCTGATTATCATGATTGTTTTTTGGTCTTGCTGTAGTTTCCAAACCAACTGCATTTATCGATGTTGTAGTGTTTGTATTGTTGGTGGTTGCTTTATGGATCAATAGTGGACTGGCTATTGGACTGTGACTTATCGTGATAGCTGTTCTTGCGAAAATGCAGGTATTGTTTACGTATGAGTTTATTAGTGCTGATGCCTTTATACCACTTCTTATTGTCGGATCTATTATCTCGATAGCGTCTCTTACTTGGGCAAAAATACATATGAAGAACCTTATGCAAATCATCACACATACTGTCCGTACTTTTGTTGTATGGTGAGTTGTTCTGATTGCATCGATTGTCATTGTTAAAAGTCCATATCTTATCATCCAGTCGATCCAAAGTGGAAGTTTTGATGGATTTGCAAAATGATTGTTGATGGGACAAAAAGATGATAAAATAACACTTTTAGCAATTACTGATGGCGGTTCTCTTGATGCACAAAATGCTGTAGACAATAGCATCACTCTTCCTCCTGCGATATGTTCGATGGATGCATTGAGATTGTCGCCTGAAGATTTGGATAAAGATCTTAGGGAGTTTGAATGAGGTAATGGATTGAGTGAAGATGTAGGAAGGTATGTCGGGTTTGGTTGGAAGGAGTTTTCTCGTGGACTAGGATATGATATTGCTCATATATTACTGAGAAAAGACGGTAAATGTTATGGATGGAATACTGCAGCCAAAACTCTTTGTCAGTATGAAGATGCTATCAATAATTTTGATCTTGCTATTCTCTATGACCTTGTGGAGGAATTGCCAAAAAATAGTGAAGGATATACTCTTCTCTCGGATGCACTAGGGGGTGAAAAAATAGAAACCATGCTTGCTGCCAATACCTTCAATCCTGCTCAGATGAGGGATGAAATCGTTCAGATAAGGCAACGATATCAAGGAAGAAGTATTAAAGTTAAAGGTGAAGCTCTCTTGGTTCCCTATAGATATTTGGTTCCATGGAATGCTGTGTTCAATCGATCATTACAAAATCTCAGTAGCTACTACACTGATATAGGATTTATCCGAGGGATAATTATCTTACTCCAAATAATTGCACTTATTTATGGAATCGCAACATGGAATCATAGACTTCTTGTTCTTGGAGCTGTTACATTTGTAGGACGAAGTATATGGTGGCTTATCGCAGGATGAATCGTATGGTATGGTATTGGTCTTATCATATGGTCGATCTTGCATCTGTGTGTGTTTCTCGTCACACTAGCAAACAACAATCGTGACGACAATGAAAAACTTATGTTTGGTATTATCATATGACTACTTGTATTGTGGAGCATAATCCAACTATCTATGAACTTTATGAGAATAAGTTCACAAGGAGGATTGAACTTTATAAGAATAAGTTCACAAGGAGAATGAGGTCCATTTGTCTGGTATAGAATGAGTGCTGGTATGACTAATATCATCAATGATAATCTTTCTCAAACGCAGGATTTTTCAATTCCTTATAGATGGGAAAGTGTGTTTGATCTCCAGTTTGCTCATTATAATAAGTTTATACAACACGTTAAAGATAGACCAGATGAAGATGGAGTATCTATAGCAGGAACATATCTCCAATATTTCCTTCATAATCAAAATAACGTTGGTGGGGCAAATATCT
>Ga0209284_10006780_pt1 | contig 10782 bp, 8 predicted proteins | sample FRY03_FD_187211 | JGI IMG/M metagenome (GOLD analysis project Ga0209284, IMG submission 187211) | Freshwater microbial communities from Lake Fryxell liftoff mats and glacier meltwater in Antarctica - FRY-03 (SPAdes) (version 2) | ecosystem: Environmental > Aquatic > Freshwater > Ice > Glacier... | reverse complement strand
TAATGACAATCACGATGAGAAGTTCGATGAGAGTGAATGCTTTAGTGAAGTTTTTCATGACAAACAAAAAAAGAATACTACTACTATTATACCCCCCCCTTGGGATTTGTCAAATCGATATGATCAAAAAAAAATCCACTATAAAGTGAAAATTGAATTGGATCAGGAGGGGGTCGAACCCTCGGCCAAAGGATTAAGAGTCCTCTGCTCTACCACTGAGCTACTGATCCATAATGTTAATTGGCTCTCGTTATCATAAGATTAACTCCGCAGTACTGCGGAGTACCACTGAACTACTGATCCATAATGTTAAAATATCTTGTTGTTAATTGATTAACTTCGCAGTACTGCGATAATGATGACTAGTTCATTATTTGATTACGATGCTAGAATTTGTGTAATACAATAAGTATTATATCATTACCAACACATTATTTAGTGACAGGTAATCACATTTTCTTGATAAATATAAATACAATAATTGCTACGACAATAAATGAGATAAGCTTTGCCAATGCCTTACCATATAAGATACCTTTGTAATTAAGATCTTCAAGCTTCTCGATCTTAAGTTTCTGGAACAAAGGATTGAATAATAATGGTGTTACAACATCTTCGATCATCGAGTTAACAAATTCATTGACTTTGGCTGCCATGACTAATCATACTGCTATCCCTACAACGTTATATTCTTGTAAGAACACAATAAATTCTGTCATGAATAGTAGTACAAAATAAAAAATAATTACCTGACCAACCATATAGATTGCATCAGGTTTTTCAATTGATTCTAAGGAAACGCTGAATAACCATCAAAGTGGATCTTGATTACAAAGTTTACAATCCCATATGAAAGTTATTATGCCCTTGTGGTACAACTTTGTGGTTCAAGACAGCGTTTCCCGAGGAAACACATGACAGCAAATCTCACATGACTTACTAGATTACAATGATTATAGAGTAATCCGTGAGGTTTTGCAGTGTTTCCCTAAGCTTTCTTATCGCTGCTCGCAGTATTGATCACAACTTTTCTGTCAGTAGTAAACGTAAATACTGATACCATTCCTTGAAGATTATATTTCTGCTTCATATAAGTCAATCATTGACTGAGGTTTTGGATACCTTTGGTACCTGGTAACAATACTCCCACTTGAGCTCATTGAGAAGTAATCAACGCAAGTCAGACTTGATCATGATTCATATCTTTGAGCAGACTATATTCTTTGACTTCTTCGATCGATACAACTACGTCGCAGATCAGTGCAGAGATTTCTGCAGTGGAGAGAGTTTGAGCTTTTTTGTAGAGCTTACCCAGCACTTCTGGTCGCTTACGATCAGTCACCAATACTCAACCACTATCCAGCACTGCCGTCCCGTTCATACTCGTCAAGAAAATACCCTTTATCTCATCTTGAGGATAAAATTGTGTAATCGTTTGGACTAATTGTTCATACATGGTGTACACAATCACAATGATAAATATTTAGTCTGACTCAACTAATGATGATGCTACTCTATCGATTCTATTATCTTGATCAAAGTTAGTTCCGATCGGCAAGAGTCTACCCAAGATCACATTACTCTTGAGATCATCGAGCCTATCAATCGATCATTGTAGTGAGTTGTCTACCATTACCCTCACCGTCTCTTGGAATGAAGCACTTGACAACCATCCATCACCTTCTTTTGCGATTTGAGTCAGACCCAACACCAATCTACTTGCCTTGGCAAACATCTTGTTTTGAGCGATCATCTGGTTGTTGACAGCCAAGAATTCTTCGTATTTGACCAATGATCCAGGTACAAAACTTGTATCTCCAGCATCTTCAATTCTAACTTTTGAGAACATTTGTTTGAGGATAATTTCCATGTACTTATCATTTACATCCTGACCCTGTGAGGTATATACTTTTTTCATTTCTTTGACCACATATAGCTGAGCAGAGAGATCTCCCATTGTTTTTTGATATTCTTTGATGTCAAGTGTTCCAGTAGTCATGATCTGACCTCTATCGACGATATCACCATCTTTGACTTTGATCGTAGTATTTGGAGCTACTTTTTGACTCATTGAGTTGACCACTCCTAGTACTAGGATATTATCTCTCACGGCGAGCACTTCTCCATCTTCTTTGACCTTGAGCTTACTTACTCATTTTGCAGCATATGCACTACCTTTTTTGATGACAGCTCCTACTTTGACAGAAGGTTTGTATCATTCTTTGACAGGATAATACCTCTTGTCAGCTTCACCCATCACTTCAAGTTCCATGAGTTTACCATTTTCATGGATCCTCACAGTACCTTCAAATGGAGCAATTACAGCTTTACGTGCAGGATTTCTGACTTCTAATAGCTCATTAAGCCTATCCATACCACCAGTAATATCTCATTCTGCTTGTACTCCTACCAGATGCCTAGTGTTCATTGTAAGTTGTGTACCGGGCTCACCGATCGACTGTGATGCGATAATACCGATTGGCACTCCTAACTTCACGATTTGTCTACTTGATAGATCCATACCAAAACATCTCTGACATACACCACTTTGCGTATGACAAGTAAGAGGGGATCTGACTAATACGTTGTCCGTCTCAGCTGTAAGGAGTGCATCAAGGATAGTTTTATCGACAAAGGTATTTGCTTCATAGAGCACCTTGCCATTTTCATCATGGATATCTTTTGCCAAAAATCTTCCATACAATAAGTCAGCAAATGCTTCTCCTCTTGCTTCTGCCTCATACTTATCAATCACAATATATTCGTGAGTACCACAATCTACTTCTTTAACAATGACTTCTTGAGATGAGTCACACAATCTACGAGTCAGATATCCAGCATCAGCAGTCTTCAAGGCAGTATCTGCACGACCTTTACGAGCACCGTGAGCAGAGATAAAGTATTCCAATGGTGAAAATCCTTCCATATATGAGGACTTGATTGGAAGTTCAATAATCTTTCCTGACGGTGATACGACCATACCTTTCATACCTCCAATATGTGCTAAGTTTGATACTTTACCTCTCGCACCTGATTCAGTCAGCATATAGAAATCATTTGCTACATCTTCATCAAATTGTTGTTTATAGATTTGTTTGATCTTTTGTTCGACTTGTTCCACGACTTTCATCCAATGTTGTACCAATAGTCTTGATTTTTCATCATCAGATAAAAATCCATAATACCATTGATCTTGGATAATTTTTGCTACTGCATCACCATCTTTGATGATTTCTTCTTTTTCATGTGGGATCAAGATATCAAAGATATTATTACTCACTGCTGACAAGGTAGCATATTTGAATCACATATCTTTGATTTCATCAGCAACCCTTACCATTACTTCTGGACCACATAGATCATAGGTTTTATCTAAGATTTTTTTGAGACCCTTACCAGTAATTTTATCATCAGTAACAAGCCCTGTTGCATTAAATCTGATTTCTTCTGGCAAGATCGAATTGAAGATCACTCTACCAGCAGTAGTAGTGATATGTTTACCATTATGAGCAATAATTACTCTATCATTCGTTTTGATACTTCCTAGCTCTACTTGATGGATCACATCTTCAATACGAGCAAATCTACCCATCACTTGTGCGTGTTGCACAGGCTGATACGTCAGATAATAAATACCCAATGTCATATCTTGTGTATGTGCAATCACTGGATCACCTGATGCAGGCTTGAGGATATTGAGTGCTGACGATGTGATCGTTGCTGACTCATGCTGAGCGTCTTCTCATAGTGGAAGATGGACTGCCATCTGATCTCCATCGAAGTCAGCATTGAAGGCTGGACATACAAGCGGATGGATACGAATCGTCTTACCAGGCATGAGTTTGACTTTAAACGCTTGGATCGACAAACGGTGCAATGTGGGTGCACGATTGAGTAATACATATTTATCTTTGATTACTTCTTGAAGTATCTCCAATGCTATTGGGTCTTGCTCTTTGATAAGTTTTTCTGCTTGCTTTGGTGTATAGGCGATATTACGTTCGATCAGCTTGGAGATAATAAACGGTGAGAAAATACGGACTGCAATATAGATTGGCAATCCACACTCATCCAACTTGAGATCTGGACCTACTGTAATCACAGATCTACCAGAATAATCGACTCTCTTACCTAATAGGTTTTTACGGAAAATTCCTTCTTTACCACTCAACATATCAGTAAGTGATCTAAACACTTTACCACCGTTGGCACCTCTACTACTACCTTTCTCTCCCACCATGAGATTATTGATCGACTCTTGAAGTAGTCTGATTTCATTTTTCTTCACCACATCTGGCATTCCGACTTGTATCATCTTTTTGAGACGGAGGTTACGCTGTACTACTCTACGATAGAACTGGTTGACATCTGATGACGCAAAACGTCCACCGTCGAGCTGTACAACAGGTCTAAGATCTGGTGGTACCACTGGTAAATATCTTAAGATCATCCATTCTGGTCTGACTTCAGAGATATGGAGATTGATGAGAAGTCTGAGGAGTTTGAAAGTCTTTTTTCTTTCTTCGCCTTTAATTTCCTTAAATCTTGCAATCGTCTCTTGGATGAAAGAAGGCACATCGATCGCATTGAGAAGCTCATAGATTGCATCACTTCCTGATTTGAATTTGTATGCACTATCGTGCTTGTAGAAAAAGTTACGATAGTCTGACTCCAATATAGTACTACCTTTTTTTAATGATGCAAGGATCGATTTGACTCTGTTATATTCTTTTTCCAGAGTTACTTTATTATCTTCATATGCTTTTTTGATTTCTTTGAGACTCATTCCACTCATACTTGAGATACCTTTGTTCTCTTCAGCGAGTCTGGTTTCATCAGCGTGGATCTCATCGAGTTCTTTGATCTTGTTTGTAAACACTCCGTCAAGGTTTTCGATCAGTTCGGCTGTTTTTTCTGCAGTGATATTAACAGTTACGATGTATTTGACATAGTATAAGATCTTCTCAATCTCAGCAGTAGAAAGACTTAGCAATAATCCAATACGAGATGGTGTCGCCTTATAATACCAGATATGCACCACAGGACATGCAAGCTCGATATGACCCATACGTTCACGACGTACTCTACTATTGGTCACCTCTACCCCACATCTTTCACATACGATACCCTTGTATCTGACTCATTTGTATTTACCACAACTACATTCGTGTGATTTTACTGGTCCAAAGATCGCTTCACAGAATAGTCCTTTGAGCTTAGGCTTACCAGTTCTATAGTTGATTGTCTCGGGAGACTCGACCGTACCATATGACCATTTGAGTATCTCTTGTGGAGAAGCAAGCGTAACCATCAATCCATCAAAATTAGACTTGTGCATATGATATATTGAGTAATAAATGAAAAAATCGTCTATAACTAAACGCGATTATAATCCTGTGGAGCACTCTATAATCCGATAGCTGAGCTTCATCAAGCATGTACTTATAGTACAAGTTGGGCTCGTCAATGTCTATCTCGGTATATCATGACTCTGCTGAAGATATGTCTACTAATTATCTTCACAAAGAATTGTATAACATATGTATAGTGATTGAGCTGACTATTTCAAGTTTTGATTTTATGAAGATATATTCTTTTAAACTATTCTAGCCAATGTAGTTAAGGAAACGCTGAATAACCATCAAAGTTGATCTTAATTACAATGTTTACTATTGTATATCAAAGTTATTATGCCCTTGTGGTACAACTTTGTGTGTACTAAAGGATTAGCTTCGCGTCTTGGAGGCGTTTATCAAAGCTAAAGCTCGTGCGTCGTCCTCAAGGACTATAGTACCGTGTAACGGTGAACACATTATAGCAAACCTTCTACGATGCCCGGATGGGTGCACCTGATGTAATAAATTACAATGATTTTAGAGTAAGTCGTGAAGTTTTGCAGTGTTTCCTTAAGTAATTATTATATATCAATTTATTTGAGCAAAGTATCAAAGCTGACTTGCTTGTCGGTTTGTTGATACTGATAAATAGCATTTTGCGTAGCCATAAGTGCGATCACACGAGCTCTTCTGCGTCTGGATGACACATCAAAACCCTCATCAATCATAATAGACTCTCATCGTCACTGAACAACACCGACTGTCTGTCAGATTACTAGATCACCGAAAAATCCTGATGCAGCAGTCGTGATCAGGCTTGTGTCACCATCAAACCCTCGATCAGTAATCACATTATCAAGGATCGTAAGATACACGGTGATATGATCTCCACAGACACGATTGCCTTCATGGTGACTCACGGTAAAATCATTAGGTGCTGAGTTATGTACAGGATGTGTGTAGTAAGACTGGACTAGATCAGAGTACATAGTATTTACGATAAAAATGATACTATTTTAAATTAACAGAATCAATAATTTTATTTATAATTAAAATATTATAAATTACACCTTATTATGACATTATTAGTTTCAGTCACAGGTATTGATGGATGCGGAAAAACTACTGCTATCGACTGAGCAACAAAATTATCATCTTCATCTAATACGATTGTGGAATTATGAAAACCCACTAGTTATACAAATAATCAAACTAGATATGAAATAGAAACCATCTTTACTCAAAAAGTTAATAATTTTATCAGCTTGGCAAATAAACAAGAGCATAGGGGAATGATATCCCTAAGCAAAGGAATACAATTTCTTGATCAGAGATTATTACTCAAATCAATCTACTCAGACATCAAGCCTGACATGATAATAAGCAATAGGGATCCAATCATTGATTCAATAGTGTATTCTGTGTTCTATGCTCCTATCACAAAATATTTGACGATGGAACAAAAAATATCCATCCTTAAAATTCTTTCATGAAGAGATCTACCTCATTTACTTGTTTTCATGGATATTAAACCAGAGTTAGCTCACTCAAGAATAATAGATAGACTAGAACCAAATACCAGGATTGATATCCATGAGTCCTTACCAAATTTGCATAAACTCAGATGATATTATCTCAATGTGCTAGACTATCTTGATCAACATCATGATGTGAAAATAGAACTCATCGATGTAACTAATAAAAATCCGAAACAAGTTGCTCAAAAGTTATCCACTATTATTTACAAAGAAATGATACTCAAGTCAGCTTCTCTGACTCCTCCCATAGACGGATAGCGAGCTGATGATCATAGCTATCGTCGCTGGATCTGAGACGGACGGGGTGACCAGATACTTCTTTCCAGCCATCTGGACCAAAATACTCTCATCAGACAACAGTGGGTCACACTGAAGCTCTGATCTGAGGTAATGCTCAGTCTGATACGTCTTGTGCAAGCATACTGAGTAATGGACGAAGCCACGAGTACCGAGAGTTTTTTTGGAGATGTTGTTCGAGGTTGGTCTTGGAGAGTCATGGATGTGCCGCTACTCATAGACAGTCGACACATTGTGCATGACATCTACGCTGAAGCTCATATGCAAACAGCAAGCAGCAGAGTTTGGATCTCGAGTATGCCTTCATCGGACTATATCCATGTCATCACTCATACATAAAATTATCCCAGTCAATCTCAGCTCTCATGTGTGCGATACTACTCACCATCACGACTCTCGCTCCAGACGTCGTAGAAAGCAGATCCCACAAGAGTCAAGTCAGGGCAAAATGTCCCAAATAATTGATACCGATCTGTTGCTCCAGTCAGTCAGTCGTGGTATGATATGGTGTTGACATGAGACCAGCGTTGTTGAGTAAGACATCAATATGATCACAACGCTCGTGGATCGTCTCCGCACAGGCACGTACACTTGATAGATCAGCAAGATCAAGCTTAACTGCAGAGATTTTGGCCTGTACATAATGATCAGTGATCTTGTTGATCGCCTCTTGAGCCTTGACCATATCACGACAAGCAATCACGACTTCAGCGCCGTGTTGGACTAGTTGTTTGGCTGACTCATACCCGAGTCCGCTATTACCACCGGTGATGATGATTACTTTGCCGGTGAGGTCCGGAATATCGGAGACAGTTCGATGTGACATAGAGAATGTAATAGTTAAATAATGATCATATAATAACTGGAAGATACTTAGTCTGTTCAAGAATGCAACGAGAAATAATGAGTTTACGAGTATGACTTCATAATCACCTGCTTAAGCACCAACGCGTGCTGTGAGATGACTCTTGCCGATATGAGGTAATCCTTACACAGATCGACAAAACTCACCAGCTGCGGCTGACTCATATAGTGTTGAAACTCGCTATCGAGGTATCATAGACTATCTTTGACAAAATTACTCAGGTCAATACTCTGCTCGACACACTGATCTACCAGCGTCATCATCGTAGCAGTATCACCTGCTGTACCAGCAGTAACAAACTGCTCTATCGTCTGTAGTGGTGAAATCCCCAAGAACGATGTCACATTGCTCGCTGTGATTGCACCGAGCACACTCACCTGCTCCAGATACTTGACCGCGTCACGCATTCACCCTTCGGCAAGACGAGCAATCAGCTCAAGACCAGCTACCTCGCAAGTCAGACCCTCGGCTGTACAAATATATTCCAATCTGGACACAATCCCCTTTTGAGTAATCTTGCGAAAGTTGAACACCTGACAACGAGAGATAATCGTATCAGGGACTTTGTGTGCCTCAGTCGTCGCCAGGATAAACATGAGATGCTTGGGTGGTTCTTCCATAATCTTAAGCAATGCGTTGAACGCACCCTTACTCAGCATATGGACCTCGTCAATAATATACACCTTTTTGCGTAGCATGGACGGCGGATACGCAGCCTTACCAATGATCTCCTCACGCACATTATCTACACCAGTATGGCTAGCCGCATCGATTTCGATGATATCTAACGTCTGACCTGCGTTGATAGCTACACAGTTGCTACATTTGTTGCATGGGTTACCTCATTGTTGATCGAGACAGTTAACCGCCTTGGCCAATATCCTCGCCACCGATGTCTTCCCAATACCCCTCGATCAGAAAAACAAATAGTTATGATTGACCGCATCGGTCATTACTTGCTGCTTGAGGATATCTTTGGTAGTATCTTGCTCAATCAGATCGTCGAATGTTTGCGAGCGGTATTTGGTATATAAAGACATGAGTTTAGGACAAGGACAAGTAAAAAGAGAGATATTTATGTTCCTCCTTGATAAAGGAGGTGGTCGTAGACCGGAGGGTTTTCTTCTTTCTTTTATTGATTTAGAAGATACTTGCAAATTGTTGTGAAAATTATTTCACTAAATTTATGTATGTGTCAACAGTTAAAATTGATAATATAGTTACTGACAGTTATACTTTATATAGTATTTCACTTATAAAATATTATGACAAATATCGAAATCAAAAATAGTATCGATTCTGACGGTAAAAACGGATCAAAAAATCTACAACGATTAAAAGAATCAATCCTTAAACATCCTAAAATTCAAGAACTAATTTCGAAAGATCCTGATTATCAAAAACTTTTGGCTAGCAAAAACACGACTTTAGATGCAGTATTGCTAAGTCAAAATAATAATCTTAAAACTCTCAAAGCTGATATACTAAAAATATCGCTTTCTACTAAACTTAATCAGTCGAAAGCGCTCAATGACCTTATGCAAAGCATCTTATATTATAGTCAACAATCATTTGCTAACAATTCATTCAGCGATATATATAATAATCCAAACTCTGCAGCACTCATACTCGCACTACAATATACTCTCAAACAGCAATGAGCAACTATAGATGTAGACGGCATCTATGGACCTCAAACCAAACTTGCAGTTATAGAATATCAAAAAAAATATAATCTTACAGTTGACGCAGGACGAGCTGGCAAACAGGTGATTAATAAACTACTGGAAGTTAGTTCGAGGACTAACAATGTACAAATACTAACGCCATTTTCAGGGCCCGAAATATCTAATTTATCAAAAAATCAATCAATCACTATAAATCAGGCTAAAAGGTTAGCAATTAGTATTAATAATGGTGATACGTTAGATCTTAATTGATTGACTAGTATTGATAAGGATATTGCGGCAGAATTGTGAAAAGTACAGTGATATTTAAGCCTTGATTGATTGACTAGTATTGATAAGGATATTGCGGCAGGATTGTGAAATGTACAGTGAGGTTTAAGCCTTAATTGATTGACTAGTATTGATAAGGATATTGCGGCAGGATTGTGAAAAGTACAGTGATATTTAAGCCTTGATTGATTGACTAGTATTGATAAGGATATTGCGGCAGGATTGTGAAAAGTACAGTTAGATTTAAGCCTTGATTGATTGACTAGTATTGATAAGGATATTGCGGCAGGATTGTGAAAAGTACAGCGAGATTTAAGCCTTGATTGATTGACTAGTATTGATAAGGATATTGCGGCAGAATTGTGAAAAGTACAGTGAGATTTAAGCCTTAATTGATTGACTAGTATTGATAAGGATATTGCGGCAGAATTGTGAAAAGTACAGTGATATTTAAGCCTTAATTGATTGACTAGTATTGATAAGGATATTGCGGCAGGATTGTGAAATGTACAGTGAGGTTTAAGCCTTAATTGATTGACTAGTATTGATAAGGATATTGCGGCAGAATTGTGAAAAGTACAGTGAGGTTTAAGCCTTAATTGATTGACTAGTATTGATAAGGATATTGCGGCAGAATTGTGAAAAGTACAGTGATATTTAAGCCTTAATTGATTGACTAGTATTGATAAGGATATTGCGGCAGGATTGTGAAAAGTACAGTGAGGTTTAAGCCTTAATTGATTGACTAGTATTGATAAGGATATTGCGGCAGAATTGTGAAAAGTACA
>Ga0209284_10006776_pt1 | contig 10787 bp, 9 predicted proteins | sample FRY03_FD_187211 | JGI IMG/M metagenome (GOLD analysis project Ga0209284, IMG submission 187211) | Freshwater microbial communities from Lake Fryxell liftoff mats and glacier meltwater in Antarctica - FRY-03 (SPAdes) (version 2) | ecosystem: Environmental > Aquatic > Freshwater > Ice > Glacier... | reverse complement strand
CCTTTCGGCTTGGCTGAAGCTCGCCTACCCCCCCTGGCATGGTTCCTCCGAGGCCCCAAACGTATACGGGGGGGCGCAGCACGACGTTTCGCTAGCGACAGGCATTTTCACCGGGGAAGCCAAGCGGAAGCCACTTAGCGGAAGCCAGTTCAATAAATTACGCAATATCAATATTTTACTGAATCACGATCTTGGCGTGCTGGATTCTTTTGCGGAATCCACCTTAGCCAGTTTGAGGAAGCCACCCGAGCCGGAATCCACCCTGTGGAAGCCAGGGCGTTCGGGCGTGCAGCGGCCAGTTTGGAGACGGCACGTTGCTGCCGGGGCCGCTCGATGATCTGGCTCCGGAAGCCTGCCGGACGCGCGCCGCAGTCATCTGCCTTGACCCCGTTGCCTGCACCAATGGAGCTATGACCAACTTTTCACGGGGCTGTAAAAAGTCGATTCATTTTGGCTGCTGAACCGGATACGCTTGGGCATGTATACATTGCGCGATAGACGGACCGGTGATTTGTTTGATCGCTGGTCGGAGATGGGCGAGAAGCGGCGTGTGCTGCTGGATCGTTCTTGGGCGGGGGTGTTCCGGGATCACCTTCTTAATGACCTTCCGATCCAGGAATTGTTACCGCATTTCGATGATCGCCTGGGGCGCCCTTCGAAGGATTTGCACATCGTCATTGGCGTTCTGCTCTTGCAGCAATTGCACGACCTGAGCGATGCGGCCACGGTCGAAGCTTTAGCGTTCAACATGGCCTGGCATCACGCGCTTGACGTGCGTGCCGAGGCGGATTGTTACTTCTGCGAGAAGACTTTGCGGAATTATCGCCGTCTCTTCATTGCCGAAGGGCTCGACGAGGTTTTGTTCCGCCGTATGACAGATCGCCTTGTGCGTGCGTTTTCCGTCGATACCAGTCGCCAGCGGATGGATTCCACCGCGCTGCGTTCAGCCATGCGCAGCTTGACGCGGCTCGGGATCGTCGTTGAGACCATTTCGAAATTCGTGCGCGAGCTTGCGCGGTTTCATCCCGAGCTGCATGCGCTGATCAATGGTGGCATCATCCAGAAATACGTTGATCGGGAAGGCGCGGGCTGCTTTTCGAACACAGCACCAAGCGCGTCTCGACGCAGGCTCGATGAGGCCGGGCGCGATCTGCTGCTGCTTGTGGTGCAGTTCAAAAACACAGCGGCTGCGGCGCTGCCAGGATATGTAGTGTTGGATCGCGTCCTGCACGAGCAGTTTGAAATCGAGCAAGAAGAAGGTGACGCCGCCGCCCCTACGGTTGCCATTCCGCGCAAACCTGAGGACATGCCCTGCGATGGCGTCAGCAATCCCGCCGATCCAGACGCCAGTTACAATGCCCACAGAGGTTTGGGATACATGGCGCAAATTGTCGAAACCTACGCCGAGGATGATGGTCCTGCGCCTAAAACTGCCCCACGGTCGCCCGATCTGATCACCCATGTGGCCGTTCACAAGATGACGGTGCATGACGGACACCGATTGCCGGACGCATTGGACGATCTTGCCGACCGGTCGCTCACGCCGAAGGTTTTGCTGGCGGACACCCATTATGGGTCGGCTGACAACATGACCTTGGCTGGCGAACGCAGCGTTGATCTCACGGCACCGGCACGGACCGCCAAGGGCGGTTCTTCGGGGCGTTTGACCTTGGAGGACTTCAGCCTTGATGACGTCGGTCTGGTGCTGAAATGTCCAAACGGTGTCGCTCCGGTCTCCACCTCTGCGGCGAGGGCGAAACTGCAGGCACGCTTCGATCTTGCGATTTGCAAAGGGCGCCAGAACAGGGACCGGTGCCCCGTGCAGGCCGACAAACATGACGGCCAGTTCGCCCGCTTTCAATACATGCCAACACGGGCGCAAAACCAGAAAAGACGGCTCTACGAAGACAGCGATGCATTCCGCGAGACCTATCGGTGGCGAGCCGGGATCGAAGCGACCATGTCACGCTTGAAGTATCAGATGAACCTTGCGCATTTGCGGGTTCGTGGCATGCCCGCCATGCGATACATGGTAAACCTGCGTGCCCGCGGCCTGAATATCCGCAGATGTGCGGCCGTTCAGGCATAAAACCGAGCCTCTGGCCCTGCAACTTGGCGCCGGAAAGGGACCAAACGGGAAACTCAGCACGGTGAAGTCCGAAAATCAGCACCGTAAATGACCGGGCAGCCACTTTCTACCGCCCCGTCAACTTTCAGCTATAGCTCCCGGTGCGAGGAGTTTGGCGGCTAAGCTTCCGGCGCTCAGATCTCGCGTTTCCAGATTCCAGCCACCCTCTGCGCCACCACCGGTTCAATACCAAGGGCGAAAAGCCCAGCGCCGGTCAACTCAGGTGGTTTGGACCACCGCGTCGGGCACGATGCCCGAGCGGCGGATGTAGCCCATTACATCACGCCCGGCAAACAGTCCGTGGCGCACGACTAGTATGGCGCCCATTCCTGCGGCACGCCCGCCCAGTACGTCAGTGTGCAGCGTGTCACCGACCATGGCCAACCGCGCGGGAGCAAGGCCGGTACGGGCTGCGGCCATCGTAAAACCAGCGGCAAAGGGTTTACCATGGAAATGGACAGGGAAGGCCAGTGCATCGATGAGGTCATGGGCAGGGGCGCCAGGTTCCAGGCTTAGTCCAACTTCGCGTGGGGCCACCAGGTCCGGGTTGGCCACCACGAGTGGGCGCGGACGCTCTTTCAAAGCGCGCGCCAGCTTGCGGCGCGTGTCTTCAGTCCAGTTGGCGGTGGACAGAAACAGAAAGCCGTCGACGGTATCCCATTCGGGCCGGACCGTGAGATCGATCACATGTGCCGTGATATCTGCAAAGCTGTCGCCTGTCTGGGCAATGGCCCCCCAAGTGGCACCGGGTGCGATCTGGTCCAGATGCGCCGCCGCCACATCGCGCGACGACACTACCTCGTCTTCGATAAAGTCAAAACCAAGACGGTGATACTTGGCCAGTGCTTCGCTGCGCGGATAGCTTGCGGCATTGGTCAGTACGCAAAGCCTTTTTCCCATACTGCGCAACTGTGCCATCCGCGCCACAGCGCCAGGGATCGGCGTATCGCCGACGTTCAGCACGCCAAAAGCATCAAGCACAAAGCCGTCCCACAGGTCGGCCACGTCGGCAAGCGTCGCCGCCAGAACCGGGGTTGCTGGAAACGTCGCCGTGGGCAAGCGGGGACGCACGGCTTCGTACCGCAAAAAGGCGGCCTCTGCGTCGGGCAGGTCAGACACTGGCACGCCCACCCTCAGCAATCATTGGTGGGCCCTTCACCAGGGTCGGGCCCGCAAAGGCCTGGTAAAATTCCGCGTCCGACACCTCTGCCGATTTGGCAAGGCAGCGAGTGGGAAAGGCGTTGAAACACAGGTCGTCACTGGCAGGGTCAGACCAGACTGAGCGACCGATCGGAGTAACGGCCCTAGTGGGGCATATGGCCGTGCCCTGAAAATTCTGGTGCACCCATTCGGAAGAAGATGATTTTTCAAACGAGAAACGATCTTGGCAGGACATCAGTTACTCCGGAGTGGCCTAGTTTCGGCATTATGGGAATGACCGCGGGATTTTGTGCGGATTTAGCGCAAGAAGTATTATTCGTCTGTTGCGTACTTTGCCTTGGCGGAGCGGTTGTTGAGATACACTCTTGCTTGCCGAATTGAAAGGGCATCCCACTCGTCACGCGCAAGCAGATCGGGGTCAAGTCGGCCAGATGTGCGGGTCATGGCATCGACCGCAGATTGAAACCCGCTGAACCAGCCGGCCCCGACGGCAGCAGATATTCCTGCGCCCAGTGCCGATGCTTCGTTGGAAAGGCTTCGGATAACCGGCAATCCTGTGGCGTCAGCAATCATCTGGAGCCAGAATTGATTGGCGGCGCCTCCGCCGATGGCAAGGATGCGTTGCGGATCAAGGCCTTCGCCACGCATCGCCTGCAGGGCCCGCGCGAATTCCAGAGTGATGGCTTCCAAAGCGGCGCGGAACAGATGCGCGGTGGTGTGTGCGGCGGTCAGACCGGTAAAACTCGCAGTCGCCTCGCCGTCCCAATGTGGGTCCATACACCCGACGATGTAGGTACAGATAGTGACGCCTTCGGACCCAAGCGGGATGGCTGCTGCCTGTGCCTCTAGCCGGGCGAAGACGTCGGGGTCGCGCCGTCCGCCGGCAAAGTTGTCAACGAACCAGTTGATGAAGAACGCGCCGCCCCGCTGCACCGCTTCCAACAAGTAGCCGGTTCCTGTGGGCGAGATCAGCGTGCGCCAATAGGGGCTGATATCGGGGTTGGGCGACCACATGCCGCTGGCCACGGCGGTGCCGAGGTTCAGGTAGACCACGCCGGGAGCGATGGCCCCGACCCCAAGGCCCGCGCAATGGCCATCGCCGCCAGCGGCGAATACCGGGGTTCCGGGGCGAAGGCCGGTCTCATCCGCGGCATCGGCGGTGATCGTCCCGATGGGTTGACCGGGGGCGTGCACAGCGGGCAATTTGGAGACGGGGATCTGCAGATGGTCCAGCAGCGGTTGCGACCACGTCTTGGCCGCGATGTCGAAAATGCCAAAAGGGTCGGCGCTGGTCCAGCTTGCCGCTGCGGTTCCGGTCAATTTGCGGGTAAGGTAGCCATGCACATCGGAGATCAGGGACGCGCTGTCCAGCAGGTCAGGCGTATGCTGCCGCATCCAGCGGAGGCGGTAAATGCAGGGCACCACATCCACCGGTTTGCCCGAGATGGCGTGCAGTGTTTGGGCCCCGATTTCGCGCGCCAGAAGTTTGGTCGTGGCTTCTGCCCTTGTGTCGAGCCAGAGCGTTGCAGGCGCAAGAGGCACGCCTTCGGCATCAAGCAGCACCATCGTCTCGCGCTGGTTGGATATTGCGATTCCGTCAATGGCATCAGGGTCGATCTGTTGCATCACCGCACGGAGTGCCGCAATGGTTGCTGTCCACCAGTCCGGCGCATGCTGCTCCGCCAAAAGTGGTCCGGGGTGTGAAATTTCCAGTGCGGCGCGGCCTGTGGCAACTGGTGTGCCGTGACGATCCCAGGCGACCGCTTTGACCGACTGGGTCGATGAGTCGATTCCGATGACATAGCGTCGGTCTTGCGGCATCGTCAGGGCTCCGTTTCAGGGGAGGCGGCGTCAGGAATAATGTAGTGATGCGGGCGGTTCAAAAGCGCCTCGGCAGTGTTGGTGTCGGTGACCAAATGGGTGGCATAGCCGCCTTTCAGCGTGGCCAGCATGGCATCGATTTTCTGTTCTCCACCTGCCACGCAAATGCGGCTGGGCATCTGGCGCAATTCACCAAGGGAAATTCCAACCATGCGGCTGTCAAGTTCGCCGGTTGTTGCATTGCCGTCGGCGTCAATAAACCGCCCGATGATGACGCCAACAGCCCCTTGTGCCACATAGGCATCAATTTCCGATTGATCTGCTGTGCCCGAAACCCGGATTGTGCTGCCGTCGGCCACATCTCCAACACCAAAAAGAATATGGTTGGAAGCGCGGATCAAGGCAAACTGGCGTTGCAACACGGGCTCGGCAAGCAACGTATCGCGCAGAGCCTGGCTGCTGAGAACGGCAGGGGCCAACAAGTTGACGCACCGCGCATGAATACGGCTCGACAAGACAGAGGTGCAAAGTTCGGGCGAGAAATCTGAACTGCCGGTCGAACTCCCCGACACCTGCACCACTGTCAGGCCCGAGACAGCCCGCACCAGGGTAATCTGTTCGGCGACGGCCAGCACCGTCCGACCCCAGGCCACGCCGATAACATCGCCTTGTGCCAATCGCTCTGCCAGCAACCGCGCACCGGCATCGCCAAGGCGGGCGGTCAGGCTGCGTTCGCTATCCGAAGAAATCACGTTGGCGCCTGCCAGACCAAACGCCTGTACCAGCCTGCGCGCGATCGTGGTGCGCCCCTGCGCCTCGGGGCTGATCTGGATACTGACGATCCCCCGCTCGCGCGCTTCGCGCAGGTAATTCACAACAGTTGCCCGCGCCACATTCAGACGTTTGGCGATTTCATTCTGGGTCATCCCATCGGCGTAATAAAGCCATGCAGCCCAGATCACCGCATCCTCAAACTCGGTCGGCAGCCAGACAGTTTGGTGCCTAGCAAGTACATGGTCGGTTCCGAGAGAAGTAGTGCCGACATTTTCCATGAAAACATTGTGCGGACCCCCCTGATCTTTGTCAACGCCCCTGAACAAATGTCAGGGTGGGATTGCCAAGGTCATTGACAAATAACAGGGCGGCCTGTCATTTGTAATGTAGGCGGGTCGGAGTAGGGCTTGATGAACACGGCAACCAGCACTGAAAATATGGAAAACATCCCCGCTGGTGGATGGAGCGGCCTTATTAACGACATCGTCGCCGACCGCTGGATCACCCCGGAAGATGGCAGGTCAGTCGCGGTTCCGTATGAGGCCGTCGTAATCGACACCGATCTGAACGGGCGCGAAGCGGATCTGGTGCAAGCGCTGGCGCTTGGCAGCAGTTTTACGGTTGTGGCCGATGCAGCAACGTGGGACGCGATGGGCGCGCGCGTGGCAAGGTCACTGGCCCGGCTTGGCCCGGTAAAGCCGCTGATCCTTGAACACCCACATGCCGACATGGCGACGGTATCCGATCTTACGCAGAAACTGGCTGGCTCCGAAGCCGTGATTGCCGTTGGTTCAGGCACGATAAACGACCTTTGCAAGTATGTAACGGGGCTGGACGGTCGGCGCTATGCAGTGTTCGGCACAGCGGCCTCGATGAACGGCTATACATCGACCACGGCGTCAATCACGTTGCAGTCGGGGTTGAAGGTGTCGATCCCGTCGCATGCGCCAGCAGGGGTATTCATCGACCTTGCCGTCAGCGCGGCGGCACCAAGGCATCTTTCGGCGGCCGGATTTGGCGATTGTCTGGTCCGTTCCGTTGCACAGGTTGACTGGTGGATGTCGCATCGGCTGTTGGGGTCGGTTTATTCGAACGTTCCGTTTTTGATGCAACAAGACGACGAAGTGCAATTAAACGCCCGCGCCCATTTAATACCGCAGGGGAATATCGGGGCGAACGGCTATTTGCAGCGGGTGCTGACGCTGTGCGGATTGGGGGTAGCGTTTACCGGCATGTCGAACCATGGGTCGATGGGCGAGCATCAGATATCGCATTACATCGACTGCTTTGCGGGTGACAGGCATCCGAACACCCTGCATGGTCAACAAGTTGGCGTCGGGGTTATGACTATGGCGCGGTTGCAGGCACAGATGCTGGCCAGTGCTGCTGCGCCCGTGTTGCGGCCCACGGCGCTGGACCCGGAAGGCATGGCGCGCCGGATGGGCCAAGTCGTGGCGACCGAGTGTCTCTCTGACATTGCGCCCAAGACATTCGATGCCCGCGCAACCGACGCGCTGAACGAAAAACTGCAAGACATCTGGCCTGCCCTGCGCGGCGAACTGGCCCGGTTCATCATCCCGCTTTCAGAGATGGAGCGTCTTTTACGCGCCTCGGCCGGGCCTGCGACTGCGCAGGAATTGGGCGTGCCGGTCGATTTTTACCGCGAGGCCGTCATACATTGCCGCGAAATGCGCAACCGTTATTCGTTTCTGGACTTGGCTGCAGACAGTGGAATTCTTGTCGATTTCGCGATGGATGAGCACTGAGATGCGCCCGATTGCAGAAATGGCAGTCAAGTTCGCAAACGGCTCTCGGTCCAGCGGTCGAACCGGGGCGAATTCAGGGTTTTTGACACGACCAAAGAGGATGCTTGGGCGCGCATTGACCACAGCAGGTCTTGCGACAACAAAGACATGGACTGCTGAACAGATGCAGAGGGTGGGCATGATGGTGCCGGGTTCCTGACCGGGGCAGATGGATAAGACGGACGTTCAAAACCGGCAGGAGGGCCGGGGAATATCGACAGGGCAAGAAAAAACTGGGCGTTCGCGCGCCATGGGGGAACAGACGATATGTCAGTTGCGCAAGTCAAACGCATCGCAATCTCGGACAGTCCGGTTCCGTGGCTTGCGCCGTTGGTTGCCTTGCTTGTCGTGTTCACCGTCTACCCGCTCTTGTATAACATCTGGCTGAGTTTTCATGAATTCGTGCCCAAACGCAGGGCGCTGGAGTTTGTGGGGTTTGAGAACTGGGTCCAGTTGTGGGGGGATACCCGGTTCTGGAGCGCGATGGGAGTTACGTTTGTTTATTTCTTTGTCGCCCTGTTTTTTCAGGTGACGCTTGGGATGGGAATAGCTTTGCTGCTTGACGCGGAGTTGCCGGGATTCGGGATGCTGCGGGCGGTGCTGTCGATGACCCTTGTCATCCCCCCCGCCATAGCGGGGATGATGTTTTTGTTGATGCAGGACCCGCAGTTTGGTGTACTGACATATTTTCTAAGCCAGCTTGGGATTCTTGACCAGACGTCGCCTATCCTGTCCACATCTTCGACGGCATTGGCGGGTGTTCTTGTGGTCGAGATCTGGCAATGGACGCCTTTCATGGTGCTGATCTTCATGGCCGGTCTGCGCGCCTTGCCGCCCGAGCCGTATGAGGCCGCTATGATCGACGGTGCATCCGCGTATCAAGTGTTTCGTCGGCTGACATTGCCGATGATGTCCAAGGTCATCGCCGTGGCAATCTTGTTGCGCGGCATCGATCTGTTCCGTGTGTTTGACTATGTGTTTGTAATGACATCAGGCGGACCCGGCACTGCCACCTATTCGATGAGCTATTACGCCTGGCAGCAGACGTTTACCGCGACCAACTGGGGTTACGGTGCAACGATCAGTCTGGTCAGCCTGCTGATTGTCATCGTGATGGCAAACATCTTCATCTCGGTTTTCAAGGTCAGGTGGTAGTCATGCACCAGTCGCGCCCTACACGGTTGCTACGGACACTGGCCGGTTGGAGTGTGGTCGGGATTTTCTTTTTCCCGATATACTTCTGGACCTCCGTGGCATTCCGCAATGCCAAGGACATCTTCAACTGGCCGCCGAAGATTTTCGTGTTCGAGCCCAACATGCACAACTTCGAAGAGGTTTTCGGCATTTCGCTGAGCCTTGGCCCACAAGTGGTCAATCCGGGGGGCGGCAATTTTTACATGGCACCGCGGCTGCTGGATTCGATCATCATTGCCACATTCTCGACGCTGTTGGCCATCGTGGTCGCCACCGCCGCTGCCTATTGCCTGAGCAGGATGCAGTTTCGCGGGCGGCACCATTTTGTTAGTTGGGTGCTGTCTACCCGCATGATGCCCCCGGTCGCTGTGGCTATACCGATGTTCTTCATTTTCAAGCAGTTCACGCTTCTTGATACCTACACCGGCATCATCCTGATCCATGCGATCATGAACCTGCCGTTGGCCGTGTTGCTGATGAAAAGCTTTTTCGATGATATCCCGTCCGAGATCGACGAAAGTGCGCTGATCGACGGGGCATCGCGCTGGACGATTTTTCACCGGATCGTGCTACCGATGGCCAAGGGTGGCATCGCGGCCTCGGCGGTGCTGTGTTTTATCTTCAGTTGGACCGAGTTCCTGTTCGTGCTGACCCTGACCCAGACCAGCCTGAAAACGGTTCCGGTCGTGTCATCGACCTTTGTAACTTCGATTGGCACGGCGTGGGGCAATATGGCGGCCCTTGGTGCCGCCGCCATCATCCCGGCCTTTATCGTGGTGCTGCTGGTGCAACGGCATCTGGTGCGCGGGCTGACGATGGGATCACTCAAACAATGAGAGCGGGGGCAAACCCCGCCTGAAACACGGCCAATGGGGCACCAATGCCCCGCAACAACGGAGGACTTCGACCAATGAAAGACAACGACCGCAAACGCTATCTGGCGTCTGTCACAGATAAATTTGCCAAGGGTCAGATGGGCCGCAGGCAGTTCCTGAAAGCCTCGGCAGCCCTTGGCCTCGTTGGCTTGGGAACCAGCATGATTGGCCGTCCGTCAGGCCTGTTTACCCCAGCCTATGCGCAAGAGCCGCTGACCCCTTCGCCCGACGTGATTGCTTGGCTGAAAGAAGTGGGCAAGCCGTTCGCCGGCACCACGCTGAAACTGGCGACCGAGGCCACGCCGCCGTCAAATGCACTGAACAGCCAGTTGAAGGGGTATTTCGAGGAAGCGACCGGCATCAAGGTCGAGATCGAGATTTTGCCGCTGGAGCAGGTGTTGCAAAAGTTGACGCTGGACGTGGCGTCGAGCCTTGGCACGTATGATCTTTACTACATCGACCAAAGCTGGGCGGCCAGCGTCAGCCAAGACGTGTTCGACCCGCGCGAACAGTATGCGGCGAATGCGGCCCTTGCGATGCCGAACTACAACCTGGACGATTTTTTGCCCGCGCTGGTGGACGGTATCTGTGTCTACGAAGACCGCTGGGTCGGCGTGCCGTATGACATTCCGGTCTTTATCATGATCTACCGCAAGGACATCTATGACAAGTTCAGTCTAAAGGCTCCGGCGACGCTGGCCGAACTGCTGAGCAATTCCGAGATCATCTCGAAAGAGATGGGGCCTGCGATGTATGGCACCACCGGCCAGATGAAATCGGGGCATTACAGCCTTGAATGCGACTGGACGGCTTGGCTTTGGGGTCATGGCGGGTCGGTTTTCGGGCCGGATGGCAAGTTTACCGGCAACGATGATCGCGGGCTGGAGGCGATGGCCTATTGGGACAAGCTGAAGGCCACGATGCCTCCGGGTGTTGATGGCTGGACGTGGGATGGTCAGGGGCAGTCGGTGGCGCAGGGTGTTGCGGCATCCATGCTGTCATGGGGCGAGTTCTTTCCCTATTTCGACG
>Ga0209284_10006774_pt1 | contig 10790 bp, 7 predicted proteins | sample FRY03_FD_187211 | JGI IMG/M metagenome (GOLD analysis project Ga0209284, IMG submission 187211) | Freshwater microbial communities from Lake Fryxell liftoff mats and glacier meltwater in Antarctica - FRY-03 (SPAdes) (version 2) | ecosystem: Environmental > Aquatic > Freshwater > Ice > Glacier... | reverse complement strand
TATACATAAATATGAATATACACATATACATGTGTATAAATATACATACATTTATATGTATATATACATATATATGTATATATACATATATATATATACATATATGTACATAGCGACATATTTACATAAATATATAATATATACAAATGGCCTTCCGTGCCACCAATCTTTTCAGGAGATGGACGACACTTGCTGGTTCAGATGTGGGTTCAGGGCATTCCCAGCCGATAATTACTTTTTGTTGACACTCATCAATAAAGCCAGTAACAATGACACAACACGTGTCTATCAAATCGCATTTTTTTTTTTCAGAAACCCCATAGAATCTGTGATTTTGAGGAACAGTTTGTGTTTGCTCTTGATTCAATCTGAGCGTCATTTGACATTCGAAATGTGCCTCATACTTGAAAATCACAACATCACATCGCGACCACCCCTCACTTCCCCTGACCCCACACAAACATCTCATATAAACCCTCACTTGATTCATGTCAACATGCTGACTTTGCCGAAATTGTCGAAAATGTAGCGGGTTGTTTCGTATCCATTTTCATGCTGTGCTCGTGAGCGTACATTTTAACACCAGCAACCAGATTCTTGTAATAAAAGTACACCCCTTATTCGCCTGCATTTCTTATGACATGTATATGTGTGTGTGTAAATATGTATATGCATATATATATATGCATATACATATATATGGACATACATACAGAGAGGAAGAGAAAGAGAGAGGGGAAGAATGTACATGAGAGAGAGAGAGAGAGAGAAAGACCGACAATATGATACAGAGAGCAAAAATATATGAGATGAGATAATTGACGCTCGCAAGCACGTACCTCACCAACAGCAGATAAACGAGAAGAGGAAGGATAGGGAGGGGAGGATGATAGGGGAGCACAGAGGAATTGAGAGAGAGAGACAAATGAAACAACGAGATATATGTACAAGTACAAGTCAATTGCCAGGAGAAAGAGAAAAAGAGAGACAAACACAGACAATGATTGGGTGAGAAACAGTGAGAGAGACAGTGATGTTATGAGCAAGAGTGGTAGCGAGAGCGAGAGCGAAAGCAAGAGCGAGAGCGAGAGCGAGAGCAAGAGCGAGAGCAAGAGCGAGAGCGAGAGCGAGAGCGAAAAAGATGGGGAGGGAGAGAGAGCGAGAAAGAGAGCGAGGATTGATAGAGAAGAAGTAATGACACAGAGAGATAGAGAGAGAGGGACAGCGTGAGCGAGAAACACATAAAGCGAGAGAGAGCAAGAAAGAGTGGAAAAAAAAGAAAGAATGATATCGACAATGAGAGCGAGACAGAGAGATTGAAAGAGAAAGAGACAGAAAGAGAGATAAAGAGAGAGAGAGATGGAGGCAGAGAGAGGAGAGAGAGAGACATGGAGTCAGTCTAACATATGGAAAGAGAGAAAGTGTGTGTGTGCATGAGAAAGAGAGATAGAGTGAGAGAAACAGAGAGAGACAGAGAGTGAGAGAGAGACATAAACAAAGAATGAGAGATACGGAAAGAAAGAGAGAGACAGAAAGAAAGAGACAGAAAGAGAGAGAGAGAAAGACAGAAAGAGATATGGAGGGCAATAGCAAGAACGAGAGCGACAAAGAGAGAGAGAGAGAGAGACAAAGAGAAAGAGAACATGGATTGATGGATACAAAAGAGTGTCAGAGACAAAAAGAATGGGATAGAAAGAGAGAAAAAGAGTGATCGAGGGCAACATAAAGCAAGAGACAGAGAGGGAGAGTGAAAAGGAGAGAGAGAGAGATAGCGACAGTGAGAGTGAGAGCAAGAGATGTGATTATTATTAGCAACACTCCTGCAAGGAGAAGGAGCGACAGGGACAAGAGCGTGTTGGGCAGCGACAAATGAAACAACGAGATATATGTACAAGTACAAGTCAATTGCCAGGAGAGAGAGAGAAAAAGAGAGACAAACACAGACAATGATTGGGTGAGAAACAGTGAGAGAGACAGTGATGTTATGAGCAAGAGTGGTAGCGAGAGCGAGAGCGAAAGCAAGAGCGAGAGCGAGAGCGAGAGCAAGAGCGAGAGCAAGAGCGAGAGCGAGAGCGAGAGCGAAAAAGATGGGGAGGGAGAGAGAGCGAGAAAGAGAGCGAGGATTGATAGAGAAGAAGTAATGACACAGAGAGATAGAGAGAGAGGGACAGCGTGAGTGAGAAACACATAAAGCGATAGAGAGCAAGAAAGAGTGGAAAAAAAAGAAAGAATGATATCGACAATGAGAGCGAGACAGAGAGATTGAAAGAGAAAGAGACAGAAAGAGAGATAAAGAGAGAGAGAGATAGAGGCAGAGAGAGAGAGAGAGAGACATGGAGTCAGTCTAAAATATGGAAAGAGAGAAAGTGTGTGTGTGCATGAGAAAGAGAGATAGAGTGAAAGAAACAGAGAGAGACAGAGAGTGAGAGAGAGACATAAACAAAGAATGAGAGAGACGGAAACAAAGAGAGAGACAGAAAGAAAGAGACAGAAAGAGAGAGACAGAAAGACAGAAAGAGATATGGAGGGCAATAGCGAGAACGAGAGCGACAAAGAGAGAGAGAGAGAGAGAGAAAGAGAAAGAGAACATGGATTGATGGATAGAAAAGAGTGTCAGAGACAACAAGAATGAGATAGAGAGAGAGAAAAAGAGTGATCGAGGGCAACATAAAGCGAGAGACAGAGAGGGAGAGTGAAAGGAGAGAGAGAGAGATAGCGACAGTGAGAGTGAGAGCAAGAGATGTGATTATTATTAGCAACAATCCTGCAAGGAGAAGGAGCGAGAAAGGACAAGAGCGTGTTGGGCAGCGATGCAGGTGAGCATTTATCGGATGTCAGCCCCATAGAATCTGTGATTTTGAGGAACAGTTTGTGTTTGCTCTTGAATCAATCTGGAGTCATTTGACATTCGAAATGTGCCTCATACTTGAAAATCACAATATCACATCGCGACCACCCCTCACTTCCCCTGACCCCACACAAACATCTCATATAAATCCTCACTTGATTCATGTCAACATGCTGACTTTGCCGAAATTGTCGAAAATGTAGCGGGTTGTTTCGTATCCATTTTCATGCTGTGCTCGTGAGCGTACATTTTAACACCAGCAACCAGATTCTTATAATACAAGTACACCCCTTGGTCGCCTGCATTTCTTCTGAGAAAGAGAGAGAAAAGAAGACACAGAACAAAAAGAGAGGGGAATAGAGTGAGAGGGATGGAGAGAGACAATAAGATGGACAGAGATATTAGACAGAGATAACATGGGATTTATATGAGACAAGGTTTTGCCGGAGACCGGCACTGCGCAACTTGTGTTTAACGACGGACACTAGTAACAACCTTTGAGCTCATTTTTTCAAATATTAAATTGCGTTCACGATTTCTCAAATCTGCTCCACCCAAACTCGAGTTGCGATCCAACAACCCGGCACGCACTGAATAAATAAATCATGCGACACACGAAATAAGTACAATTGGTCACAACGTGTTGAAGGCAACACATGTGTACATATATGTATATATTGAAGGCAACACATGTGTACAAAAATGTATATGTATATACATATCTGCGTATGAATACAAATAATATATATATATATGCATGTAAATACATGTATATATGGGTAGATGTATGTATACAAACAAACATATGTAGATGTATTCATATTTATATACATACATGTACGAGCATATTTGTACGTGAATATGATCAAAACTATGTATACAAATGTATACAAATCGTGATATGAGTGGATACAATCATTTCACATGTGATTCTGTGGGCTGGTAATACGTGTGCCCCATAATTCTCGTTCAGAAATATTTCAAGACGATTACTTTCAAGTAGCCTCAACATGGGGCACGCGCCTCCGTGCACCGGACATCGGACGCCAGGGTAACAACTCAAGGCCCACAACTGATTTCCCAGGTCTACTCCCCACTCACAAACCCTTCCTTCGCTACGCACAGGGTATCGTGCTGGTGGAAGTGGGTTATTAGGCACTGCAAAAAACAAGCACAAAACACAAACAATCTCAAAATGGCAGCATACACGAACCGAGCACAGCGAGGGGGTGGTATCATACCTAATATCTGATTGAGCTCACCTCCAAGTGGACTCGCGCCTGCCGCTCCTGCACAGCAAGGTGATGGAAATACAGGAAGGCTTGTCAACAGACGCAACTGCACCCCGCCAAATGCAAAAGAATCATGACCCTACTCACCCCCTCCATACTACCCGCACATTACCCGCACATTTGATTTATCATTAATCATTACCCGCATATTACCCGCGCATTTCCCGCAAATTACCCGCACATTACCCGCACATTACACGCACATTTCACCCCTCCCCCTGTTTTTATTCGGGCCAGTCTCGACCAAATTGCCATTCTGGCCAGTCTCGATTCCGAGCAGGTAACTCATGCTGGTCCCTCATAACTTCAAGACATGGAGGACTCACGGTGGGTGGTGGCAGAGACAGTGAGCGGGAGCAGACAGGGCGGGGGGTATGAAACAGGAATGTCTAATACACATGGACAAGAACAGTGAAACCAAGCTGCCGTGCACAATGATCGTAATTCATGCAAACACACGAAGGGCAGTAACACGAGGCTAACTTGTGCAATGATTGTATATGTAAACACACCTCTAAAAGCAGTGAAACGAGGCTGCCTCGTGTACTCAGTTATGCACACACACCGATCAGGTGAGGTGCATCGACCCTAGTCCATACAGAGAAGAGCAAGACACTTGTCGGCGTACTGCGGGTATCACTCTCCAACATCAGCAAGAATGCTGGCACCGTCTGCGTGGCGCTGCATGAGCTCCATGTTGAGATAATGGTGCTGCCCTTCGATGCGTACCCAGACTGACGCACGAACGTCCACGCAGTAATCTAGCGCAGAGCTGCCCGGCATGCTCAGGATGCCAAAGTACGTCAGGTGCAAGCAGACTGTGTTGGCATGCGCAGCGGCAAAGCCAGGCACGGCCTGCTGCTGCGCACCCGAGATGCCACGGTGTCGAAGGGTCACAAAAGCGTGCATGATGTGCATCTCTTCCCTCTCTGGGCTGCTCGCGGGCACGGTCGCAGCGTCGAGCGTAAAAGCACAAGGATTGTAGACTGATACATTGGGTCCGCCTCGTAGAAGTCCGTCAGCGCCTCGTCCCAGTACATCGCACGGACAGAAGATTGTTGGCGGCTCCGGACGTGCGCTCTCCGGAGCCTGCAAAATGATCCACAAACGATCGAAGAGAGGTGAGACAAGGATCACCGAACCTCAAGTCAGATGGAGGGTGCCCTGTGGTGCTTTGGTGCCCGCCGCTCTCCTGCGGCAAGCTCAGCCTGGCCTCACGTCATCCCTTGAAAGTCAGATCGACGTTAAAACCATCCCAGCGTCCGCAACTCAGAGCCAACAGTGGCAGTTCAGACACAAGCACCCTCACCTGAGGTCTAGTGAGGCAGGCCCCGGGTGTGTTTTTGTCTGCCGACCAATGTACCGACGTAGAGAGCTGATTTTCTCACGTCGTATTTGTTGTTGTTTAGTACGTCGTTAGTACAATATTTTGTGTTTTCATCGTTTGAATTTTTATTCCATGAACTATATCTCACGAACTTGGTAACAATTCGAAAAGTGGCTGCGTGTCTTCAACGCGCAAGAGAGAATTATTGCTAACAATGCTGGCAGTACCACCATCGAAATGCATCAAGATGACATGGGTGCCCGACGCAAGCTTGCCTGAGGTGAACACGCAACCTGCAGATGATATGTTAGCTCTGCTCGCAAAAGTAGCAGGGGAAGTCGATCGTCCGCCCCATAAGCCCCTCCGCAGTATCTTAAAGAACGCATTGGACACTGCTCGTTCCCGTGATCTACAATTGAGAACAGAGGGACCTTCCAATTCTCCAGGTGTGTTTCTGACGTCTTTCTCTCCCTATTCTTATGGGTGGCTGACATAGATACTGCGCTCATCCTCAGAACGTTAATAGAAAATACACCTCACTTCGGCAATGCTACATTCAACAAAATCGATCCATGCCCGTTGTGCCCAACATTTTAGGCACATGTATTCCCGGGAAGTCTTTCTGAGTACGAATGTGCACATTCGTACTCAGAAAGACTTCCCGGGAATACATAACGATTTTTTGTTGTGAATTTGCAGGCAACTCCTCGAACCTGGGAAATGCGTCACCAAAGGTCATCCAAGCTGCGACACTGGAATACAGTGGCCGCGCAAAAAAAATGCATCAAATGGTCCAAAGCATGTCCCCAAGACAGAATCCGCCGCATCTCAGAATATTAGCAACAGGCTTGTCTGAACAAGCAATAATCTTCAAAAATCGTCCATCAGGTGCGACCTGAGCAGTCATTGGACCTCAAAATACTCGGACACGGGGCGCTAAAGTGTTAAAGATCATTTTGCAAATTGTGAATATTTAAGACTGTGGGAAGTGATAATTTTTTCAAGCAAATTTTGTCCCATTTCCTCACATCGTCAGGACATCACATATACATATACGTACCTAGAAACATACATAGGTACTTACATGCATACAAACACTGAGTATGTGTATATCCACATGTGTGCCTACACATATATACATACATAATGTGCTGCAGTGTGTTGCAATGTGCTGCAGTGTCTTGCAGTCTGCTGCAGTGTGTTGCAGTGTGATACAGAGTATTGCAGTGTGTTGCGGTGTGCTGTAGTGAGTTGCAGTGTGGCCACAATCAACCTCCACTTGTGAAATTCTTTTGAATCTGTATTCCCTATATTTGTCTGACGAGTTTCAAATTGTACCAGACACAATTACAGATGTAGGCGATGTGGATTTGGAAAAAGCTGCAAGAAATCTCAGCTGTCTCTTCCAAGACAACACGACGCAACAAAATCGCGCTAATTTTGGTCAAATCCTTTCGCGTGTCTCTTTTTTACTGCTTATCCACGAAACTTGAGCCCTCTTGTTGATGAGGTTGTACTTTGCATTGAAAGTTTTAATTTAAATTTGCATTGTCTGATACAGCATTTTGCGCCAATGAGGAAATGAAAAAGAAAGGATTTGGTGCAAAAAAGAAGACAAGAAAGAGAGTTAAGTTTGCAACACACCATATGGTCAGACAATACCATCGTTCATACAAGACGGAAGTATCAAAGACGCAGACAGCTCTTCAGATTCAAGTGCAGCCCTCAAGTACGTATCAATCTTGAACTCTTTGATAGAAGAACTCATCTTGTCTCATAACATTCCTATGTGTTTTGTGTTGCAAGGTTGACTCAATGAGCACTGCGTGATGAGTTGAGAGTTTGCAAGACAAGACGAATGGTTGATGTTGTATACATGATTGCATAACATTTCTGTTCTTCATTTGACCCCTGCAACTTTTCGTGTGCCTCTTTTCGAGAAAATCATGCCTTTCAAATTGGACCAGACACGACGATCATTCTGTACACTGTGGATTCAGAAGATACAGCACGCCCCGTCAGAACGCGCCTTCAGCAATTGCATCAAACAGAACACACCACGGCAATTTCGTTCTGTAGGAATGATTTTGCTTCGTGTGTCTTGGTTTGTCCTGCTTAGCGTATTTGATTATAGTCTGCTAGTTTTGGCCTGCGTTCGTTTGAAAGAGCTTACTGGCTGTTTTCTTAGCATTTTCATTGGTGTAGGGGTTTTCAGGGTCAGCTTTTTCAAAACTTGCAAAAACTTGCAGGCCTGACTTGCCAGGATCTGACTCATTTCCCTCTTTGTAATCATGTTATGAATCTATAAATTCTTTTTCACCCTGATGATTTTTTGAAATTGTACCAGAAACGACAACTTTTCAGGACAATGTGGATTCAGGAAAACCAGAACCCCAGCTCAGATCTATCTTCAAAAGAAAAAAGCATCCTCTATCCGGTACTAATTTAGGTCTGCTCCTGTCTCGTGTCTACTTGGGTCTCTTGCTTTTTGTACGAGGATTCAATACATTTGACGCCTATTTTTGAGCCCACCAAACACAAACTTGTAGTATATGTTGCAAGTTTTAACTTGGAAGGGCATTGTCTAATTCAGGATTTGGTGCAAAAAAGAAGACAAGAAAGAGAGTTAAGTTTGCAACACACCATATGGTCAGACAATACCATCGTTCATACAAGACGGAAGTATCCAAGACGCAGACATCTTCTCTACCTCAAATGCAGCCCTCAAGTGCGTATCAATCCTGAACTCTTTAAACAAGGACTGACATTGCCTGATTACCTTCCTATGTGTTTTGGTTGTAGTGCTACGGAATGATTACTGCATTATGAGTTTAAAATGTGCAAGACAAGACGAATGGTTGATGTTGTATACATGATTGAACAACCTTTCTGTTCTTCATGTGACCTCTGCCACTTTTCTTGCGACAGTATCGAAGACACACACATCTCCTCTACCTCGAATGCTGCCCTCAAGTTCGTATCAATCCTGAACTCTTTATTACAAGAACTCATCTTGCCGCATCACATTTCCGTTTGTTTGTTTGCAAGGTCTATGGAATAATGAGTCAAAATTGTGCAAAACAAGACAAATGGTTGATGTTGTATACTTCATTGCACAACAGTTATGATTTCATTGGACTCCTGCAACATTTCTTGGGATCCTTTTCCACAAAATTATGATATTCAAATTTGACCAGGCACCACAACTGTTCTCGACACTGTGGATCCAGAAGATAAAGCACGCTCCGTCAGACATTGCATCCAAGATCACACGATTCCACAATCTAGCAGCTCCTGTGGTACGATGCTGCTCCGTTTCACATTTTTCTCTCCCTTGAAAGATGAGAATTCATCTGCTAATGTCATGTCAGCGTTGGTGTATATGAGCTTGCTCGCTTGATTCTTTGCGTATGCATTGCATCTCGGGTTGTGTGATGCATCTCAAAACTTGCAAGTCAAATTCTTCTGACATCTGCTTCATGTAAATCTGGTACTTATCTTGTGAAAGTACATTCCCTTTCTTTTGTCCTGCTCACCATACAAGACAACGAATGTGGACGATGTGGATTCAAAACGAGAAGAATGTCAGCTTACCTCAATCATGACAAAGCACATCAATTTACTATGTTGCAGTACCTTTCGTCTACGCATGTTTCGTGTTTTTGTTTCTGTCTTTATTTGCATATGAGGATTTAATCTGCTCGAATTACCAGCCAAAGTGGTTGTTTGGATTTAATCTAACACATTTTTTTGAATCCAACCTGCAATAATTGGACTTTACCGTGATGTTTTCTTTTTTCTCTTTCATATTATCCAATTTATGTATGTGCATGCCGGCATGCTTGCTCATATCTGTGCTTTTGAGTTTGTTCATTAAGGTTGGTGGTGTTGGTCAAAATATAAGTATGATTTTGCATTCATATGACTGTGCATTCATATGACTGTGCGTTGCGGAATGTATAATTTTCCGGCAACATCTCAACTAATTTGTTTTGAATTTTGTTCGAACATTTGGCAGTCCAACAAAATGATTCAGGAGCCGCAATATCGAGGAAAATAGGAAACAACAACAAAAACGTTCAAGCAAACAAAACCTCCACACCTGACAAACTCGATGCAGGTTTTGCAACCACTCGTCTTTGTAATTGTCCAATCCTTCCTTGGCTTCATAGTTGATATCATCAATTGAGCACATGGCTTTGTTCTTTCCATGTCAAAGATTGTTTGCGTTGCCTTTTAAGAATCACTTGCTCGAGTGTAATCAATTTCAATCTCTTGCTTGGCTTCGTTGTACATATTTCCCACCAAGATGCACATGTGGAATGGGTGTGCCGGTCAAAAATTGGGATATCAATGATGATTGTGTACTGGTCAGACAACGTTTATTTGATTTTAAACAAATAATTGAGATATTTTCACATATAAATTGTGGATTTGCGTTGTATGATTCCTTGAATGGTACACCATCATGATATTTGGGCACAGACAACAAATGTTTGTTTACTATGTTGCATTTTAGATAGTTGAATTGCTTGAAATGGGTTTGTTGTTGTCTAGATGAGTGTGTGCATGTGTATGTGTCCTGCAACTAAATGAATTTGAGTTTGAATTTGTGTGAATTTTTATTTACTCTTGAAAGCATCTGTGTCTCTAGGAAACACTTTTGAATTTGCTCATTACTCTCTCATGTCATGAGGAACTTGGGCTGGAAAAATACAAAGTTTTGGCGTTTGAGAAATTTTTGAGTGGACTTTACGAAATCTCATTGTACATCTTTACCCACTGCCATTATTTTAGAGTCTGCTCGATTCATTCTGAAGACAATACACATCAAAGCAAACCTAATGGTATTTTTATGCGTGCGGGCAATGACAGAAATTGAAGAATATGGATCTGTGCTTGAAGGATAATACAAGCTAATGTATGTCTTCTTTCTCACATGTCATATTCTGCAGATTGTATGCTCGGCGAAAAGCGCCTCTTGTTTACAGGCAAAGGTCTTGGACTTACATATGCAAGGGACTTGACGCTCGACTTGATAGCGAAAGTTACAGAATCTTGCATGGAATCATTCGTGATTGGAGAAGTGGGATATTATGACCTTGCTTCACGGGTTCGTACTGATGCTTTGTTGCTTCCGTCCCTCACTTTCAAACGTTCTGGAGTCGATGGCGGTGGACATGGAATATTTGCGAATGGACCTTTTGTCCGAGGACAAAAAATGACGGAGTATGGGGGTATGGTGGTCAGTCATGCCACTTCGATGAAATTATTGAGTATGAAGGAAGATACACATACGAAAGGACTTGGAGCGTCTTTGTCC
>Ga0209284_10006772_pt1 | contig 10793 bp, 9 predicted proteins | sample FRY03_FD_187211 | JGI IMG/M metagenome (GOLD analysis project Ga0209284, IMG submission 187211) | Freshwater microbial communities from Lake Fryxell liftoff mats and glacier meltwater in Antarctica - FRY-03 (SPAdes) (version 2) | ecosystem: Environmental > Aquatic > Freshwater > Ice > Glacier... | reverse complement strand
TGTGCCACAGATTACTGCAATGATACACCCACCCAATCAACGGCAAATTATGGTTGCACCGCATTTCCGCATGTTACATGTACCAATGGACCAAACGGTGATATGTTCATGAACTATATGGATTATAGTGATGACCCATGCCTCTACATGTTCACTGCTAACCAAAAAACACGAATACAAACCGTGATGGCCAATTCGCCATTTCGAGTTGCATTAGCACAATCTACTACTTGTAATGCTCCGGTTGTAGCTGCTCCGGTTGCTAATTTTTCTGCAAGTGCAACAAATATTAATGCTGGTGGTTCTGTGAACTTTAATGATTTAAGTACGAACATTCCAACAGGATGGGCTTGGACTTTTGCAGGCGGAACGCCCTCTTCAGCAACAGTTCAAAATCCAAGTAATATAGTTTATAGTACAGCAGGAACCTACACAGTGACAATGGTTGCTTCAAATGGCATTGGATCCGATACAGAAACAAAAGTTGGATACATTACAGTCAATCCTTCAGGAACGATCTCTTGTGATTCTATCACCAATTTTGATTTAGTAAACCATTCGCAATTGGTGGTTGGCTCCGGTGGTTGGGGTTACATAAGTGGTCAAAACGATTATGGCGATATCGCAAAAGCAGATAAATACACCATCGTTGGTGCGAGCAAAGCAATTGATGGAGCTTATTTCGCTTTTGGAGTTGGTACTAGTTCCGCAACAGGTCAAAACACTACGGTTACCGTTTGGGATGACAATGGAACAGGTGGAAAACCAAATACAGTTTTAGGAACTGCTACTTTAAGCTATGATACCATTGCCACACATGTGGCTAATAATTCGCTAACATGGGTTGATTTTGTACCAAACATCCCTGTAAGTGGTAATGTTTATGTTGGAATTCAATTTGGATATACACCCAATGATACTTTAGCCATTGTTCATTGTGACAATAATGAAATAACTCTAGGTACAGCTTGGGAAAAATGGAGTGATAACACCTGGCATCCATACAGTGAGATAAACACGGGTTGGGGAATTAATGTTGCTCATATGATGTTTCCTGTTGTTTGTCCATTGGTTGGAATTTCAGAAAACCTGCCAAGCTTCAATATGCAAATGTTCCCAAACCCAGCCAACACGTCATTGAATATTGTGATTCCACAACAACAAAGCAGAAGCGCTGTTAATATAAGAATCTTAAATACGATTGGTGCTGAGGTTTCATCTTCTAAGCTATCTTACAACCTAAATGGAATGTATAGGGTAGATGTGAGTTACTTAAGTCAGGGCTTCTATTTCCTTGAAGTGATTACTGATTATGGTCGCAGAGTGGAGAAATTCCAAAAAGCAGACTAATTCATTTATTTACCATAAAAAGGGCTGTGCAAATTGTACAGCCCTTTTTCTTTTTTATTCATTGCCCATCCATTTGACTCGAGCGGCATTTCTTCGTATTTTTGCAATCAATTATGGCGAATCGTATCCGGTATTCATTCAGTCTTCTTTTTATCATTGCCATGTGCTTTCAACCGGTATTTTTAAAAGCTCAAACACGTTGTTTTACCAATGAAGTACATCAGAAAAAAATGCTGGAAGATGCTTCTTACAAAAAACGTTTTTTAGAGATTGAAAAATTCGACGTCTTGTCAGTACAGCGATTGAGTTCTTCTGCCGATACTTCTATTATTATTCCCGTTATTATTCATGTACTGTATAACAATGATGAAGAAAACATCAGCGACGAACAAATTCAATCGCAAATTGATGTTTTGAATGAGGACTTTGCGGCTAACAATGCTACTTCTTTAGATGTGCCTGCAGTTTGGTCGGGATTGGTGAAAGATAGTAAAATCAGATTTCAGTTAGCTCAACGTGATCCTGCAGGGAATAATACTTCAGGAGTTCAACGCGTTCAAAGTACAAAAATTGAGTATGCTATTTTTGATCCTGCCATCTACAGTTCTTCTTTGGGTGGTGCAGATGCGTGGCCGAGAAATCAATATTTAAATATTTGGGTTTGTAATTTAGAAGGGAATGCTTTGGGCTTCGCTAATTTTCCGGGCTCCAATGCCAACCAAGATGGAGTAGTAATTAATTATTCAGCTTTTGGAAGAAATGGTATAGCAAAAGCACCTTATAATTTTGGAAGAACGAGTACACATGAAATAGGACATTGGCTCATCTTAAGTCATATTTGGGGAGATGATAATAGCGATTGTTCCGCCCGCGATTTCCCAATTACCATGCAAGCTATAGACGATACACCGAATCAGGCCGGTCCAAATTTCAGATGTCCGAAATTTCCGAAACTCGATGATTGCTCCATGTCTTCACCTGGCATCATGTATATGAACTACATGGATTATACCGACGATAAATGCATGATGTTTTATACACCTGGACAAGTTTTTAGAATGCGGGCTACCTTAAATGGAATTCGTGATTCGATCCGTCAAACGAACGGGCATGTATTAGCCAATTTATATGTGCACGATCTTGCCATTGATTCCATCATGAATCCGATTCGAATTGCAGGAGAAAAATGTTTAGAACCTGAAGTAAGGATTCGAAATAACGGAGCTGATACTGTTCATGCTTTTAGATTGAATTATGGTTTGGTTCAAGGCTTGAATAAATTTTATGACTGGAGTGGCACTTTACTACCCGGTGTAAGCATCTCTTTAACACTTCCAAAAATTGGTGTGAATGCAGGAAATGTAGTGATGGAATTCAGATTGGAGGGAGAAGATGATGTGCATATAAATAATTATCGAAGCAGCGGATTTAAAGTGAACAATGCCAGTGATGCGAATTGTGTGGCTACTAACATGGTCGCCTATCCAAATCCGGTGACTTCACAAAATGGAATCTGCATTCGATCAGGAAATGCACAAAGTCAATTGAGTCAGGTAAGAATTTTTAATGCTATGGGGCAGATGTTATCTGAGAAGAAAATGATGGTCAACCCGGGAGATGCAATTCCTCTTGATTTACATGGCTTTTATGCCGGAGTATATTTTTTAAGTATTGAAGGAGATTTATTTTCTGAGAATGTGAGATTTATTTATTTACCGGGAGCAGAGGCGGCCAATGCACCTATCAATTGTAATTAAAATGAGCAAGCAAACTATTCATCATATCATCCAGAGGGGAATTCAACCATTAAGTGCGATTGCCAAAAAAGTTTTGGCAAATGAACGCATCAGCGATGAAGATGCTCTTTATCTTTTTGAAAAAGCAGAATTGGCTGATTGCGGAACACTTTCCAATTACAGACGAGAACAAAAAAGCGGAAATCATACTTATTTCAATCGCAATTTTCATATTGAACCCACCAATGTTTGTGTTTTCTCTTGTAAGTTTTGCTCTTATTCTCGTGAATACAAACACAAGGAAGAAGGATGGGAATTGAGCAAGGAAGAAATGTTGAATAAAGTCAAAGCTTATGATGGAATTCCAATTACCGAAGTACATGTGGTAGGAGGAGTGCATCCCAAACTCGATTTAAACTTCTTTGCTGAGCTTTTGTCCGACATCAGAGCACATCGCCCCGATATTCATATCAAAGCATTTACAGCCGTTGAATTAGATTATATGTTTCGTAAAGCAAAGATGACTGCTTTAGAAGGAATGACATTTTTGAAAGAAAACGGTTTGGGTTCCATTCCCGGTGGTGGTGCAGAAATTTTTGCAGCAGAAATTCGCGAACAAATTTGTGATGATAAATGCGATGCCGATCGCTGGCTAGAAATTCACGAAGCCACACATTTGGTCGGATTGAAAAGCAACGCCACTATGTTGTACGGACATATTGAAAGCTTTGCTCATCGCGTGGATCATATGCGTCGATTGAGAGAGTTGCAAGATAAGACTGGCGGATTCCAAACTTTTATTCCCCTCAAGTTTCGCAACATGGACAATGACATGGACGATGTGATTGAAAGTACTTTGATGTCGGATTTAAAAGTATTTTCTATTGCCCGCATCTACCTCGATAATTTTGATCACATCAAAGCTTATTGGCCGATGATTGGTCGCAGCACCGCACAATTAACGCAAGCTTTTGGTGTAGATGATTTGGACGGCACCATCGACGACAGCACAAAAATTTATTCGATGGCCGGAGCCGAGGAGCAAGTCCCGGTACTATCTACTGAGCAATTGGTGGAATTAATCACACAATCGGGGAGAATTCCGGTAGAGCGTGATACGCTTTACAATGTGGTGAAACGCTACGATACAGCGGAAAGCAACTTGTGTAAGTAATACAATTAAAAAAATAGCTCTCAGACAGTTTCGAAGAAAAAAATGAAATTTGAATTTTGCGAATTGTGTTTACAGGCTTTTGAAAAAATAATTTTCGTTCCCTAGAACATTACGCAGAAAACGAAAACGAAATTTTACGAATTATGCATGACGACAACGAATGAATTTTAAAACCATGTCCGATAAATTTCAAAACAAATATCGTATTCCTTCTGCCCGGTTAAAGAATTGGGATTATAGAACCAACGCTATGTATTTTGTAACCATCTGCACCAAAAATAGGGAACATTATTTTGGCGAAATTGAACAGGGCGAAATGATATTGTCGGATATAGGAAAATTGTGCGAGGAATTTTTAAATAAAATACCAGAACATTTTCCATTCGTATTAATTGATGAATCGGTGGTAATGCCAAATCATGTGCACGCAATTGTTGTAATTGATAATCCGGTATCCGTTGCAACCGTAGAGACGTTGCATGCAACGTCTCTACAATCCAACGCCCAACAATCCAACGCCCAACAATCCAACGCCCAACAATCCAACACCCAACAATCCAACGCCCCAACGGATAAAACAAAAAATACAGCAATGGGATCTATATCACCAAAATCGGGATCTTTGTCCACCATATTGCGTTCATTCAAATCTGCCGTTACAAAAGATGCACATTTTATTCATGCAGATTTTGAATGGCAGACCCGTTTTCACGACCACATTATTCGTAATGATGAATCATATCATACCATCAAAAATTATATAAAGGTCAATCCGCAGAATTGGAAAAAGGATAAATTTTATAATTTGCAAAAATAAATTGCAATCACCTTCGTAGAGACGTTGCATGCAACGTCTCTACGAAGGTGATTGGGATTATAAAACCAACGCCATGTATTTTGTAACCATCTGCACCAAAAATAGGGATCACTATTTTGGCGAAATTGAATAGGGTGAAATGATATTGTCGGATAAAGGAAAATTGTGCGAGGAACTTTATTGTTTAACAAATTTCAAATTCGACTTTCAAATTCGACTTTTATTCCTATTTAATCCGCTGCTTTTCTCAGCAAATAAATAGCAATGAAAGTGAAAAAGATATTGGGAATCCACACTGCTAACCACGCCGGTAAATTTCCGTTGGTGGCAAAGGTTTGAGAAATTTGCATGAACATGATGTAGGTAAAACTCAATAAAATCCCGACCCCAATTTGCACTCCAATTCCTCCTCTTACTTTTCTGCTTGAAAGGGAAACGCCCATGATAGTTAAAATAAAAGTCGCGAAAGGATAGGAGAAACGTTTGTGTTTTTCGACGAGGAAGAATGGAACTTCTTCGGAGCCGCGTAATATTTCCTGATCGATGTATTTGTTTAACTCCGGAGTGTCCATAGTTTCAACAAAATTATCTCGGCGATTGAATTCGGCGGGATAAAATGCGAAAGAGGTATCTTTGCGAAAACCGGTTTCGATTTTCTCATTCATCCCATCTATCGTCCTTGTAAAATAATTTTCTATGGTCCATTTTGTTTTCACACTGTCCCAAAAAATTCGCTCTGATAATAACTTATAACTTAGTTTTCCATTCTCGATGCGTTCGTAGGAGAATTGATATCCGATTTTATCGAAATTATTGAAGCTTTCGAAATAGATAAATTGTCCGGGTGCAATTTGACGATGTACATGACGATTTTTATAAACGAAGGGATTCTTGATGTACTTCGCTTCAAAAGCAATACGCGCAGTATTCGAATGGGGTAAAACATAATTATTCAGATAAAAAGATATTCCCGAAAGAAACATCGCGGCCACCATATAGGGAACCAACAAACGTTTAAAACTAATTCCACTAGCAAGAATGGCAATTATTTCTGTTTGGCCGGCCATTTTTGAGGTAAAGAAAATCACTGAAATAAAAATGAAGAGCGGACTAAAGAGATTCGCAAAGAATGGAATGAAGTTTAAATAATAATCAAACACAATCGCATGCATCGGTGCATCCTTCTCGAGGAAATCATCGATCTTTTCAGATATATCAAATACTATCGCGATAGAAATGATTAAAGCCATGGCAAAGAAAAAAGTGCCAAGGAATTTAATAACAATATAACGATCGATGATTTTTATTTTCACTTTACAAAGATAGAATTAAAGATTAGAGTCGGCGACTCACTTTTTTTACCATTTCATCTTTCCAGGATATGAAATCTCCTTCCAGAATATGCTTCCGCGCTTCGCCTACTAACCAGAGGTAAAAACCTAAGTTATGGAGCGTAGCAATTTGTGCAGAAAGCATTTCACGGGAAATGTGTAAGTGACGTAAATACGCTTTCGAGTAGGTTCTATCTACATAGCCGGTACCCTCATCCTCCAGCGGACTCAAATCATTCTTCCACTTTTCATTTTTTATATTGATGATTCCGTTTTTGGTAAACAGCATTCCGTTTCGCGCATTACGGGTAGGCATCACGCAATCGAACATATCCACACCGCGAGCAATTCCTTCGAGGATGTTTGCAGGAGTACCTACGCCCATGAGATAACGAGGTTTTTCTTTAGGAAGTATATCCGTTACCAAATCAGTGAGGGCATACATATCTTCGATGGGTTCACCTACAGACAATCCGCCGATGGCATTTCCGATGCGATCCATTGAGCTAATAAACTCTGCACTTTGTTTTCGAAGCGTAGGATAAGTACTGCCTTGCACAATGGGAAATAAAGATTGTTTGTAACCATACAAAGGCGGATTCGCATCCATATGTTTGCAACAACGCTCGAGCCAGCGATGTGTTAATTCCATCGAACGTTTAGCAGCTTTTTCTTCACAAGGGTAGGGGGTACATTCATCAAAAGCCATGATGATATCACCGCCGATACTACGTTGAATATCGATGGCACGTTCGGGAGTAAATAAATGTTTGGAGCCGTCGATATGCGAAGTAAATTGTACGCCTTCTTCTTTGATTTTACGAATCTCACTTAAAGAAAAAACTTGGTAGCCGCCACTGTCGGTGAGGATGGGCCCGTCCCAATTCATGAATCCGTGCAAACCACCTGCTTGCTCGAGTAACTCAGTGCCCGGACGTAAATAAAGATGATAGGTATTTCCCAAAATTATTTGTGCTTTAACATCCTCTTTCAATTCCCGTTGATGCACACCTTTCACTGTACCTGCAGTACCTACCGGCATAAAAATAGGTGTGAGAATTTTACCATGTGCTGTTTCAATTTCGCCGGCACGAGCTTTCGATTTTGAGTCGGTATGTAACAGAGTAAACTTTTCCATTTCTTATAATTCAACAATTATTTTACATCGTGCATCAAATCACGAATGGCCACGGATGCACAGGTGGCGCCAAAGGTTGCTGGTAGATAAGACATCGTTCCGTAGGCCGATTTTTTGAAACGTGATCCATCAGTCATCATCAAAGATTCTTTAATCACTGCCTCTGTCGAGAACACTGCTTTTACGCCACTACGAATTCCGAGTTGAGCTAATCTTTTTCTAACGTACTGCGCAAAGGGACAAATGCGCGTATTGCCAATATCATCTACTAATAGTTTTGTTGGATCTACTTTTCCGCCGGCGCCCATGCTACTCACAATTCTTTTCTTGTGCTTTAATGCAGATGCGATCACGATCGTTTTAGGAGTGATGGAATCAATGGCTTCTACCACATAATCGAATGGTTGGGACATCAATTCATCGATTACTTCCGGCATCAAAAAAGAACGAATCACATTTATTTTCAATTCCGGATTAATCGCTTTCAATCGCTCTTCCATGATCAAAGCTTTAGATTGTCCGATCGTAGTTGCTAATGCCGGTAATTGCCGATTAATATTACTCGCATCCACATCATCACCATCTACAATTGTCATGGTTCCTACGCCGGAGCGTGCTATGAATTCGGCAGCGAAAGATCCTACGCCTCCCAAGCCAATCACGAGTACATGGGCTTCCTCTAAACGATCCAATGCATTCTTTCCTGTTATCAATTGGGTTCTTGAGAGCCACTTACGTTCCTGCATATCCGAATACTTTTTTAAATAGATTAAATAATTGCAATTTCAATTCTTCAACATTCACCTTCCTGATTTTAGCAGCAGCTTCATAGAGTAATTTCATGTCTTTGACTTTATCATCATTTTCCAGAAAAAATTTGTAGTTAGGAATTTCTTGTAATACTTGAGCCGATTGCCAATCTTCCTTCATCACATCAACACCAAAAGATAAAAGCATATTTTGCTCGAGAAAAGATTGAGCAACGTTAAAATTTTTATTAAAACCATGCAAAATCCAATATTGTTTCGGTCGAAATTTCTTCTTCCAGTCGATGATTTCAGCATGTGTACGAACGGCGTGAATGATCAATGGTTTTTGCAAAATTTCAGAGAGTGAAATCATCATTTCAAAAGCTTGTTCCTGCAGCGGCATTGGCGTATCACAAACGCGATCCAAGCCCGACTCACCAATGGCTACAATATTTTTATTTGCTGCCATTTTCTTCACCACATCAATATCATCTTCCAAAGTATCGGCTTTAATAAACCAAGGATGTAATCCAACGGAATACATTCCGGAATCATAGAGCGCATTGGCTTGAATCTTCAACAAATCAATTTGACGAATACTTAAAACTCCCTCTTGATTTTCGCCATGAGTATGTAAATTGATCCAGCTAGACATTCTTTTGATCCTGATAAAAACGTTCAATCAATAATTCATTACGATAAATATTTTTCAAAGTCCATTCCTTGCGGATCAAATCTTTTTCAGATGCGTTCAATCGCCAGGAACGCGAATCGTCTTTACGAATACGATGCGACAATTCCTGAAGAACAATAGCAGCTGCAACGGAAATATTTAAACTCTCGGTAAATCCACTCATCGGAATTTTTACAAAAACATCTGCTTCCGATTTTACTACTTCAGAAATTCCAATGTTTTCCTGTCCCATCACAATCGCAATGGGAGTACTGAGGTCTAAATCGTGAATGGAGATGTTTTCCTCGTGCAGTGAAGTGGCTACGATGCGATAGCCTTTTTCTTTTAGCGAACGCATGCAGTCTAAAGATTTTGATTCTTGCTCTTTATAGCGAAAAACACTCAACCATTTATGTGAGCCTTGCAAAACCTTTTTAGCAGCTTTGAAGCGCGATTCATTTTCAATCACATGAACATCTTGAATTCCGAAACATTCACAGGTACGAATCACCGCATTGGCATTGTGTGCATCCACAATATTTTCTAAAACACAAGTCAGGTAACGGGTACGATCATTCAAAACCTGTTCAAAACGATCTTTCCGACCATCTGAAATAAAACCTTGAAGATAAGCGAGAAGGGCAGGGCTAAGCTCTTGCGGATCCGTTTTTTTCACCCGGCAAAGATCAAAAAAAAACGCGTGCACAGAGTATAAATCTTTGGGGAATTCCAATCACAAGAAGCCTAAAAGCTGAATCAATGACAAAGTTTGACTGAACATCTTCCGAAAAACAGTGCTTTTTCCTATTACCTAATTAACATTACGTAAATTAGGTAATACTATACTGTGATTTACACATCGGAAAAACTATGACAAAATTTGAAAAAAGCCCTTCAATAAAATGAACTTCGATATTACCTCAAATACATTACGGAAATTACGTAATATTGTAACATGGAACAAAACCTCAATCCCTTTCCGGTCATCAGTTATCAGGGTCCGGAAAATTTTTGCGATCGCGAAGCAGAATGTGATCGTTTAATTGAAGCCATTCGTAACGGACGCAATACAACGTTGACGGCACTACGAAGAATGGGAAAAACGGGATTGATACAACATGTGTTTCATCAAATCGGCAATAAGAAAGGATTAAAAACATTTTATATTGATATTTATCCTACCCAATCGCAAGCTGATCTCATAAAATATTTAGCCAAATACACACTCGGAAAACTCGACAGCAACCACATCAAACTCATGCGTGAGTTAAGCAATTTCTTCACTCATTTGCGTCCTGTAATTCAATACGATGCTGTTACCGGAGCACCCGCCATTGAATTCACTTTGGACGCCAACTTCCAAGCAGAACATAGCCTCGATCAGATCTTTTCCTACCTCGAACGCAGCGGACAAAACATCGTCATCGCGCTCGATGAATTTCAGCAAATCACCGAGTACAAAGAAAAAAATACAGAAGCCTTATTACGCACCTTTGTACAACGCGCAAAGAACATTCGCTTCATCTTTTCGGGTTCTCATAGCAGCATTTTGCAAGCTATGTTTCGCGATCATGGCCGGCCCTTTTATCAGAGTACCGACATCATGCAACTAGGACCCATCGAACATGAAAAATACGCCGAATTTATTCTCGAAAAATTCACACTAGCAAAACGAAAAATTTCACAAGAAAGCATCGATCGCATCCTTGATTTTTGCCGACATCATACTTATTATGTACAATTAATTTGCAACCGACTCTACGCACGCAACATCAAACAACCCGATGAGTTTTACATTGAAAGATTATTTCAAGAAATATTGCAA
>Ga0209284_10006769_pt1 | contig 10794 bp, 9 predicted proteins | sample FRY03_FD_187211 | JGI IMG/M metagenome (GOLD analysis project Ga0209284, IMG submission 187211) | Freshwater microbial communities from Lake Fryxell liftoff mats and glacier meltwater in Antarctica - FRY-03 (SPAdes) (version 2) | ecosystem: Environmental > Aquatic > Freshwater > Ice > Glacier... | reverse complement strand
AAATCAATGTCAGCGGCACGCGGATCTGCGAGCTTGAGTGCCAGGCCGGGCAGCGGCCGTATCGGTCGCACGCCAGCATACAGTTCCAGCTGTTCACGTATGTCGAGTTGCGGTGATATCTCAGTGCCATCGGGATAACGGATATGCGGCAGTCCCATCGCTCCCAGCAGGATGGCATCAGCACCCTGCAGTGCCCGCACCGTATCGTCGGACAGCGCGGTTCCGGTCTGCTGAAATGCCAGTGCGCCTGCCGGATAATCTGTCAAGTGCAAATTAAACTTGCCCACTCTGGACTGCACCGCGTCCATCACCGCCACTGCAGCAGACACCACTTCTCTGCCGATCCCGTCCCCGGGAAGCACTGCAATTTCAACCTTTTCCTTGCTCATGTGCGCTACCTGCCTTTTTAGCTGATCAAGAATTACTCTGACTGACGTGCCGCTTCAAACCACTCATCCGCCAGGCTCCGGCCTCCCTGTCACAGAATGTATATGGCTGTGACACAATCGGGTCAAGCATCTCCCGTCCCGCAACGCACCAACCATCCCCGGAACATCACATGACCGACGACACGACCCTCATCGTAATAGTACTGGTGCTGGCAGGCACGGTTATCGGCCTCGCGGTACTCATTATCCTCAACTGGCGCCGCGATGATCTACCCAGCCGGCCGACCAAACCCTACATGAGCGACGATGAGTGGGATGGCAAATAATCGCCCGAATTAATTGATTTTTCAGACGATAGAACATAGGTTGGGCCTGACACATGGTCCAGGCACACCACTGAAGGAAATCCACGATGGTTGTAGCAAGCTTCATGGCTTTTTTGTTGGTTTTTCTCGCTATCGGTATTGCCTCTGCATTCAAAAGCCGCGGCACCAAGGCGGACTATTATCTGGCCAGCGGCAACGTCGCCCCCTGGCTCGTCGGTCTCTCCGCGGTCGCGACCAACAACAGCGGCTACATGTTCATAGGCGTCATCGGCTTTACTTACGCAGTGGGCTTGAGCGCCGTTTGGCTGATGATCGGCTGGATCGGCGGTGACTTTATCGCCTCTTTCTATATACACCGTGAATTACGCATATCAACCGGACGCACCAGGGAAGTCACATTCGCCGGCGTACTCAGCCGCTGGAACGGACATGATTATCGCGTCTTGCGTATCGTTGCAGCACTCATCACCCTGGCTTTTCTTGGTGCCTACGCAGCCGCACAATTGAGCGCCGGTGGCAAAGCTTTACAGGCGATGTTTGATTGGGATCCACAGACAGGCACCTTGCTCGTTGCCGGCACAGTGGCCATTTACTGCCTGGCTGGCGGCATCCGCGCTTCAATCTGGACCGATGCCGCGCAATCCATGGTCATGGTCAGCGCAATGGCCGTCCTGTTTTATGTTGCAGTTGCCGCAGCAGGCGGCCCCGCAGCCACGTGGCAACAAATATCAGGCATCCCCGGTTACCTCAATTGGTTTCCCGACGATCTGATAATACCCGGCATATCGGGCCCGATACTCTTCGCCGTCGGCTGGCTGTTCGCCGGCTTCAGCGTCGTCGGACAACCTCACATCATGGTGCGCTTCATGGCGCTCGACGACCCGTCCCATCTGGCACGAGCACGCACCTATTACTACAGTTACTTCGTGGTTTTTTACCTGCTCGCCACCGGCGTCGGTGTAATGGCGCGCATACATCTCCCCGAACTGGGCGCACTCGACCCGGAACTCGCGCTGCCCGAGATGGCGCAGAAACTGCTGCCCCCGGCGTTGACCGGCCTGGTGATGGCTGGAATATTTGCCGCCACCATGTCCACCGCAGACTCCCTGGTCCTCGCCTGTTCTTCGGCGCTGACCCACGACCTTATTCCGCAGCGGCTGGAAAAAAGCTGGCAGCTCAAAGGCGCCACCCTGCTGGTCACCCTGCTTGCACTCGGCATTGCGCTCAACGGCACGCAATCGGTATTTGCCCTGGTCATACTGGCATGGTCGACTTTGGCTTCAGCTTTTGCGCCACTATTGTTAATCTACGCCATGAAAAAGCGCGTCAGCGAAAAAACCGCCATTGCGATGATGCTGATCGGCGTTTTGGTCGCGTTTATCTGGCGGTATCTGGGCCTGCATAACGATATTTATGAGGGCATGCCCGGAATACTCGCGGGCGTGGCCACCTATTACCTGGTCAGTTGGCGTGCCGGCACCTCCACGATCAAGTAGCGGAGCAAACACATGGCAATCAAACAATTTAACGGTCAGTGGGCAAACGATGAAGATCGGCTGCTGTTTCGCTTCAACACCGATGATGACCGTGAATTCCGGTTCTGGCTGACCCGCAACATCACGCGGGCGCTCATCGAAGGCAGCCAGCATCTGATGGCCGAGGCCCTCAAGAAAAAGTTTGCGCCGGAAACTGCCGAAGCCATACAGGAATTCCAGCAACATACCGCCAAACAAACTACCCAGTTCACCAAATCCTATGATTCCGGTGCGAACCTGGTGCTCGGCGAAGCCCCCATACTGGTCATCGGCGTTGCCCTGAAAACGGTAAATGAATTCATGTCGATTGACCTGCGCCTGGCAAGCAAACAAAACGTCAACATCAAAATCACCATGGCCGTGTTCCGGAAAATGTTACTGCTGCTGAACAAACTGCAGGAACAGGCACAATGGGGCATCGGCTCCTCCCTGGACGATGTCCCGCTCATAGTTGAAGGTTTGAGCCGGTGGTGGAATTGATTATGCTACCTTTTTCAGTTGAACAGGTGCGGGTCGAAGAGCGTGGATAAGATCGGCAATGTTCTTTTTGCCACGCAGTCTTCGAAAGGCTCGCTCGGCCTCCAGGAATCCCGCAGCAACCCAGCGTGCCACCATGTCGACATCACGATAATGGGTGACACGCATGGTCACACGGCGCACCACGGAATTGGGGGATTCGATCACGTTGGTGGTGGCCAAACAGCGCGCCAGCTCTCCGGTCACACCCAGGCGGTTGATCGTGAACAGTTCCTCCAGCCCTTCGAGCAGGCTGGCCGCGGCATCCGGATGCTGGGCTTTGAGGTGCTTGGCATGGGTTCTAAGTTTCTGGACGCCGGCTTCGGCATCCCCTTTGAATGCTTGGCTCATCACCCAGCGGGTCTGCGCAGCCTTGGCCTTGGGAAGACGCTCGGCAACATTGCGGATTTTATGAATTCTGCAGCGCTGAACATGGGCGGCCTTGCCGCAGATCTGCTCAATACCCGAGCGCAGCGCCTTGGATCCGTCGATCACCCACAGGCGAGCAAGATTCATGTCCACGCCGCGCTCGGCCAGGGAGCCCAGCAGGTCTTTGACCACACGGGCGTTCTCGCTAGAGCCGCTGACAACGCCCAGCACGTGCTTGGATCCAGTGGAATCCACGCCGATGGCGGCAATCAGGTGGTGCCTGGCCACGATGATGCCGTCAACGTAGATGGCCACGAAGTCGGTGTCGCTGAAATCACGGGCCATCAGTTTGGCCAATGCTTGGGCACTTTCCTTGATGAATTGGCGCGACACCGCGCTTCGGGAAATACCCATCTCATCGGCGCATTGGTACATCACCCGCGCGTACTTGCGAGTGCTTACGTTGCAGGTGAGGATATCGGCGATCCGGCGCGACAACTCATCGGCACCAGCCAACCCCGCATAACCAGGCAAAGCCACCTCGCCTGCCGGGCCACGCAGTCGCGGGCGGGTGACCTTGAGTTTGGAGGCACCCATATTGATCAGACCGCCTTGGCTGCCGTGCCAGCGCACTTCGCCGGTCGAGCGGCCAGGGTGCTTGGGGCCGGCCACCGACTCGGCGGCCATCATCAACAGCTGTTCGACAAATTGCCGCGACATTCGGCCCAACATATCCTCGATCGACAATTGCGCATTACCGATCATCGACAACAGCGGCAGCGCGGCTCGCGGGTTGGCCAGCAGCAGCGGCTGCGTCTCCAACGCCGCCCAGTTCTTGTTTACGACTTGCAGTTTCGGGGATTGCCCCTTGCGAGTAGACTTCTTCATGGTGGTTGAGCTTTCTTGGTTTCAGGTTGAGGATGTTGAGAACCCGCATTCTGGGCCCTCGACTGCTTCAACCACCAACTCAACCTTCAACTGCGGGCGGGACATCCTCCCTCCCTGGCCACAGGCGGGGAAAACCAGACCGTGGATGCAGGCGGCAGCGCAACCGGGAAAATACTTACGCATTAAAAACCTTATGCCGGAGATTGCACCCATCCAACGGCACGAGTCGAAAGGCAACCGCAAGTTGTTACTCCCCGGAGGATAGTTACACCGGGTGCAATCAAGTTCAGCCTCTTCCCATTCATGGAGAAACAACTGTGGCAAAGAAGAAAATCAAACAGCATGCCGGGCAGCCGGCACTAGGCTACGGCAACAAGATGGAAAAACTGGTAGTTACTCTCGACCCTGCGGTGCTGGCCGAACTAAAGCGCCGGCACCTGGAGTCAGGCGCGACCATGGCGGAGCTGGTTCGTCGTGCCGTCAAATACTGGATTGCGGGCACCAAGGCAGCGGCACTCAAGGACGAAGACAAAATATTCCGGCAGATGCCCTGACCGTATTCGCTGTCGACCAAATCCGAAAAATTACGCGTCAGGGGCGAAGAACAACTTATTCATATGGTATATTTTCGCCCGGCATTCTAGCGGCCAATGATTTCAGAATTGCTGAAATTCCTTTCCGAAATTGCGCAGAGCGTCAATTAACGATCACCACAAAGAGCCATGGATAACAAAAATATCGTGTTGAATTTTGTCATGGACTGCACCACCGGAAAATTGTCATTCGGCGATTGCGGCGCTTTCTGGCAGCTTGGAGTCATGGCCATACTATTGGTGGCCGCCGTGGTGATTTTCGCTGCACTTATCACACGGCCAGGCGGCCAGTCCAATCAAAGCTAAGCAGAAACCCAGTGCAAAACTGTATCGGATCAATGACCTGCACCACAGGGACAAATCGAACGTCTGACTCGCCCGCGTTATAATCCGCCGCGTGCCCCAGTAGCTCAGTGGATAGAGCAGCCCCCTCCTAAGGGGCAGGTCGGACGTTCGATTCGTCTCTGGGGCGCCACCAGCCCTTCCCAGCCACGGATCTGAACATGTTGCTCGGCTGCATCGCGGATGATTTCACCGGCGGCACAGACCTCGCCAGCACGCTGGCCGCGGGCGGCATGCGCACGGTGCAGACCATAGGCATACCCACCGCGACGATAGCTGACGCGGACGCAGTCGTCATTGCACTGAAATCGCGCACTACGTCTCCCGAACAGGCTGTCGCCGAATCACTGGCGGCATTGCGCTGGCTGCAAGCGCAGGGTTGCCGGCAATTTTTTTTCAAGTATTGCTCCACATTTGATTCCACCCCGGCGGGCAATATCGGCCCCGTCACGGAAGCGCTGATGTCAGCCTTGGACGTGTCGTTCACGATCGCCTGCCCGGCCTACCCCGAAAATCAGCGCACGGTTTATTTCGGCCATTTGTTCGTGGGCAAACAACTGCTGTCGGAATCCAGCATGAAGGATCACCCGCTGACCCCCATGACCGACGCCAACCTGGTGCGTGTGCTGCAGCAGCAAACGCAGCAGCGCGTGGGACTGATCGATCATCATGCCGTCATGGCCGGAGCGGCAGCGCTGGAAAAAGCTTGCACCACTGCTGCAGCCAGCGGCACCAACATCGCCATCGTCGACGCGATCACCACGGCCGATCTGCGCACCATCGGCCAGGCCTGCGCACCGCTGCGCCTGATTACCGGAGGTTCCGGCGTCGCCACCGGCCTGCCGGACAATTTCCGCCGCAGTGGACTGTTGGGGGACAACCGTTCCGCAGCAACACTGCCCGCCATCGACGGCTCTGCCGCCATCATTGCCGGCAGTTGCTCCGCTGCAACCCGTGATCAGGTCGCGCACTGGCTGACTAGCCACCCGGGATTTCGTATCGATGTGCAGCGCCTGCTTGCCGGCGCCGACATCATCGGCGAGGCACTGGACTGGGCCCGCGGCCACAAGTTGCAGGATGCACTGCTGGTTTATGCAAGCAGCACGCCGGATGAAGTCCGTGCTGTACAGGCGCAATCAGGTGCCGCACAGGCCGGCGAGCGCATAGAACATACGCTCGCGGAGATTGCAGCCGGACTGGCGCAAAACGGTACACGCAAGTTTGTCATCGCCGGTGGCGAAACCGCGGGCGCAGTCGTCAAGCGGTTGGACATACAGGCACTGCGCATCGGTCCGACGATAGATCCGGGAGTGCCCTGGACTTGCAGCATTGCCCCACAGCCCTTGGCACTGGCACTGAAATCGGGCAACTTTGGCAGTGTCGACTTCTTTGAAAAAGCATTAAAGTGTCTGCAATGAGGCGTCCGCAATGACCGAAAACCAGCTCCGGGAAAATATTTCCGCATTGGGCCGTTCGATGTACGAACGCGACCTGACCCATGGCAGCACCGGCAACATCAGCGCACGCTGCAGCGACGGCTGGCTGTTGACGCCCACCGGTTCGAATCTGGGTCAGCTCGATCCGGCGCGCATCGCCAAACTCGACTGGAACGGCAAACTCCTCGCTGGCGATCCGCCATCCAAGGAAAATTTTCTGCATCTGGCCATGTATGAGGAACGCCCGCAGAACGGCGCGGTGATTCATCTGCATGCCACACATTCGGTTGCGGTTTCGGTGCTGGCCGACACCAATCCGGAGGATGCGCTGCCCCCGCTCACTGCGTATTACGTGATGCGCATCGGTTCGTTGCCGATGGTGCCCTATTACGCGCCGGGTGACATGGCACTGGCCGGCGCCGTTCGAAAGCTCGCCTCGCGCCATCATGCCTTGCTGCTCGCCAATCACGGGCCCGTGGTCGCCGGCAGCACCCTGGCTGCAGCAGCCGACGCCATTGAGGAACTGGAGGCGACAGCCAGACTGCACTTGCTGCTGCGTGGCGAAAAAATCCGTCCATTGAATGCGACGCAAGTTGCTGAATTAAAGCGCCGCTACCCGCTGTAATCGATAGTCCGCAAACGAACCGGACTTTCGTTGTCCGGGCCGGAATAAGCTGAGCGGACTGGTGTTTACGCAAGCGTAGTCGGCACAATCGGGAGGCCCGATCCGGCTAACTCGTTGCGACCGTTGGCCTTTCGTCTACAGGAGGCGACATCATGAGCCTGATTTCACGCACGACCGGAATGTTGTTGATCCTCGGCGTACTGGCGGGCTGCGCCATGCCCGCATCAATAAAACCCAATGTCACGACGGCCAGCGAATTGATGCAGCGTCTGGGCAAACCCACCGATACCCGCGCCAATCCCCAGGGCGGGGAATATTGGGAATATGCCTACGGCCCAGAGGGCACCGAGACCTGGCTGTTCGGCATAGACCGCGGACGCATGGTCCGGAGTTCGACGCAATTGCTGACAATAGAGCAGTTGCAGCGCGTGGTGCCCGGTGTCAGCACGGAGACTCAGGTGCAGGAACTGCTGGGCGCGCCGAGAAAAATCACCCAGTTTCGTGAAGAAATTGCCTGGGAATGGCGCGTCGACATGTCGCCGAATCTGGGGCAATTTGTAGTGCGCTTCAGTCCAAAGGGCGTCGTCACCGGGTATAACGTGCTGGTCGATATTCTGTCCGATTCGCACGAATCGGACTCCGGCCCCTGAGTTGCGCCGGCGCTAGATCCCCGAAAGCTTGGAGTTCGCCGCAGCCAGGCGTTCGACCAGGATGCGCAGGAATGCGCGGTCAAATTTGAGGCGGCAGATTTCGGTCGCGTGTTCCAGCGCCTTGACACTGATTTTGATCATGCGTACGTTCGTTGCCGCCACCACGTTGGCCGAGCGCAGATTACCCTCCTCGCCCAGATAAGCCATTTCGCCCACGCATTCGCCGGCGGTGAGCAGACTCAGCAAACGGCGCTTGCGCAACACCCGTGCTTCACCCGACACCAATATGCCGAAATAATCTCCAGGGTCGCCTTCTTTCAGGATGACCTCGTCCTTGGCAACATCAATCCACTCGGAAAAGCGCAGCACCTCCCACAATTCAACATCACCGAATGACTTGAAGAACGACAGCGTGCGCAAGACGTTGAACTTTTCGGTATCGAGCACGCCGTGCTTGGGCAGCGGCGCGCCTTCGGCAATGGCCACCAGATCCTTGGCAAACTGTTCCCAGGTCATGTAACGCACCGCCTGATCACGTGCCATCGCCCGGCGCACGACCAGATCGATCTCGGTCGGCACGTCCTGGCGTAACTCCGAGGCCAGCGGCGGATCAGCATTAAGTATCTGATACGACAGCCCGGCGATGTTTTCGGCGACAAACGGCAGTTTGCCGGTGAGCATCTGGAACATCACCACGCCCAGCGCATAGATGTCGGTCTGCAGATTGGCCGGCTGGTTCAGATGCTGCTCGGGCGACATATACGCCGGGGTGCCGATGCCGTCGACCATGGTCCGCGTGGTCAATCCCAGTGCCGCCGACCCGAAATCAGTGACCTTGATGTCGGTATTGTCCTTGACCAGAATATTGGCGGGCTTGATGTCGCGATGGATCACGCCGAGCTGCGAAGCAAAGTCGAGTGCACGCGCGCATTTGTATATGACTTCAATAACGTCGCCCAGCGCCAGCAGATTGTCGGTGCGGGTAAAACGCTGCAGCGTGCCGCCGGAGACGTATTCCATGACAATGTAGGCATTGTCTTCGTCGGCAACGGCATCAAAAATCTGGACAATATGCGGGTGATTAAGCTTGCCGGCCAGCGATGCTTCTGTCAGAAACAGGTTGTGCATCAGCTTGCCGCGATTGTCATCCTTCAACGCGTCCTGCGATACCAGCTTGATCGCTACTTCGCGCGAATTGAACGCATCGCGGGCGAGATACACCGTGCTCGTTGCGCCTTCACCCAGTTTCCGGACTATTTCGTACTTGCCGATCTTCCTGACGATCGTTTCCGCCATGAACCGCTGTCCTCTGCAAATGTGCCACGCTGACGCAAGGAAGGCGTGATTAGACCGCGGCACCTGGCAAGCGTCAACCTTCTGATGCGCTAACATGGCAGCGTTATTCACTGACATGACTGGCGCGATCGCGCCCTGCACTATGCCACTACCCCTGGAATCACGCTGGCAGTTCTGGATCGACCGCGGCGGCACCTTCACCGACATCGTCGCCCGCAGCCCGGACGGCAGCATGGTGACGCGCAAACTGCTGTCGGAAGATCCGGCGCGTTACCCCGACGCTGCACTCGCCGGCATCCGCGATGTGCTGGGCGTGGCACAAGACGCACCCATACCCGCCGATCGCATCGCCGCCGTACGCATGGGCACCACTGTCGCCACCAATGCGCTGCTGGAGCGCCGAGGGGAACGCACCGCGCTGTTCATCACCCGCGGCTTCGGCGATGCCCTGCGCATCGGCTGGCAAAACCGCCCGCGCATTTTTGACCGGCATATCGTGCTCCCCGAACAGTTGCAGGCCGCGGTTTATGAAGTGGATGAGCGTATCGGCGCCCATGGTGAAATCGTCCGCGCCCTGGAGCGCGCAACACTGCAGCGCGATCTACGTCACGCCCGCGCACAAGGCTACAACACGGTCGCCATAGTTTTCATGCACGGTTACCGTTATCCGCAGCATGAAAAAACCGCAGCCGCCCTGGCCCGCGACTGTGGCTTCAGCCAGATTTCGGTATCACATGAAATCAGCCCACTGATGAAACTGGTGGCGCGCGGCGACACCACCGTGGTCGACGCCTACCTGACACCGGTGTTGCGCCGCTACGTCGACCAGGTGCGCGACGAGCTGCCGCACACCCGGCTGCTGTTCATGCAATCCAGCGGCGGCCTGACCGATGCCGGACGTTTTCAGGGCAAGGACAGCATACTTTCAGGTCCGGCCGGCGGCATTGTCGGCGCAGTGCGCACCGCCATGCAGGCCGGCTGCAATCGCATCATCGGTTTCGACATGGGCGGCACTTCCACTGACGTCGCGCATTTTGCAGGTACCGACCCGGCCGATCTGGAACGCACCTTCGATGCCCAGGTCGCCGGCGTGCGCGTGCGCGCCCCGATGCTGGCCATACACACTGTCGCCGCAGGCGGCGGCTCGATACTGCATTTTGACGGCGCACGCATGCGCGTGGGCCCGGATTCAGCTGGCGCCAACCCGGGGCCCGCTTGTTACGGCAAGGATGGCCCACTGACCATTACCGACTGCAATCTGCTGCTCGGCAGAATCCAGCCGGCGTTTTTCCCGAAGGTATTTGGTAGTGATGGCCGGCAGCCGCTGGACGTGGCGGCAACCCGTGCACACTTTGCTGCACTCACCAATGAAATATCACATAAAAACAACGACTTACAATCAGAGGCTGCAGTTGCAGAAGGTTACCTGCACATCGCAGTCGAAAACATGGCCAGCGCAATCAAGAAAATATCCGTGCAGCGCGGTCATGACGTCAGTGCTTATACGCTGGTCTGTTTCGGCGGTGCGGCCGGCCAGCATGCCTGCCAGGTCGCCGATGCGCTGGGCATGCACCGCATTTTTATACATCCTCTGGCCGGAGTGCTCTCGGCTTACGGCATGGGTCTGGCCGACATCACGGCCATGCACGAACAGGCGGTCGAAGCGCGACTGGACAACGCGCTGCAGCAACGGCTGGACACTCTCATCACGGCGCTGGGCACAACCGCGCGCAACGCAGTCGCAGCCCAGGATGTGCCGGCCACAGCCATTACGCTGAAATCGCGCGTGCACCTGAAATACGAGGGCACCGATTCCGCGCTGACCGTCG
>Ga0209284_10006768_pt1 | contig 10794 bp, 9 predicted proteins | sample FRY03_FD_187211 | JGI IMG/M metagenome (GOLD analysis project Ga0209284, IMG submission 187211) | Freshwater microbial communities from Lake Fryxell liftoff mats and glacier meltwater in Antarctica - FRY-03 (SPAdes) (version 2) | ecosystem: Environmental > Aquatic > Freshwater > Ice > Glacier... | reverse complement strand
AAACCCATCAAAAACAAAAAGATCTCCGAAATGGAGATCTAAAAAGACACCAATAATGATAATTTTCGAAAAATATTGATTGATATTGGTAATGAGATGGATATTATAGGTTATTCATTGTTTCCTAAAGATTAAATGATCTCATGGAGTACCAAATTCAATGGTAGAAATAATTTCTGTATTAGGATTACTCGATTTAATGTCATTTGTTATTTCTTGCAATACTATTCATTCGACATTAAGATCTTGTCCTTGTGCAGTAAACATGATAGTGTCTGCTTCGATATGTACTTGTAATTTTTGACTTGCAGAGTCATAAACAAGAGATTGTGGAAATTCTGCTTTATTATATCATCAGGTATCACTTTTACGTTTTACCTTTTGTTTCAAAAGTTGGATACTACCTTGATCCACGAGTTGTGCAAATTCCTGAGAAGAGGAAATGCTTGTGAATGTATTGTCGCTTTCTCTAGTAATCGGAATGTTCGAACCTCATCCTGCACTACCTTTATCCCAAGATTGGGACTTAAGTGGTACTTTGGTAATTACTTCAGGTTGAGGAGGGATGATTTCAGTGTTAATAATGCGATAATCACGTTTAACGCCACTAAATACTTCTGGTAGTAGATCAATTCATCCATTGAGATGACTGACTCATTGCAGGTATTGTTGCTCTCATGGTCGAGTGATGATCCCTCACGATCGTATACAGTTTCTCATTGCGATAAACTGACCACTGTTGATTACTTGCTGATGAATTAAAACTCATGTATCGTATGATAGCGCATTGCTCGCTCGGGTAAATCATGACCACTGCCCTGTTCGTCATATAAGTGTAAAGTTTGATCATGAAAGTAATCATACAGTGAAATACTCTCATGTATAAATCTATAATCCTGTCCATTGGATGTGATCCATATCTCGGATACATTGACCTGTTCATGAGTATGGAGCTAGAATATCTGTGCCCCATGATTGAGTTGTAGTTTGTTCGACTTGAAGTGATGGATTTGAATTAATTGGTTTTGATTTGCTTATGGTTGAAGCTGTAGGTTTAGATTTAGATTGTTTCGTTTCTGGCACTTGATCGAGGTTGATGATACGGTATTTTTTCAGTCTTTTGGAGACATTGATACCTGCACGATCAGCGATCTGTTCAGCAAACAGTTGTGGAATATTGTTTGTGCTTATCACGAGCAATACTATAACTAGGCATATCATTTTGATCAGTGGAAAAACCTTGGGTGAGCTTTGAGTGGGTTTATCAGTAATTGCTTGTAGTGGTCTAGAGTGAAACATCGTGATATACATATAGTTTTCTAACTCTTTATTATACAAGCTATGTTATTCTAGTGCAACTTTAACTATTTACATGACTATCAGAGTATATACAGATATGACAGATCTGTTTTTATGATATAATAAAAACTGACGATATGTCAGTTTTTTGTTCTTATGATTTTGATTTAAAATTTTCATTGTTCACCTATTAGGCTCGCCATTTTGCCTTCGAGATTTTCGTTGACATAGATCACTTTAGCATTATCTTTACCGATCTTCTCAAGTGTCTCGATCCTACTGGCAGCTAATAAGAAATCAAGAATCTCTTGTCATCTTAGACCTGGGTCAGATTCTTTGATTTCCTCGATTGAATTTTTAAATCCATTCGCAATTGCTTCTCTTTGTAAAGCCATACCTTCACCGAGTAGTTTTTTGACTTGTTTATCTGCTTCTGCGGCGAGAATATTAGATTGTTTTGCTCATTCTGCATCGTTAATGGTAGCAAGTTTGTTTTTGGAGGAAGCAACGACGGTGTTCATGGCATCGAGTACACGTCCATCAAGCTGGATATCTTTGACCTGCACACTGTCCAACTCCATACCAAACTCTTGCAACTTCTCCGCCAATACCATCTTTACTTCATCTCCTATTTCACTACGTTTACCAAAGATCTCATCATGAGCAAATCCATATACTTTGGCTCTGAGTTGTTCTTCAACCATTGCTTTGATGGCTTTGATTGGATCATTGATGATAAACAGTGAATCTTCGATTGCTTTGTTGTTATCTTGGACACGGAAGATCACGTTGAGATCAATCCTGGTTTTGACATTATCTTGAGTGATACTATCGACTCAGACATCGAGGTTGGTCATCGCTAGAGTCTGTCTACGAGTAGCCTGGAAGATCGGTATGATCAGGTTGAGACCAGATCTGAGTACGCCAGTCGGCTTACCTAAAGTCAGAACGACGAGAGCAGTTCTGGGTGGTACGATCTTGATACCAGAGAGTAATATCAGTATGATGATCACAATCAAGATCCACACTATAGGAAATCAAAACAACATCAGCAATTAGTATAATGAATAAAGTCAGACGTAACTGATATTCATCATAGCGATTGGAGTGATACTTACAAGTCGAGTGAATCTAGTGTGACGTTTCTTGTTTGAGTTGCTGATGATAATCTTTATTGATCTGCACATATTCACAAGCAATATCAATGATCGAATCATCTCATGATAATGACTTTGCGTAATCGAGCAACTCAGATAATGAATAACTTCCCATAATATCACTACTTCTGATCTGTCCAGCGACAATCACATAGATCATTTGAGAAACGAGTTTTTCACGTTTGTTTCGACTCATACTATCAGCCAGATCAATGGTGTTTTGTACGGGCTGTACTTCTTTGAGTACATAAGATACTTTGTTAATTATTGTCGTAGTAAGTCGTAATGGAGATGTATCTTGCACAATCTTCTGTATCGATACGATACGCTGAGCATGGGTATCCCGATGATGCTTTTTTGGATAAATAGTTGGACACACTGGATCAACTGCTTGCTTGAGATTGAGGAGGTATTGATGTTCACTCGTCGCATTTTCTACCAATATCATATATCTTTCGAGTCATAGACTTGCATTGCCGCTCACGTGTCTCGTTATATCGATAATCTTACTCTGACTCATTGTTTGTAAGAGTTGTTTGATCGAGTCTGCGATGAGTGTATGATTTGCTTGCTCTAATATTATAAACTCATCATCGAGTTTGATCGAGCTATTTTTAGTGACACTATGGACAAACTTATGCTGATTCTTAATACTTTGTGCAATATCTTTGTCATCAATATCTAATTCGGTAGAAGATGGAGGATAAATCCCACCATTACTGGAGCTAGAAAGTAGATCGATATATTGATGATAACATTTGGTAATATAGTCACGGATCTGATTGTCAGACTTGCCGAGCTGTTCCCATATCACTGCAATACTCGACAACAAACGAGTCAGATCTCGATGGATCGGTCAGAATATCGCCTCGTCAAAATCATTGATGTCAAAATAAATCTCTCTGTCGAGTCCTCTAAATGTACCGAAATTGGAACAATGTAAATCACCACAGATCCATCCCATCGGTGAAATCAATGGCTTGCTTGTGATGTATTCATACCATAATATTGCACTTCCTCTATAAAATGCTGATGAACTCGTGGCCATCTTAGCTCGCTTGAGCGTCAGAAGTTCTGGTCTGCGTCATGCGTGAATATCATCAAAATTATCTAAAATCCCCATCAACTATCACTAATAGATACTTATCACTAGTATAGTGATGGGATGGAAATTGTGCAAATTATTTATGATATATTCCTTTTTTAAAATTATCAATAACTATATCTCTTTCAGAATTATCAAATATAATAGGATGTTTACTCTTCTGATTACCACACTTTACTTCTAGATAAAATGTAATGCTATTTATTTCTTCACTAAATCACTGATCAAGATCTTTCATATTTCACTCACCTGGTATAAATCCTAATTCCATATCTGGATTTTGAATACATAGATTAATATATTTTTCGAGACTTAATTTGGTAATATAGTCTTGAGTCGGCAATACAAATGAAAATTGTGTAGTGGTATTTTGTATTAAAGATACTTCATGAGAGTTAGATCGCGAAGGCATAGTAAATTCTAAATCATTGAACAGTCACCAAGACCAATCACTTATTACTCTAGACTTCCATTTGAGCGTCACACTGCAAGAGTTCACAGGAAGTAGATCTCATTGTGTAGAAACAAAGTGAATTGTTCAATGTATGTCATCTCAATAATAATACAGATCCTTATTTGTTACTACTGATAAATCATTTATCTTAACCGAGTTACTTCAACCAAATAATGAATTTAGAAATCACATGTTTTTTTAAGTTAATGGTTTAAAAGATTACTCCACGATATGCAAAATAACTCCTGCAAACTTAATCGTATTAGTCACCGATACTTGTTCACCACTTGGTAACATCATTTGACCGGTATCACCACGCTGTCATCACATCTCAGGATAGAATACAGTCTGATCAAGCACGATCACTCTCATCCCATCGATATCGAGATCAGCCAAAACGTTTCATTTATCAATCGATAACTGATCGTATCATACAAATTTGGTCTCAGCAATACCTCTAAGGTACTTGGATCGATCGATTGTATTTTTAAAATTAGTATGTGCACGAGAGGTAGATTTTGCTTTGTCCATCGCTGATTCATACTCTAATATTTCGTATGATATCTGATGGTTATCAAGGATCTCAGTGGTGAGCTCGACCGGGAAACCATAGGTATCATAGAGCTTAAAGATGATTTCACCATCTATCGATCAGTCAGATTTAGCAATTAATTCCATCAACATCGTTTTACCTTGATCAAGAGTACGTTGGAACTTGATACACTCAGAAATAATCGCTTGCATTTCGGTGTGGATATATGGATATACTGACTCATAGTGAGTGATGATCGTGTCGATGATGATTTGGATCGCTGCAGTGTGATTGGTCTGGATCAGTTGCGTCACATAATAATACGCTCTACGGATCAGACGACGTAGGATATATCATCTTCATTCATTGCTCGGAGTGACTCAATCTGCGATGAGAAATACTGAAGCTCTCAGATGATCAACGATGACACGATACGATTTATTATTATTTTTATACTGGGTTTTTGTAATCAACTCTATCTGCTGGATGATTGGCAGAAAAAGATCTGATTCATAAATTGTATCAGTGTTTTGTAAGACCATCATGAGACGTTCAAATCCCATACCCGTATCGACATTGGTCTGAGCAAGCGGAGTAAATCCATCACCAGTTCCGTCTTGGTAGTATGCCATAAATACATTATTCCATATCTCGGTATAACGATCATTGACTCATAGATTTCGGTCTGATGTCATAGTATCTCCAGTTAGTGGATCGCTATAATCTTGACCTTCTTCTCCCCTATCATAAAACAACTCACAACTAGGTCCACACGGTCCCACAGCACCAGGAGTCCAGAAGTTGTCAGAATCACCATTTTTATCAAATCAAATTTCTGTAATATGATTGATTCACAAAGACTGAAGTATTTCATAACTTTCGATATCACGAGGTATTCATAGCGCATCATCTCCAGCGAAGATCGTAGCACCCAATCTGCTTTTATCAATACCTAACACATTGACCAAAAACTCTACACTTCGAGTCAAAGCATCATGCTTAAAATAATCTCCAAGCGACCAGTTACCCATCATCTCAAACATACTCAGATGTCTCTCATCACCGATATCTTCGATATCATTGGTACGGATACATGGCTGGATATTATACAGACGCTTGCCCAGCGGATGAGACTTACCGATGAGATATGGCACAAACTGTTGCATCCCTGCAACATTGAACAAGACTGACTTGTTCTCAGAGCTAGCGACGAGCGATACTGGTTTGGCGAGTAGATGATGTTTGGACTGCCAAAACTGATCTCGGAGCTGCCTGACTTGTTGTGAGGTAAGAGTGGATGACATTGATATGCATATGATAAAAGATTTTTTACTATATGTATGTTTTCCAACATTGCAATATTGATCGATGAGTTATCTGTGATATCAATTGATAGTGAGCCAATAATCAGTATTGATACAGACATGAAATTACTGAATTGAATACGTATATGATGCGTACTACTTATGATGATCGCTGGGATCGATACTTCTGTTTACTGATATACATTTGGGATGCTATCTACTGATGATACTGCTGACTCAATCAAAACCATGGAGCGTGGATATGGACTCTACCTGCCAATGGTGAGTTTTATCCGAGATGGATATGGTCCTGAGGAGCAGAAGACGCTCTCACAGTTTCCTGATACTTTATGAATTGATAGAATCTATCATATTACTTTATCGCCAGAACATTCTCCTAATAAAGCGTATACTAGTGCACAAGTAGTATGAGGTTATTTTGACCGAGAATATGAGCAGTTTTTCAAAACCGTAAAACGTACAGGGATCAGGATCGTATTTAGAACGATGCATGAGATGAATGGCTGACGGTATCCTTGGTCTGGTGATCCTGTGAGTTTCAAGCAAGCGCGAATTCATATTTATAATCTATCCCGTGAAGCCGGACTTGATCAAAGTCAGATCTTATTTGATTTTTCAGTCAATGGACGGGATATGCCAGTAGCGGATGGAGGAATACCTCATCAATGAGCAAGTCTGATCGAATGTAGTCAATCATTACATCGTACATCATGATGTCTGACTTGGGAGGATTATTATCCTGGAGATGCGTATGTGGATCTGATGTGAGTGACGTTTTTTAATTGGGGTAAAGCGACTAGTGATAGACAACGACTTACACCATCTCAGATCATGGATGAACCAAGGTTTGATATACGAAATAGACTGGTAGCTCGTGGTAAACCAATCGTCGTCGATGAAGTCGGCACAACAAGTGTACGATACCAATGAAGCTATGATCGTGCTAAATCATTAAAATCTTATATATCTAAAGACGGTCAACTTCGTAAGAATCTTCGACTCCAACAACTCGCTACTCGAGCATGATCCAAGTCTGACTTAGTGGCGTTGAGTTATTTTAACATCGACAGAACGATCTGACTCTCACGAAACAATCCTGGAGAAGCTGACCGAAGTGTGATTGATCTTGATAATCAAAGATACTATCCAAACATTATGCAGTTATATCAAAACTCTAATAATGATCTTAATAGATTATTTACTATATCTATAATACCATCACAATCCACATCATGAACTATCAAAAAATGACGGGACGCAAAACCATTACTAGATGAAGTCTCTTGATCTTGATCAGCTTTGTTAAAAACGGGTAAAGTAATTGTCAAAAAATATTCTTGATGGGATTAGCACACAACCTACTAATTATTTACATCTTATTCGATAAAAGACCTCGAAATATCACCTAGAATCAGTACAAGTATTATAGCTTTATTATACACATAACTATGAAAATCTGAATCGTCTGACTACCCAATGTCGGTAAGTCTACTCTCTTCAATGCTTTGACCAAGTCGTACGCTGCTGATGCTGCCAACTTTCCGTTTTGTACTATCGAGCCCAATATCGGTATTGTCGACGTCAATGATGTCAGACTCACTACTCTTGCTGAGATCTCTCAGACCAAGAAGATTGTGCCTGCAACCATCAAGTTTGTGGATATCGCATGACTGGTCAAAGGCGCAAGTAGCGGTGAGTGACTCGGTAATAAGTTTTTGGCAAATATCCGTGAGTGTGATGCACTTGTACAAGTAGTCAGACAGTTTGATGATGGAGATATCATCCATGTACATGGCAAAGTCGATCCTGTGTATGATGCAGATATTATCAATACCGAGCTTATCATGGCAGATCTCGAGCAAGTCGATCGTGCATTACCGTCACTCGAAAAAGCGAAGAATCGTAGCAAAGATCAAGATACGCTGCTGGAAGTCTACAAAATCGTCAAAGCTGCTCTGGACTCAGGTACGCTGATCTATGATGTGATCGAAGATATGACTGAACCTCAACGCAAAACTCTCAAGTGATGCAACTATCTCACAAGCAAACCTCTCATCTACGCGGTCAACATCGCTGAGTCAGGCCTGGCTAATTATCAGGAGATCGAAGCTGACTTATCTGTTAGTCTAGGTAAACCGGTGAGTGCGGTGTGTGCCAAGCTGGAGTATGAGATGTTGGATATGGATACAGATGATAGAGTGATGTTCCTCGAAGAATACGGAGTCGATCCTATCACAGGACCGACGCTGGACAAGCTCATCAAGCTCGCGTTCGATACGGTGGGACTGATGTATTATTTTACCACCGGAGTACAAGAGACTCGTGCACGATCCACACCTATAGGCTCGACATGACCTCAGGCTGCAGGAGCGATCCATACTGATTTTGAAAAATGATACATCAAAGCAGAAGTCGTCAAGTACGCAGATTTTGTCGCACACGGAGGCAAGTCTTGAGCCAAGGACAAGTGAGCTCTTAAGCTCGAAGGCAAAGAATACATCGTACAAGATGGAGATATTATTGAGTTTAGGTTTAATGTGTAAGCGTGACAATTTGTCACGGATTGAAAATTGATTTGCAATTTGATCGTGGGTTGATTATAAACTGTAAGTAAGAATAATTATTACTTCTAGTTCATATGAATTATGCAGCAATCTATCAAAGCTCACAGACTGTCTTTGATCTCAAGGATCTTGGGGTTTTATTATGAGTAGATAACTATAACAATCTCAAATCTAAAATTGCATACTACGTCAAACAATGATATCTCAGTAGAATCCGTAAAGGTATCTTTGTCAAACCTACATTCAATCATAGAGAACTCGCATGTAAACTCTATACACCCAGTTATGTCAGCTTTGAGACTATTTTATCTGATCACAATGTGATATTTCAATATGATAGCACGATCTATTGTACATCATATCTGAGTAGATCAATATCCATTGTGCATAATGAAATCACTATCAACATCCAATATAGAAAGATAAAAGATGAAATACTCTATGATCCACAAGGCATCGTCTACGATCAACACCTCTCATATGCGACTAAAGCTAGAGCGATCAATGATATGAGATATCTACAGCCTGACTTTTATTTTGATAATCTCACGGTCTAATGGATATAAGACAGCACAAAATCATGCTCAGCAAGGTATTTTGATCGAACTGTATAAAAATCCTATCATCGGATCTCGTCTCTTATTCAAATGAGGTACTTGTGCGATGTTCTTTTATGATCTACCAAGGATGTCAGTCGATCTTGATTTTGATCTGCTAGGAGATAGTAGCAACTATCACGATCTCATACCAGTACTCACGAGGATTATTTCGCAATTTGGTAGGATTGACGACTATCAAGACAAGCATTATACCATCTATTATGAACTCAATTATGGTTTTGGTGACAAAAATATGAAGATCGAAATATCCAAAAGATGAGCAAGCGGAAGCATAGTTCAGCACAGTTTCCTCGGAGAAACAATCCTGATTATGAATCAGTCAGACTTATTTACCAACAAGCTCATTGCACTCTTACATAGATCTGCAATTACCAACAGAGACATCTTTGATATACGATATTTTCTCCAGCAAGGAACAAGTCTCAATCGTACTCTGCTTGAATCCAAACTCAATATCACTACACACGAGTATATTCAGCAAGTCACAGTATTTATCCAGTGATATGATTTTGGCACAATACTGTATGGACTAGGAGAGCTGATAGACAATACGCAAAAAACATGGATGAAAACCAAAATGAAAGATCAGATCCTGGGATATCTGTATATGTTAGAATAAGCTCTCAAGTTGAAAAGCAAAGACAAGATGGAGATATCATGGAGTTTAGGTTTAATGTGTAAATAAGTTTGCAATATTATATAAGAAGGCTATCTATTTGGGTAGTTTTTTATTTTTTGTCACACGATGAAATTATTTCACAAAATCATCAATCCATTTTCACATACTGCTGATAATCTCAAGCTAGAACAAAAATGGCGACATAGACTCATTAAGATTATCTATCTACTAGGATTATGAACTATAACAATCATCATAATAATTGCTGCTAATCAACAATGAATATGACTAGTACAATATGATATGGAGATTGACTATAAACAAATAGTCATTATATGAGCATATCTGATAAACAATATACTAGCACTAGTGTCTATAGCCATCATACATCGGTTGATGTTGTTGTTTTACTATAAAGGGGTATTATATGTAGTATTTTGAAATAAAAAGCATCCATCCTAGTTTCTAGAACCAAATAAGAAGCATATAGTCTAAGCTAATATATTGAAAAGCTTTATAACTCAAGCTTCCGAATAAGAAGCTATTTCATGTAATGAAATTATTTTAGCTTTAGATCAAAATGAATTTTTATTTTTTATTTTCTCAAGAGTATCAACAAGAAGTTCAAAAAGAAGTTCAACCCCTCATTCTAGTATCCATCTTTCTCATTCTACATTATTATGTGCGATAGATTCTCTGCGAATACTTTTCAAAGACTTTATAAAATCCTTATCTAATAGGTTTTCAAATTCCTCACTAATATCATTAGTGTCTAAACTAGAGAGTATATAATAAATAGAGAATCTAGCAGGTTTCTTGGGATTATTATTATAAAATGGGGGATCAATTAACTTAGCTATAGAAAGCAACGAGGATTGCTGTAGAGCGAATCTAGTAACTTCGAAAAAGTTATCATATTGTTTCCTCATTAACCCATTGTCCGTATAAGTATAAATATATTTATCATATTCTATTATTTTATTATTAAATTTGGGTCTAGACTAGTTGAACTGATATGATTTATCCGTAATACTATTCTATGACTACGAAAAACCCCTATAGAAAAAAATCGCATTTGTGAATAGCAAAAACAAGGCAAATTATCACATATTTTTGCGA
>Ga0209284_10006765_pt1 | contig 10801 bp, 8 predicted proteins | sample FRY03_FD_187211 | JGI IMG/M metagenome (GOLD analysis project Ga0209284, IMG submission 187211) | Freshwater microbial communities from Lake Fryxell liftoff mats and glacier meltwater in Antarctica - FRY-03 (SPAdes) (version 2) | ecosystem: Environmental > Aquatic > Freshwater > Ice > Glacier... | reverse complement strand
TGTCACCACTTATATTTCCGTTGTCGGCATTTCCGTTGTCTACGCTGGAGTGTCCGCGATCTGGGCAACATTGGTCTGCAGCACATTCTCGAACTGGGTTTGCATATCCAGCCAGTGTTGGTACCCCTGGGCAGCTTGGCGATATTGTGTGGACAGTTCTCGCAACATACTGTATTCGCGTGCGTGTGCCAAATGGACGGCGTGATTTTGGCACAGCTGACGTAGTAACTCAAACACTCCCGCACACACTACAGCACTGTTAGCATCAACAAATTGAGAGCGCATCGCAGTGTACGTCAGCAACATAATATCCTTGGCCTCCAGCGTAGTTCGGGCGGTGGCAGTACCTGGGGCGCCAATATCTGGGTCCCACTTGATTAGCAGCATGGAAGAAAATACACGAATCACCGTGCGTAATATGTGCAAGTCATTCATATTTGCAATAAGCGCCATTTTGGCAGCTCGCACGATGCGAGTCGGTGTAAAGATACGTTGTGGATACAGTGAGGCCAGAGTTGCCACAACAGACAGACATCTCGCTACCACTATCGCAACCGGCACCACGGTGTATTCCTCCGCCAAACGAAGGAGCGTTGTTTGCAATGCAGACATGTCCACCATGGCCATTTGCGCGTTGTGGTCTACGCTTGCGGTGATTGCCCCGCAAACCTCCCGCATGTATAACACTATCCTCGAAATGTCACCTCGGTTCTGGGAATGGTAGAGGGCGCGGTGCAGAATGTTGAACAAATTGTGGCTACCCATCATGATAGGTCTTTCGTTGGGAGCATGGATTCTATAGAGGGTTTCGAAACAATAAAACATAGAATGCACTTGCAGGGGATAACGGTCGACGACAAAGGCCAAGGTTTCGATAATGTACGTCTTCATAAGCGCGGTGAAGGTGCTCATTGCACTCAAGCGTGGTAGTTGCCCAAGCACACGGCACGCCATGTGCAACACTGCCAAATTCTCATGATGCCGACGCAACGATTGTGCTACGGCACGGTATATGCCAATGAGGGCTGTCTGCGGTTGTTGGTTGGGATTTGGCACAGAGTAGAACGCTGTCGGGTTTTGATTTGTCAAAAACCTATCCAAGCTTTGCAATATTGTAAGCTGCGAAGCCTCATCTTCCAAGAAGTCTTCCATTGCACTTGCCAGCGCGCGGTGGTCGATTTGGATGTCATGATTTAAGGGACCTTGGCAATACTGAGTCCCACGGGCCTGTAAACGAGTAAGCATGTCACCGGGACCAAGGAGGCGGTCCACAAGATCAAGTGTGAAATGCGACGCTCCTCGTAGATTCCGCAAAATCCGATAGGAAGCGCCATCGGCCGGCATCGTATTGGTGTACTGTTGCCAAATGTCTTCAGGGAGTTGAGTGTTATGTGCTACTGTGTTATTTGCCATTGTGTCCTCTGCCATTGTGTCATCTGCCATTGTGTCATCTGCCATTTCTTTAGCAGTCGTGGCGCGAGGGGCGATTTGATCCTTTATATACAATCCAACCAATTAAGAAGTGACACAGACATCGTATTTTGAAACGACGATGGAACACGAATTTGGCATGTTTCAGGTAGTGTCCATGCCCGTTGGAAGAAGGAACATAATGTTGCAAGAAGGCACATAATAATGCTTAGTACGTCACTGCAAGTCTACGCCAGCTCTCACGAGGATCTCGAGATGCGTTCGGTACGATTGCCACTCGACGTCGAGACTAACCCATGCCTCGACGCCTATCACGGGGGTAGCCTCGAATCGCTCCACGAGCACTTGCATGGCGTTGCAATTGACAATATGTGCAATGTTGGACGCGTCGTACTGGCACAGTAGGATCAGCAAGTGAAGGAGATTGGCACACGTCGTTTTGCCGAAGGAATTACACTTCATGATCCTCACGGCTGCCACTGCCAGCGGAATGATGCTAGCAGCATTTGTAATCACGGGTGCGTCTGTCCGCGGTGGTGGTATAGTACTACCGCCTACGCCCGCGACGGGCTCCACTAAACTCAGCATCACTTGCTTCAAAGCCATTATGGCAACGTAGACGGATTGAGAAACCATCATGTGCGATACCAGCAAGTCCCGCACTGCCTCCGCCGTGGCAGCATGCATACATTTGCGCCCTTTTCGTTTGACATTCAAGGACGTCAGGACGGACAGCGCGTTTGTGCAAATTTGGAGATTAGTGCGATAACGGCGCATGCAGCGGTGTAGCAGTCCTTCTGCCGCCTGGTCGCTGAAAAGCTGCATGGCGGCATCATCTCTGCCGGTGCGAATGCTGCAGCAGAATGCATTCATCATTGTTATGCACATCTCGTTCAGACGCACAACGTTGGGAAATTCATGCAAACACCTGCACAGCACGTCAAGGATGTTGTGAGAACCGAACGAGATGGTTTGGAAGCCTCGCCCAACACTAACCAGCGTGAGAATTGCTTGCAAAGCAAAGCAGCCTACTTGCAAGTCCGTCGTACGATTGTAAATAACGGCAATCAAGGTGGTAGTAATGTAGTCCACGAGTGCCTGTGTCATCCCAGTGGGATGAGTCAAAACTGACAGCACGTAAGACCCATCGCGTACAATGATGGCATTGTCCAAGTGAAATCGAATGGAACGAGCGACGGCTCTGTGCACTATGCCGTCATTGGAAGCCGCGAAGATGTTGATGTATTTCTGTTTCTCTCTTTCTTTTTGTCTGTCTTTCTCATTCTCGCTCTCTCTGTCTGACTCGAAAGCATCTGGGTTTTGTGGTGCAGGAACGGAAAGAGCCGTGCGTAATGCCGCCAGAATAAAGCGTTGTGTTTCTTCGTGCATCACAAATTCGCACATGCCGTTGGTCAACAAAATATACTGCTTTGCATCAATCAGTTTTTCTACCACTGTCAAGCGCACTGGCAAAACGGGTGCGTTGGGGTCGGGCGGTGCACCGTGCACAAAAGCGTGTGCGCGCAAATTGAACGTATGCTTCCATTCCTCGTCTCTGAGTCGAATGTCCACAGAATCGCGGAAGCCGTGCGAGACCTCCCGTAGGTCCCGCAGTCGTCGAAATTCGTCGGGTGAAGGGACGCCCAACCTCGTGCTGTAATCAAATGCTACCGCCGGGAACTCAATATTATTATGGTGTGCCATCGCACCCGGCTTTTGTGATGATGTGATATCGATTGGTTTGTGGCCGCCTTATATAACGTGATGTACTGCAATAACAAAGTCGGCGAATATTTTTTTTTAAATTAAGTGTATTTATTAAGGAGTAACCTCGGCAAGAGCAGTCAGAAATATTAAAATCGAAACACTACAAGCGTCACATCCGCCCAAATGTCGAATTCCAAGTCACTGCGTTACATATCGCCCTACCTCTCCAGTGGCCCGTTGCTGCCGACAACATCGGTAATAAAACTATATAACAGAGCATCTGCGTTGCTTGGCACCATGGCGCAGTTGTCCGACCATGATATGCGCCTCGATAGATACAGCACTCTCGACACCGGCCATGTCATTCCACAGCTTTACCATTCCATTTGCGCCATATGGGAGCAGAGCAAGTCGCGCGTACAAGCTTGCAACATCATGCACCAGTATATGGCCCACCACCCACTTCGTAAATTGAATCCCGACATGCCAACTCAAATTGTCCTCGATGTTGTCTTCGACGTGATGATGGTTGGTCATCGCCACTGGGGCAATGCGCAATGGGTCATGGCGGTGCTGCTCGCTATCGGTGCAATGGATATGCTGTCTAAACAACTGGATGCTCGGCGAATTTTAGACAACAGAATTCCAGAAGAAATTGCCATGGACGCCATACTGGCGGCGAGACTGGCAGCCGAAGCAGAGGCCGCGCGCGCGGCAGAACATGCAGGGATGACATGGAAGGACGACTGGCCATCGGAGGAAGCGTGGGACAATGGATACTAGGGTGTACACACTACACACAGATACATGGCGCGGCCCCCGCACCTCACTATCAATGTTTGGTAGTGTATATATTCATTTTGAAATGCTGTCATACACCAGAACTCTTTTACCAAGAGTCCCTGCAGGGTGTCTTGCAGAGTAGTGATTCAAATGCACGGCGACGGGCAATTTTTCATCGCTCTCTGCTCCACCGGACTCGCAAGCACACGCAAACTCTGAACGCATCCGGCAACGTTGGCCCAAGGATCAGTATCCGACATGTGCAGGTGCACCCGGAAAAGACGCCAACACTGTCTGCAGCAACCCGCGTTGCACTTGGAATTCATGGTCTACTTGCGGCACAGTTACGTACATGTTATAAGTAAACGTCAGAATATCGAGTGCCCTGCAGTCGGTAATAAACTTGGCGTTGCTTGCATGATTCTGGCTGATTATACGCAAGAAATGAAACACCTCCGTACAAATGGTTTTGGTAGTGACCGAAAACGGGGCCACCCGAAGCCCACTGACAAGTAGGGGCACTATGACGTGGATCGGCATGAGCGTCTTAGCACTCGGCGTGTTGGGCACACCTGTATCTGGGCACCAGAAATTGGACAACAAGCTCTCGAGGAGGGCGATTGCAAACTTCACCACCTCCACGTGTTGTGCATGAGTCATGAGGGCATGTGTAATGGCGGCCAGACACTTTTCGTTCTCGTTCACGTTCTCGTTCACGGTCATGCGTGCAGGGAAGACACCGACAAGGTACGACAGTGACATCAAGTTGCATATTACGATATGGTGGTCCATAGCAAATTTTTCCGTGCCACGGAGCAAGTAAGTCTGCATTTCAGTGATGTCGCAGCCGGCGAAAGCCTGCTCAATCGTGACGACTTGTTGCGATACCAATCGACTGATGTAGGTGGCAAATCTGGCCAAAAGAGCCGCGCCTACGCGGGCTGTTTTTCTTCTGGGGCGAACAATTTGCATGCATCGAAACACCACCAACAACATGTTCTGTGTATCCAACATGAAAAAGGGCGCATTTTGCAGTTGGTGTGTGATACTCTCAATGCTGGTCAAACACCTCTCCTGTAGTATGACGTCGGTCGGAAAATCGAACATGGCCGACACCAGGGATTTGAGAACATAGTCACGCAGGGGAACACTCATGGCAACAACAGGTGGGGGCAGATACGACAAGATCCTGCACCCGTCCCGTTGAATGTCCACGCTGTGAGTGTGATATCGCATGCTTTGAGCAACCATACGGCGCATTCCAGCGGCTTCCGCGTTTGTACGGCGGTCAACAATTGCTTGCAAAGTAGGGAACGGTCCAAACGTCAGAGTCATCCGCAGCATTCCCATGATGGCTACCTGTGTGTTTTCATCTGCCAAAAACTCTCTCATACCAACCGACAGCTCTGCGTACTGTCCGGTCATAGTCATGCGATGCAGTCCCGCGTACGCTTCTGCCCCTGGCAAAAGGGGGGCACCAGGTGCCAAGTCATTGACAAACTCAAAGGCGCGCCTCTGCCAACTGGCCTTCCATACCGGGTCGCGCAGTCGGGTGTCTACCGCGTTGCGTATTGTGACTGAGGCAGTACGAAGAAACCCAAATTGGGCAAATGTGTCCTGGGTGGGATTTTGCGTCCCAATGTAGTGATCAAGATAGTCTGTAAATATATTGTCCGGTATGGCAAACGGTGGTTCAGCCATGAGGAATGTTGCTCGTGTCTCGACTGGTCTTGTGCTGCTGCTTATATACAAATGGCCCTCGTAAGCCTTCGTGCATTGCTATTTCGAGCCAAGGGGTGTTACGAGGTGGCGTCTATGACGATAACATACACCGCCATCGGTCCGGAAAACACTGAATGTGTGGGTGCATTCACGCGTCATTGCACGCCCAAAGGATCAGTTTCCGACCTGTGCAGGTGCAGCCACGAAAGACGCCAACATTGTCTGCAGCAACCCGCGTTGCACTTCCCATTCCTGGTCCAGTTGGGGCACAGTTGCATCTCGATAAGTAATCGTCAGAATATCGAGTGCACTGCACTCGGCAATAAACTGGGCATTGCTTGCATGATTCTGGCTTAGTACACACAAAAGTTGAAACAGGCTCGTGCAAATGGGTTTGGTCGTTGCCGAAGACTGTGCCACGCGCAACGCACTGACAAGTAGGGGCACAATGGAGTGGATCGGCATGAGCGTCTTGGCACTCGGCGTGTTGGCCACACCTGTTTGTGGGCACCAGAAATTGGGCAACAAGGCGCAAATGAGATGGATTGCATTTTCTGCCACCTCCTCGTGTTCTGCATGAATCATAAGGGCACGTGTAATGGTGCCCAGACACCTGTTGTTCTCCTGCTCCGGCATTTGTGCTGGGAAAACACCGACAAGATACGACAGTGACATCAAGTTCCAGATTGTGATTTGGTGGTCCATTGAAAAATGGTCCGTGCGACGGAGCAAGAAATTCTGCATTTGAGCAATGTCGCAGCCAGCGAAAGCCTGTTGAATCGTGACGGCGGGTGAAGGCACCAAATGACTGATGTTGACGACAAACCTGGCCAGCACAAGCCCCCCTGGACTGACAATGCGCTGTGACAGGGGATGATTTTGCATACATTCAAACACCACCAACAACATGTTGTATGGACCCACCATGAAAAAGGGCTGATTTTGCAAGGGTCGCGTGATATTCTCAATGCTGATCAAACATTTCCGCTGTAGTACCTGATCGGTCGGAAAATCCCGCATGGCCGAGACCAGGGACTCGATAACATAGTCACGCAGCGCAACACTAAGCGCAACGTTTGGTTCGGGCATGTACGACAAGATCCTGCAAGCGTCGTGTTGGAGGATCGCGTTGCTACGGTGATATCGCATGCTTTGAGCAACCATACCGCGCATTCCGCCGGCTTCCGCGTTTGCACGGTTGAAAACGCTCTGCAGAGGATTTTGCGGCATGAACCCAAGACTCAACAGCAGCATTCGCATGATGGCGACTTGCATGTTTTCATCTGTAGCAAACTCTCTCATACCTACCGAAAGCTCTGCATACAGTCCCAAACTAATCATACGAAACAGTCCGGCGTCCACTTGTACCCCTGGCAAAAGGGCGGCCCCAGGTGCCAGGTCATTGCGAAACTCAATAGCGCGACTGCGCCAACTGGCCATCCATAACGGATTTTGCAGTCGGTGGTCCACCTCGTCGCGTATTCCTGTTGAAGCAGTACGAAGAAACCGAAAATGCGAAAATGTGTCCTGGGTGGGATGCTGCAAGGCAGTGTAGTACTCGAGTAAATCTCCGGAAAGAGGAGGCGTGGCTCCAGCCATGGCCAGCGTTGTGCTTGTCAAAACTGGCCTGATGCTATTGCTTATATACGAATTCCGGTACAGTACTCTGGCCTCGTATGCAGATTGAAACGAACGTGAAATTGCTTTTGTGCATTACTACTACTTCGAGCCAACGGGTGGCACGGGGTGGCGTCTATGACGATAACAAACACCGCCATCGGCCCGGAAAACACTGAATGTGTAGGTGCATTCACGCGTCATTGCATGCCCCAAGGATCAGTTTCCGACCTGTGCTGGTGCAGCCACGAAAGACGCCAACATTGTCTGCAGCAACCCGCGTTGCACTTCCCATTCATGGTCCACTTGGGGTACAGTTGCATTTCGATAAGTCACCGTCAAAATATGCAGTGCCCTGCACTCGGTAATAAACTGTGTATTGCTTGCATGATTCTGGCTTAGTACACACAACAAACCAAACAGCCTCGTACAAATGGGTTTTGTCGTTGCCGAAAACTGGGCCACCCGGAGCGCACTGACAAGTAAGGGCACTATGGCGTGGATCGGCATGAGCGTCTTAGCACTTGCCGTGTTGGCCACACCTGTATGCGGGCACCAGAAATTGGGTAACAAGGCATCGATAAGAATGATTGCATTTTCTAACACCTCCTCGTGTTCTAAGTGGGTCATGAGGGCACGTGTAGTAGCGGCCAGACACTTGTTGTTCTCTTGCTCGGGCAACTGTGTAGGGAAAACATTGACAAGGTACGATAGTGATGTCAAGTTACATATTGTGATTTCGTGGTCCATTTCAAAATGTTCCATGGAACGGAGCAAGAAAATCTGAATTTGAGTAATGTCGCAGCCAGCGAAAGCTTCTTGAATCGTGACGGCGGACGAGTGCACCAAATGACTGATATTGAAGGTGAACCTGGCCAGAAGAACAGCACCTACACCGACAATGCGTTGTGACAGGGGATAATTTTGCATGCTTTCAAACACCACCAAGAACATGTTGTATGTACCCACCATGAAAAAGAGCGGATTGTGAATTGATTTTGTGATATCCTCAATGCTCATCAAACATGTCCGTTGAAGCATTTGGTCGGTTGGAAAATCCTGCATCGCTGAGACCAGGGACTCGATGACATAGTCACGCAGGGCAACACTGAAGGTAGCGTTCGGTTCGGGTATATACGACAAGATCCTGCAAGCGTCGTGTTGAAGGGTCGCGTTGTGACGGTGAAATCGCATGCTTTGAGCAACCATACGGCGCATTCCGGCGTCTCCTGCTTGCCTACGGTTGATACTGGCCTGCATAGGAATTTGCGGTACAAACGAAAGACTCGACCGCAGCATTGCCATGATGGCGGCTTGCATGTTTTCGTCTGTAACAAACTCTCTCATACCAATTTTAAGCTCCATATACAGTCCTAAACTAATCATGCGAAACAGTCCCGCGTCCACTGGCGCCCCGGGCAAAAGGGCGGCCCCAACTGCCAAGTCATTGCGAAACTCCAAGGCGCGCCTGTGCCAATTGGCCATCCATAACGGATTTTGCAGTCGGTGGTCCACCGTGTCGCGTATGGATGTTGAGGCAGTACGAAGAAACCGAAAATGGGAAAATGTGTCCTGGGTGGGATCGTGCAACCCAGTGTAGTGATCGAGAAAATCTCTGGCAATACCATGCGATGCTTCGGCCATGCCGAGTAGCATGCTCCGGTGCTATTGCTTATATACGGATGCCGACGCAGTAATCTGACCTCGTACTGTTATGTGATGAAACGGACGTGAAATTGCTTTTCTGCATTGCTATTTTTGAGCCGACGGGTGGCACAGCATCGATGCACGGTGCCAGCAAACCTTGACGGCAAAAAAACGCCGGCATCGGCCCGAAAAAACACAAAAGTGCATGGTTATGCACGCTTCATTCCAAGGACAACACCGAAAGAAACAACACACGGACACATGAGAAGTATATACGGTGCCGTGCAAACACGAAGTGGTGCGTCGCAATGGAGTACGACAAGCCCGTTGGTATCGCCAACATGGGCAACTCGTGCTTCTTGAACGCGCTGCTGCAATGTTTGTGCGTTCCCGCTACAGGCGAACGCACGAAATGCAGAATGCACAAAAGCACTGACGCCCTGGACGAGCTGGTGCAATCCGTGGTGGCGCGCCATGCTGGCGGTGTTGCGGCGCACACCGATGCGCGGGACTTTGGGGTGCGCGGCGCCAACGCCGGCACCGGCTACGCTCACAGCAGAGGCAGGCAAGATGCACCGATCACGCTGCAAACTCCGCTCATCCGTGAAATTTTTGACGCAGATCTTGGACACCAGGGCCAGCAGTGTCCGATGCACTTTTTCAGTGCGGCGTGCGCCTCAGGCGGGGTTTTGGCAGAGTGCTTCAACGCTACCATCGGCGAGGTGCTCACCTGTGGAGAGTGTGGAGCGAGTCTCAAGGCTCCACACAGTTGGAAGGACAACCACGTGCAGATTCTAAAATTCGACGCAAAGACCTCTGCTGTCACCTTGAAGGGTCTCATCTTTGAAAATATAATTTCGGCGCAAATCGAGGGATACTCGCCTGAAAAACACGCGTGTCTGGCCTCCTCAGGCCAGATGTGCAGCGGCAAGCACGGAGCACACCATGTGACATATTTTGCGCAAACGCTTCCCGAGCATTTGTGCTTTGCGCTGTCGTCGAGGACAGAGGGAGCGTTGAAGAATTCGCGGTACTTTGCGCCAGAGCACCGGATGGTATTGCCGGAGGTTCGGTATGCACCACCCGGCACCCCTTCCTCCTCTGGCGCTGCACCTGGACCCGCGAGTGTGCCGTACGAGTTGTATGCTACGATCACGCACAGCGGTCGCGATGCTCAGGGCGGTCATTTTTCCGCCTACGTGCTACGTGAAAACAAATCTTGGTTTCACTTGGACGACGAACGCGTGGAACAAGTAGACGCAGCCACCGTGCTGGATCCGCCCCGACACAACTCAATCTACATGCTGTTTTACCGACGGGAGACCGCGCCAAGTGCAGACGCAGACAACTTCCACCGCGCGGTTCGGCACCGCACACATTGAGCTCCGGCGCACCCATGCACGTGAGAGATATAGAATTAAGTATCATTACTTGGGCATATCAAACCATTTGAAACGAGCCGGAAAATGCATTCGCACCGGTCTCAATAATGGGTATATACGGTAGTGCAAACATGTGTTTCCTTTGTGTATTACATCGAACCATTATTTACAAATTTATATGGTTCATACGGTTTGTTGTATATAAACACAAGTCCATACGAATGTTCCACGAAAAACGTATCATGTCCAACACGGCCATACACCATGCCTCCGAAAGCGCAATATACGGGCCATCTTTTAAGCGTTGGAAGCAACAAATATACCACGAAATGAAGGAGTTGTGTTTCAAAATGAACCATCCGCCCTGCACAATCATTGACATCTTGGGACATGTGTCCGAGGTGAAGAAACTTGTTGCATTTATCACTCTGAAAAGCAAGCATCCGGGACTTGGACCTCCTTATGTTGAGTGGATTACTCCCTCGTTGCGTAAGTTGACATCATTTGTCGAC